>OLOG01000470.1_pt1 | contig 36580 bp, 35 predicted proteins | sample 1672351 | NCBI WGS metagenome assembly OLOG01 (sample SAMEA3136674, study PRJEB25190) | human gut metagenome | biome: human gut; feature: human-associated habitat; material: faeces | place: Austria | collected 2013 | reverse complement strand
GGATTTGCGCACTGACGCATTGCGGAATCACCACCCGAGGATGCCGCAATACTCAGTAGAAATTATTGACGCATCGTTCCCCCCGCCCCTCACTCGACTACGAACCACGTAGGCTTGGGCCGCAGAAGTCGCTAGCAGAATTGCAGCGCCTGCCGCATACGGATGTCTCTCAGAGAACTCTTTCACAGAGTTGGCCAGCTCGCAAAACTTATCAGCGACGTTTCGCCCAAACCTCTGAAGGGTTTTGCCATCCGACTCGCAAGACTGTCGCGGAGGATCAGCGCGGCAGTCGTTTCCTAGCGATTCTAAATTCGTTGGAACCTCCGACATCTCAGTTTTTGAGCTCACCGCAGGTTGAATAGAGAGGTCGCACGAGAAGCCTTCTGCGGCAACAGGATTGCTGAGAGGGATAACAGCACACGGCTTACAAGGCTCTTCTCCAAAAACCTGAGTAGAATGCCTTTCTGGATCATATCGGCCATTCGTTGGATTTCGAAAGTTACCTCCATGCGCCAACCTATGCTCGTCCCTGGTCAGAAATTGAATATTATTGGCATCTCCCTGAAATTTTGGATATTTTTCAGCGCTTTTCATGTGATGACCTTCAAACGCTTTTCCATCATCACCGTAAGCCTTACCTAAGTCAATGATTGACCGCTGCTGCTCTTCGGTCCAGTTTCTCGTACCTTTGCCCTCTAGAACCAGCAACCGCTCTCTCTCCCACGCCTCTTTGACAGCTCTATTCGCCTCAGCGGTTCGTTTTGACATAAGCTAATCTCCCTCGCCAACAATGCCACTCAAATTATTCAGGAAATCCAGGAAATTAGCGAATTGCTCGTCATTTTCTATTCTTTCCGCCTCTTGATTGTAAATAGAGATCGTTTCATCATTGCTCTCGCATACAATTGGATCTCCGGTCGTCAATGCGCCTATAACGATACATCCGACGATATCCCCTTCGCCATCCATTACATTAATGAGGGGCTTATGAGCAACTCCGTATAGCTGAACACCGGCCGGCAAAAAAAGATCGCCTCCATCAGAGAATTTTAGCCATTCCCTATATTGGCTCGGTAGGACAATGTCATGCATTAACTCAAACTCATGTATTTGTTTTTCTGTCGCACCTGCAAAAAAAATCATTTTTCCTTTCTTGCTCAAAGAATCAATTGTCTCCTTCATGGGTTCTCCAGACAACATCATTTATTCCTTCCTACGAGACAGAAAAGAGCTTAAGTGATCGGACTTCCCAAGCTCCGTCACGCCAACACCAAGACATCCACGAAAAAGCTTGCAGCGTAACCCTCATCGCAAAGAGCGAAACCATTCCGCAAAAAGGAAAACCACATCCTCCCGCGCTTCCGCCCCAACATTTCTGCGAGTTTAGAAGGAGAGCAACCAAGCACTTTGCTCTTTTCACGTAAAGCTATTGCAATTGTAGCATCTGACATAGTTTTCATTGAATCACCATAGCACCATCGGTTTTCAACAAACAAAATAGAGGGACGTTCAAACATAGCAAACATACTGACCCAACCCCACGCTAAAAATCGAGCCCTGCAAGCCCTAATGCGAGCAGCAGCTCGAACCTTTTTCGAATTAGATGAAGGAAGCTACCGACAAAGCTTCTCTTCGCAAGCTTCCAAAATCGCGGCAGGGATCTTTTGCCGTGTGGCTTCGGGCCGGAAAATGCACCATATCAGTCTTAAGGTAAGGTGAGCAAAAACATTTCCTAGCAATTCAGGATCTTTTTGACTCTAATGGGTATCATCGAGCTTCGCATTAGACGTCTACTGCGCGCCCTTGAGGCGGCGCTGGTAGGCGCGGACGATCTGCGAGAGGGTAAAGCAGACGACGAAGTAGATGAGGGCCATCAGCCCGAAGATGGCGAAGATCTGCACCGTGGAGTTGTAGCTGTTCATGAGAATCATGCCGCGGCCCATGAGCTCCTGCAGAGCCATGGCGCCCCACAGATACGACGTGTCCTTGATGGTGGTCACGAACTGCGAGAGCAGCGCCGGCACCATGTTGCGCAGGGCCTGGGGCAGGATGATGTACAGGTACATCTGTGGTGCCGAGAACCCCTGGGAGCGGGCGGCCTCGTACTGGCCCGCCGGCACGCTGGCCAAACCGCCGCGGACGATCTCGGCCACCGAGGCCGCGGTGAACAGCGTGAAGGCGAGCACCGCCGCGGGCAGGGGCGGCAGCTGGGCCACGAAGAACGTGAACATAATCCACAAAAGCAGCGGGGTGTTCTTGAACAGCTCCACGTAGGCGATGGCGAAGCCGCGCAACAGGCGGGAAGAGGATCCGCGCATGATGGAGATGACGGCGCCGAGCACGATAGAGCAGGCGATGGCCAGCGCCGAGATGATGAGGGTGAGCCCGAGCCCTTCCAAAAGGAAGCGGATGTTCGTCCAGGTGAGCAAAGCGGCGATGTCGCTCATTTCCGGCCTCCTCTCCGGCCCTTGCCCCTGCGACGGCCACCGGTGCGGCCGATGGCGCCGCGCACGCGGGCGAGCCCTCGGCGGTTCCGCGGCGTGCGGGGCGCCACCGTGCGGCGGTCGGGCCACGCCGGGGCGTCGATGCCGTAAAGTTCCGCGTACGTGAGGTAGCGGCCCTTGTCCGCCACCGGGGGCACCAAGGTGCTCGTGCCCTCCACCATGGTCGTCACGCCTGCGGCCATGGCCTGGGCGGCGGCGTGCCCGGTGATGTCGTGGGTGCCCGGCGTCACCTCCAAAGCGTCGGCCGCAAGCGCCTCGGTGGCGTCGCCGGTGGCCACATGGCGGTGGGCACCCATGCGATGCTCAAGATATACGGCACCGCGCGAGAGCGGGAAGCAGATGGCGAAGTACAGCACGGCGGCAGCCACGTAGGCCGGCCCGTAGTAGCTCGTGTCGCCGGCGAAGGAGTTCGCGAAGTACATGAGCTCGCCGCCGGCGATGAGCGCGAGCACCGAGGTGTTCTTCACGAGGTTGGCGGCCTGCACGGCCAGAGGCGGCAGGATGATGCGCATGGCCTGGGGCAGGATGATGAGCGTCATGGTCTGCACGGGCGAGAAGCCCTGGCTCTTGGCCGCCTCGAACTGGCCGCGGTGCACCGAGCCGATGCCGCTGCGCACTACTTCCGACATATACCCGCCATGGTAGGCGCCGATGGCGATGACGCCGATCCAGAACGAGGCGATGGTGAGCCCGAGCAGCGGGAACACGGCGTAGAGCACGAACACCTGCAAAAGCAGCGGAATGTTCTGCACCGTCTCCACGTAGACGCGCGTGAGGGCGCGCAGGATGCGGAAGCGCGACACGGCGAACACGCCGAAGACGAAGCCCAGAACGAGCGCGATGACGAGGGCCAGCGCCGAGATGGCCGCGGTCATGCCGAAGGCGGCCAGAATGTCGGGCCAGCGCGCGAAGAGCGCCTCCCACTTGTAGGGCGCGAATATCTCCGTCATCGGGACGCGCCCCCTTCCGCGCCGTCGGCCGGATCTCCCGCCCCCAGGCCCGTGCCGCCGGCGCTCTGCTCGGCTTCCACATCGGCCTCGGTTACCAGCGACAAGCCCCAGCGCTCCTTCAGCGCCCGCAAGGTGCCGTCGGCCTCCATGGCGGCGATGGCCTCGTCGATGGGCGCCGAGTACGGGCTGCCCTTGGCCGTGGCCACGCCGTACTCCTGGGGCGCGAACTGCGTCGGCAGCAAGTAGGTGGTGTCGTCCTGGTATCCCAGAAGAATGGAGCTGTCCACGGAGAACGCGTCCACGCGCCCGGCCACGAGCGCGATCTTGATCTCGGGATAGGTGGCGTACTCGGCGAACTTCAGCGTGATGCCCGCCTCGGCAGCAGCGGCCCCCAGCTTGTCCTTGGTAGTGGCCGACAGCGCCACGCCCACGGTCTTGCCATCGAGGCCCGCCAGATCGGTGATGCCCGACTTCTTCAGCACGAGCACGCCGATGTGATCGATGTAGTAGGGCCGCGAGAAGTCGTAGGTCTTCTTGCGCGCGTCGGTGATGGTGAAGGTGGCGAGCGTTGCGTCCAGGGTGCCGTTGTCCAGCATCGCCCCGCGCGTGGTCACGTTCACGCCAACGATCTCCAGGGCGTTCGCATCGCTTTTGAGCCGTGCGGCCAGCTCGCGGGCCACGTCCACCTCCAGCCCCTCCACGCTTCCCGTCTCGGGGTTCTGGAAACCGAAGCCGGGCACGTCGATCTTCGTGCCGACGCGCAGCACGTCGCCTGCCGGCGCGCAGCCGGAAAGCGGCAGCACCGCACTACCCAGGGCCGCACCCACTGCAGCGGCGCCGGCCAGCCGCACGAAAGAGCGTCGCGTGAGGCGCGCCCCGCTCATCGCGGCCGCCCCGCCCGTCCCGATCTTCTCGTCTGCCAGGCTCGTCACGTTCATCGCACGCACCCCCCCCTCACAGTATTTTGGAGAGAAACGCCTGCACGCGCTCGTTGGAATCGGGGCCGAAGAGGTAGGCCGGCGTGCCCTCATCCACCACGAGCCCGTTTTCCATGAACACCACCTTGTCGGCGGCATCGCGCGCGAGTCCCATCTCGTGGGTGACCATGACGATGGTCATGTTCGTCTCCGCCAGCGACTTGATGACGTCGAGCACCTCGTTGACCATCTCCGGATCCAGGGCGCTCGTCGGCTCGTCGAGAAGCATGATCTTCGGGTGCATGTTCAGCGCCCGGGCGATGGCCACGCGCTGCTGCTGGCCGCCGGAGAGCTGGTCGGGGTACTTGTCAAGCTTGCTGGACAGCCCCACGCGCTCCAAGTAGGCGCGCCCCGCCTCCTCTGCCTCCGCCTTCGGCACCTTCAGCACCTTGATGGGCGCGAAGGTAACGTTTTCCAGCACGGTCTTATGGGGGTAGAGGTTGTAGCCCTGGAACACCATGGCCACCTCGCTGGCCAGCTTGCGCGTGTCCACCTTCTTGGCCATCATATCGATGCCGTTGACGGTCAGCTCGCCGGAGTCGGGACGCTCCAGGCCGTTGATGGAGCGGATGAGCACGCTTTTGCCCGAGCCGGACGGCCCGATGACGACGACCTTCTCGCCTTCCGCCACATCGAGCGAGACGCCCTTGAGCGCCTCCACCTTGCCGAAGTTCTTCTTCAGATCCCGAGCGGAAATCAGCGGCTCCATGTTCCCACGCTCCTATCTGGGCCGTCGCTCCGAATAGCTACGTGGAAATTTTAACGTTCAGTCAATTTGTCGTGGTTTCGCCGGCGCTACGGGTTTGTCACAGCTTATTGACGGCCCTGGCGGAAGGGAGCATGGCGGCGCGGATCAGGAAGCAGCGGGCACGGGCTTTGCGGCCGCCTTCGCCTCCTCGGCGTCCTCGCGGGCGAGCACCGCCTGCATGGCGGCGATGGCGCACTCCATCTGGGCATCGTCGGGCTCGTGGGTGGTAAGGTACTGCATCTGCATGCCGGGCCAGAGAATCACCTTCACGAGCGGGTTGTCCGGATGGCTCCCGGCCCACTTCACCGTGATCTCGTAGGAGATGCCGGCGATAACGGGCATCAGCACGATGCGCGCCACAATGACGAGCACGAGCTTCGGCAGCCCGTCGGGCACTCCGAAACCGGAGATGATGGCGTTCAGCGGGAAGATGGTGTACACGAGGATGGCGATAACCATGACCATGATGAGGAAGGCGGTGCCGCAGCGCACGTGCAGGCGCGGGAACTGCCGGGCGTTCTCGGGGGTCATGGGCAGGCCGTGCTCGAAGCAGTGGATGGCCTTGTGCTCGGCGCCGTGGTACATGAACATGCGCTTGATGTCCTCCATGCGGCCGATGAGCCAGATGTAGAACACGAACACGGCCACGCGCAGAAGGCCGTCCACGATGTTCCAGGCCAGCGTGTGATCGTCGTACTCCCCCACGATGAGGTTCGTGATGGCCGCGGGCGCCACGATGAACAGCACCACGCCCAGCACGAGGCCCACCACCATGGAGATCACCATCTCGCGGTGCCCGAACTCCTCATCGGTGGAAGAGCCGTCCCCAGCCTGCCGCCGAGCCGGCGCATCGGCCTCGCTCACCACCTCCAAAGTGCGCTGGGCACCCAGGCCGTCCACCATCTCGTCGGGGTTGCCGAAATCGCGCTTCCAATCGAAGCCGTCGCGGGCGTTCGCGCCCTCGCCGCGCTTCTCCTCCTCGGCCGCCACGGCCGCCGCGCCCTCAAGCTCGGCCTCCGCCTCCACGAAGGTCGCCTCGGCGGCGGCCTTCTGCTCGCCCTCCTCGTCGCCGAAGGCATGCAAGGCGGCGATCTCCAGGGCCTTGAACCCCAGCATGAGCGACTCCACGAGCGCCCGGCAGCCGCGAACGAGCGGCCAGTACATCCAGCCGTTTTTGTCCTTGCCGGAATTCAGGTCGTGCTCCTCCACGTAGATGGCGCCGTCCGGCTCGCGCACGGCCACGGCCCAGTTGTACTTGCCGCGCATCATGACGCCCTCGATGAGGGCCTGGCCTCCCACGTGGGTCTTTATCGCCCCGTCTTCGGAAAACGCGCGGGACAGATCGCTTTTCTGCTTGGTCATACAGCCGTCCTAAGCGTCGAGCTGCGAGCGGTCGACGCGCGGGTAGGGATTGCCGCAGGTCATCTTGCCCTCCGGACAGGTGCCGTGGATGCAGGGCGCGCCGGCATCGGCGAAGATGTACGGCGCCGTCGGACGGGCGAGTTCCAGCATCTTCCACGCCATCTCGCGGATCTCCCACTGGGCGCGGTTGCAGCAGCGCAGCTCGAAGAAGTGCAGAAGCTCGCGCACGTTCATGGTGATGACGATCTTCGTCTCGCAGGCGTTGGGCAGAAGATAGCGCGCGTCCTCAGCGGGAATGCCCGCCTCCACGAGCGCCCGATAGGCCTCGGCCACGGCGGCGGCGGCCTCGTCGAAGAGGCGGTCGCACTCGGGATCGGCGGCCACGGTGGCGGGCTTCACCATGGGGATATCGCCCTTGAACTTCACGTAGCGCTGGGACTGCTGGTTGAAGCTGGCGATGCGATGGCGCACCAGCTGGTGCGTGAGCGCGCGGGACACGCCGTCGACGGCGAAGGTGTAGCTGGCGTGCTCAAGCGTGGAGAAATGCCCCGAGCCCATGATGGTGGAAAGCACGCTGCGCACCCGCTCGGGCGGCATGGTCTCCATCAGCTCGCTCGCGCCCACCGGCGCATAGCACAGCCGCGCCGCCGTGGCGATGGCGCGCTCGGGGTCGGGCGTATGGTACAGAAGCTCTACCTGCATAACGTCTCCTCGCATCTCGATTTCGTTCCAGAGAAGTATAATGGCTGAACGACCGACGACACGGCTTGGAGGCCCCATGCACGACGAATTTACACCCTTGCTCACCGCAACGGATTGGAACGAGGAGTGGAAAGAGCTCCAGAAGGTGCGGCGCCATGCCGATGACGCGGCGTTCTGGGACAAGCGCTCCGCCACCTTCACCACCAAGGACGCCCCGAACCTCTATGTGGAGAAGTTCTTGGAATACGCGGAGATTCGCCCCGGCGAAACGGTGTTCGACATGGGATGCGGCACCGGAGCCCTGGCCGTGCCGCTCGGCGAGGCGGGGCACAAGGTAGTGGCCGCCGACTTCTCCCAGGGCATGCTGGATCAGATGCAGGCGCGGCTCGACGCAGCCGGCGTGCGCACCGTCTTCCCCAAGCGTATGAGCTGGGAGGACGATTGGCCGGCCTTCGGCGTGCGCGAGGGCATGACCGATGTGGCCATCGCCTCGCGCTCCATCGCCACGGCCGATTTGCGCGATGCCCTTTTGCGCCTGACGGAAGCGGCGCGCCGGCGGGTGTGCATCACGCTGGCCACCGGCTCCTCCCCCCGCGTCGACGAGCGCATCCTGGCCGCCGTGGGGCTGCCCTCGGTGCTCGGACGCGACTACCTGTACGCGTTCAATATCTTGGCCAATGAGGGGATCAAAGCAGAGGTGCGCTACATCGACAGCACCCGCGACGATACATTCGCCACCCCCGAGGACGCCTACGAGAAGCTAGCCGCCATGATCGACGACTCCGCGGCCGTGCGCGCTTCCGACGAGGAGCGCGAGCAGGCGCGCGCCAACTTGCGGGAATGGCTCGCCGCGAATCTCGTTCCCAACGAGACCGCCGGCGCTCCCGACCGCAAGGGCGTCCTCCAACTCGCCTGGCGCCTTGCCGAGCCTCGCACCGTCACCTGGGCCTTCCTCGCCTGGAATACCCACTAGCAGCAAAAAGGGCCCGGGATTGCTCCCGGGCCCTTGGCGTCATGTCAGTTTCTAAAAGTTAGATACGTTCCACGTTGCTCGCCTGCAGCTTGCCGTTCTGGCCCTCGGTCACCTCGAAGGTAACGGCGTCGCCCTCGTTGAGGGTCTTGAAGCCCGACATCTTGATCTCGGAGAAGTGGACGAAGAGATCCTCGCCGTCATTCTGGGAGATGAAGCCGTAGCCCTTCTCGGGGTTGAACCACTTGACAGTGCCTTCCGCCATGATACTTTCCTCTTTCCTCCCGCTCGTCCGACGAGCGGGTATAGCAATACGGGCGCGAAGCCCAGCTCCCTTTTGGGAGCGCGCTATAACTATACGCTAACTTCGGCCAATTTCCTCGGGGAATTTACGCTTCTCCATCACTTGCGGTCATAAGCGCCTCCAGGGCCTCATCGCTGACGGGGTCGGATCCCAGCTCATGCCCGAAGGCGGCGGCGACAGCGCGACCCTGGGCACGCCGGAGCTCGGCCATATCCGCACGTCCCGCCTCACCGTGGTAGCGGCCGGAGAGCATGAGGCTGCGGGCGATGTACTCCGTAAGGTGCGGGTCGACCCCCGACACCTGCAGCACCGAGGCCAGCGATTCGGGCGCGAGGGAGAGCAGCGCCTCGCCATCCAGATCGGTGGCATCGCCCAGGGCCATATCGAGGGCCCGGGCGGCTCCGTCCGGATCCTCCTCGCCGGCCGCTCGCTCCATGGAGCGCCGAATGGCCCCCAGAAGCTGCGCGATGATGCGCATCAGATAGTCTTGCTCGAACATCGCTGTTCCTCCAATCCCTCCGTAGGGACAGACCTTGGTCTGCCCTCCCGACAGCGTCAACGCCGCGGAAAGGGGCGACCAAGGTCGCCCCTACGGAAACGACGACAGTCGAAATTGCCTCAGCTACGGCTAGCATCCCTCCGGCGGCACGAGGCCCAAATGCTCCCAAGCGCCGGCGGTGGCCTGACGGCCCTTAGGGGTGCGCATCATGAGGCCCTGTTGCATGAGGAAGGGCTCGTACACATCCTCCACCGTGTCGGGATCCTCCGCCAGCGCCGACGCCAGCGTAGTCAGGCCCACCGGACGGCCGCCGAACTGCACGCAAAGCACTTCCAAAAGGCGGTTGTCCACGGCATCGAGCCCCAGATGATCCACCTCGAAGAACGTGAGCGCCTCGGCGGCCACGTCCTCGGTAATAGCACCGTCGCCGCGCACCTGGGCCCAGTCGCGCACGCGCTTCAGCAGGCGGTTGGCCAGACGCGGGGTGCCCCGGGAGCGACGGGCGATCTCAAGCGCGCCCTCCTCGTCGATGGCCACGTTCAGAATGGAAGCCGAGCGGCACACGATGAGGGAGAGCTCCTCGGGCGTGTAGTACTGCAGGCGGAAGGCCACGCCGAAGCGGTCGCGCAGAGGACCGGTGAGCAGGCCCGTGCGCGTTGTGGCGCCGATGAGCGTGAAGCGCGGCAGATCGAGCCGGATGGAGCGGGCCGCCGGGCCCTTGCCCACAACGATATCCAGCACGAAATCCTCTAGCGCCGGGTACAGCACCTCTTCCACCATGCGGTTCAGGCGATGGATCTCGTCGATGAACAGCACATCGCCCTCTTCGAGGTTGGTGAGAATGGCCGCCAAGTCCCCTGTGCGGGCGATGGCCGGCCCCGAGGTGGTGCGGATGGAGGCGCCAAGCTCGTTGGCCACCACCGTGGCGAGCGTGGTCTTGCCCAACCCCGGAGGGCCCGAGAACAAAATATGATCCGCCGGCTCGCCGCGCCCCTGGGCCGCCGCGATCATGATGCCGAGGGATTCCTTCACCTTCGTCTGGCCCAGATAGTCGTCGAGCCTTTTAGGGCGCAGGGAGAAATCCAGCTCCAGGTCGTCCTCGGTGAGCGTCGGGGCCACCGCGCGCTCGCGCCCCGGCGCCGACGCCGAGCCCTGCGCGCCCGCGCTGTCCCGCGCGGCCTCGAACACCATGCCCTCTATGTCCAGATCGAATGCCATGACTTCCTATCGACTTCCCAAACGTTTCAGGGCATATTGTAGCAGCGCGCCCTCGCCCGCGCCCTCGGGAGCCCCCTTCAGGGCGACCTCGGCTTCGGCGGAGGTGAAGCCCATGGAGAGAAGCGCCTCGGTAGCCCCCTGCACCGCCGCACTGCGCGCGGGTTCGGACGCGCCCTGGCTGAACAGCGATTCCATGCCCGCTTCCAACGTGCCCTTCAGCTCCAGGATGATGCGCTCGGCGGTCTTCTTCCCCACGCCGGGAATGTGGGACACCCGCGCGATGTCCTGGGAGGCGATAGCGTCGGCGAGCTCGGCCGGCGAGAACGTGGAAAGGGCCGCCAGGGCCATCTTCGGCCCCACTTTCGACACGCCGATAAGCTTTTCGAACAGCACTTTCTCTTCTTCGGAGAGAAAGCCGAACAGCGCAATGCCATTCTCGGTTACGGACAAGTAGGTGAGCACGCGAGCCGTGTCCCCCACGGCCAGCTTCCCCAAGTCGCCCCCGGGCATGGCCACCGCGTAGCCCACGCCGGCGACATCGATGTAGGCCGTCTGCGGGGGCAGCACCGCCGCCACGGTTCCGTTCAGAAATGCAATCATGAGAGCCTTCCGTTCTCGTGGGTCGTATAGCATATGGCCGCCGCCAGCGCGTCGGCCGCATGGTCGGGCTCCGGCGAGCGATCAAGGGAAAGCAGGTGCCGCACCATGTACTGCACCTGATCCTTCTCGGCCGAGCCCTCCCCCACCACGGCGAGCTTTATCTGGCGCGGGGTGTACTCGCCCACGGCAAGGCCGCCCTCGGCGCAGGCCACGAGCGCCGCCCCGCGGGCCTGGCCCGTGGCGAAGGCAGCCGTGACGTTCTGCCCGAACCAGACCGTCTCGATGCCGACGCACTCCGGACGGAAGCGCTCGACCACCGCGCCGATCTGGTGGTGGATCTTCATGAGACGCTCGGCCAACGGGCGGGACGCCGGCGTGGCCACGCACCCGTAGGCCACGCACGCCAGATGCGGCCCGCACTGCTCGATGACCCCCCAGCCCGTATGGGCGAGCCCGGGATCGATCCCCAATACGATGCGCGTCTTGCCAGCCAAAAGATAAGCCCCACTTTCCAAATTCGAGTGGGGCTCATTTTAGAACATATGTTTGTGAAAGGCAAGCAGAATTACGGGCGCTGGCCCATGCCGCCTTCCAACGTCAGGGTCTCGCCGCTCATGAACTTGAAGTCGGGGCTGGCAAGCTGCACCACGACGCGACCGATCTCGGTCTCCACATTGCCGTAGTGGCCCATGGGGGGCATGTGCACGTTGGCCGTGAAGGCGTCGGGATAAGCTTCCTGGAAGTTCTCCAGAGCGGCCGTCCAGGCCAGCGGGCACACCACGTTCACGTTGATGCCGTCGGGGCCCCATTCGGTGGCGGCCACGCGGCTCATGCCGCGGATGCCCTCCTTGGCGGCGGCGTAGGCGCACTGGCCGAAGTTGCCGAAGAGGCCTGCACCGGAGGCGAAGTTGATGACCGAGCCCTTGGTCTCCTTCAGGTAGGGATAGCACGCCTGCATGTAGTAGAAGGTGGCGTACAGACCCGAGTAGATGGCCAGGTCGAACTGGTCGGTGGTGTGGTCGGCCAGCGTCACGCCGGAAGCGGAGGCCTGGGCGTTGTTCACCAGCACGTCGATGCGGCCGAACTTCTCGATGGCCTGGTCGATGACGTTCTGCACCACGGCCTGGTTGTCGGCCCCGGCATTCACGTCGGCGGCCACGCAAAGCACCTGGATGCCGTATTCGGCCTCCAGCTTCTCCTTGGCCGTCTCCAGCTTCTTCACGTTGCGGCCGGTGATGACCAGGTTCGCGCCCTCCTTGGCGTAGGCCGTGGCGATGCCGTAACCGATGGAACCGGCGGATCCGTCCTTGAGCGCCGCGAACCCAGCACCGGTGATGATGGCGGTCTTACCTTCGAGAAAACCCATGGAGCCTCCCTTTTCGTCCTGCGCGGGACTCCCTCGCTGCTGCACAAAGAGCCTATCGCGCGCTTACCTAAGCTTCACCCTATCAGATTTCCTCGCGACTATGTTTCCAGAATGTTGCGCGGCCCTGTTACGTCCCCGAAAGGCAAAAGGCGCCGAGCCCTGCGGCCCGGCGCCTTTCCTAGCGCGATTGGCTTTAACGTTCGCGAAAACTACTCGTCGAGTGCCTCGGCGATCTCGTCGGTGATGTCCATGGTGTGGTACACCGCCTGCAGATCCTCCAGCTCCTCCAGCTTGTCGATGAGGCGCATGACCTTCTTGGCATCGGCCACCGAAACCGCCGACGGCGTGTTGGCTATCATGGTCATCTCGGCGCCCTTCACCTGGATGCCCTGGGCCTCAAGCTCTTTCACCACGGCCATGAGATCGCCCGGCGCGGTGTAGACGATCCACTCCTCGTCGGCGTCCTCGTAGTCGTCGCCGCCGGCCTCGGCCACGGCGAGCATGAACTCCTCCTCGTCGGCAGCGGCGCCGTTGGGGCCCACGGGGTTCTTCTTGTCGCCGGTCTCGACCTCCTTGGATACCATGATCTGGCCCTTGCGGTCGAACTGGAACGCCACCGAACCGGAGGTGCCGAGGTTGCCGCCGGAATGGGAGAAGGCGGCGCGCACATCGGCGGCAGTGCGGTTGCGGTTGTCGGTCAGCGCCTCGCAGAGCACCGCCACGCCCGCCGGGCCATAGCCCTCGTAGACGACGGTCTCGTAGTTGGCGGCGTCCTTGCCGGAACCGAAAGCCTTGTCGATGGCGGTCTTGATCTTGTCCTTGGGCATGGAATAGCCCTTGGCCTTCTCGATGGCGGCGGCCAGCGACGCGTTGTTGTCGGGGTTCGGGTCGCCACCCTCCTTGGCGGCCACGGTGATGTTGCGAGCCAGCTTGGAGAACAGAGCCGAGCGCTTAGCGTCCTGCGCGGCCTTGCGATGTTTGGTGGTTGCCCACTTAGAATGCCCTGACATGAATAAGTCCCTTCGAAACACGAATACAACAGCGGCTTATGGTACCACAAGGGCGCGAACGGGAAAACCCAGCTGCCGCGCTGCACGGTTTTTCTACGGAAGGGGCCGCGCGCAGAGAACGAGCGCATCGCCAGGTTTGTCGGATACGCGGCTGTGGCGCGCCCCTGGAAAGAAGCGCCACGTCCCGAGCAACTCCCCGAGCAATCGCCAACGGTATCCACAGATTTCCCAATTCGTGGGTTGCGCGGGCTTCCATAAAGCACTATGATCGATCAACAATTGAACATGATCTTCAGGGCGGGGTGAAAGTCCCCACCGGTGGTACAGCCCACGACCCGCAAGTCTTGCGCTTGCGGCTGATTCGGTGAAATTCCGAAGCCGACAGTTACAGTCTGGATGGAAGAAGATAGGAAGTGCTCCCCAGCGGAGCGCATCGGACAGTTAGAAGCCCTGGAACCTTTTGGTTTCAGGGTTTTTTTCGCAATCGTCCGCTCATCTTTTCGGAAGTGGCGCCCGAAGGTCGCAGCGATGCGTTGGAGGTGAGCGATGTCCCAGAAGTTAGAGCAACTCGCACGCGACGAAGCCTTCATGGCCCGTGCGCTGGCGCTTGCCGAGAGAGGGACTGGCTGGACCAGCCCAAACCCACTCGTAGGTGCCGTTATCGTGAAAGACGGCCGCATCATCGGCGAGGGCTGGCACACCGCATGCGGCCAGCCCCACGCGGAGCGGGAGGCGCTGGCCGCATGCGCCGAAGACCCCGCCGGAAGCACCCTGTACGTCACGCTGGAGCCGTGCTGCCATTGGGGCAAAACGCCACCCTGCACCGACGCTATCCTGGAAGCGGGCATTGCCCGCGTCGTCGTGGGCGCCCTTGACCCGAACCCTTTGGTGGCGGGCCAAGGGTGCGCGCAGCTGCGCGAGGCGGGCACGGTAGTGGAGACGGGGGTCCTGGAAGAGGGGTGCCGGCACCTCAACGAGGTATTCTTCCACTTCATTACCACCGGGCGCCCCTTGGTGGTGCTGAAATACGCCATGACCCTGGACGGGAAAGCGGCCACGCGCACGGGGGCATCCCGGTGGATCACCGGGCCCGAAGCGCGCGAGCGGGTGCATCGCGACCGGCACCGGTTCGCAGCCATCATGGTGGGCATCGGCACCGCCCTAGCCGATGACCCCGCGCTTACCTGCCGCTTGGAAGGCGGCCCCTGGCGGCAGCCGCTGCGCATTGTGGTCGACTCCCAAGGGCGCTTGCCCCTGGATGCGTTGCTCGTGCGGACAGCCCAAGAGATACCGACGCTGGTGGCGGTGGGGCCGCAGGCGAGCGCCGAGCGCACAGGCGCCCTGCGCGAGGCCGGATGTTCCGTCTGGGCGTCGCCGCCGGCGGAAGGGGGCAACGGCGCAGTGAACCTGCCGGCCCTTCTCGATCACGCGGGCAGCTTGGGCATCGATTCGATCCTCGTCGAAGGCGGCCCTGCGCTGCACGGCGCCTTCATCGACGGCGGACTGGCGAACCGCGTGCAAGCCTATATCGCCCCGAAGCTTTTCGGGGGAGCAAGCGCGCCAGGGCCGGTGGCAGGTCGGGGCGTGGCGCTGCCCGCCGACGCGCTTTGCCTTTCCTCCCCCACCGTCACCGCCCTTGGGCCCGATCTGCTCTTAGAATGCGCCGTTTCCCCTTCAGTCGAAAGCGAGGCGACACCATGTTCACCGGCATTGTAGAGGAAATCGGCACCGTAAGGACGCTGCGCCGGGGCGCCCATTCGGCCGTTCTGTCCATTGACGCGCGCACCGTGCTCGAGCGAACTCGGCTGGGCGACTCCATCGCCGTGAACGGCGTCTGCCTCACCGTCACTTCGCTGGGAGCGACCCAGTTCAGCGCCGATGTCATGCACGAGACGTTGCGACGCAGCAACCTCGGCGCCCTGCATGCCGGCAGCCCCGTGAACCTGGAGAGGGCCATGGCGGCCGACGGGCGATTCGGCGGACACTTGGTGTCGGGGCACATCGACGCGGTGGGCACGATTCGCCGCATCCAGCACGACGACAACGCCGTGTGGTACACCATCGGAGCCGATGCGACCACCCTGCGCCACATCATCATGAAGGGATCCATCGCCATCGACGGCATCAGCCTCACGGTGGCGCGCCTGACCGACGCCGACTTCGCCGTGTCCATCATCCCCCACACCCGGGCCGAGACGACCCTTTCCCTCAAGCGCGTCGGCGATGAGGTGAACCTCGAAACCGATATGGTCGGGAAGTACGTCGAACGGTTCCTCGGCGCCCCCCTCCCCCCTCCATCCGCGACGGCCGAGAGCGGCGGTATCACCCAAGCATTTCTGACAGCGCATGGATTCTAACGAAGGAGCACCCCATGGAAGAGAACGAGTCATTCCAGTTCAGCACAATCGAAGAGGCGCTGGATGATTTGCGCGCGGGCAAGATCATTCTGTGCACCGACGACCCCGACCGCGAGAACGAAGGCGATTTCATCTGCGCAGCGCAGTTCGCCACCACCGAGAACGTGAACTTCATGGCAGTACACGGCAAGGGGCTCATCTGCATGCCTATGTCCGCCGAACTGTGCCAAAAGCTGGCGTTTCCCCAAATGGTCACCGAGAACACCGACAACCACGAAACCGCCTTCACCGTGTCCATCGACCACGTCGACACCACAACGGGCATCTCGGCGCAAGAGCGCGGGCTGACCGCGCGCGCCGTGGTGCAGCCCGGCGCCCGCCCGTCCGACTTCCGCCGGCCGGGCCATATGTTCCCGCTGATGGCAAAGGCCAACGGCGTGCTGGAGCGCAACGGCCACACCGAGGCCACAGTGGACCTGATGCGTCTGGCCGGTCTTGAGGAGTGCGGTCTGTGCTGCGAGATCATGCGCGAAGACGGCACCATGATGCGCACACCCGAGCTGATAGAGCTCGCCCGGCAATTCAATTTGAAGTTCATCTCCATCAAAGCGCTCCAGGACTACCGCAAGAAGCACGAATGCCACGTGGTGGAAGTGGCCGATACGGCAATGCCCACGCGCTACGGGGCATTTCGCGCCCACGCCTTCGTGAACAAGTTGAACGGCGAGCACCACGTGGCCCTGGTGAAAGGCGACATCGGAGACGGCGTCGATGTGCTGGTGCGCGTTCATTCCGAGTGCCTCACCGGCGATGCCTTCGGCAGCCTGCGCTGCGATTGCGGCCAGCAGCTGGCTGCAGCGATGGCCCAGGTGGAAGCCGAGGGGCGCGGGGTGGTGCTGTACATGCGCCAGGAAGGGCGCGGCATCGGGCTTGTGAACAAGCTGCGCGCCTACGAGCTGCAAGATGCCGGCATGGATACCCTGGAGGCCAACCTGGCCCTGGGCTTCGCGGGCGACCTGCGAGAATACTACATCGGCGCCCAAATTCTGCACGAGCTGGGCGTAAAGACCATGCGACTGCTTACGAACAACCCCGACAAAGTGTACCAATTGGGCGATTTCGGGCTGCAGATCACCGAACGCGTGCCCATCCAAATGCCTTTGACCAGCCACGATGAGTTCTATCTGCGCACCAAGCAGGAGAAGATGGGGCATTTGCTGTACTTCGATGAGGAGCGCCAGGCGTCCTAGCGCCTGTACAACTCGACTAAGGAAACCAACGTTTGGGAAAGGATCATCATGACGGTATTCGAAGGGAAGCTGGTATCGGAGAACATCAAGGTCGGCATCGTGGCCTCCCGCTTCAACGAGTTCATCACATCCAAGCTGATCGGGGGCGCCATGGACGGCCTTTTGCGCCACAACGTGCGCGAGCAGGACGTCGACATCGCCTGGGTGCCCGGCGCTTTCGAGGCGCCGCTTGCCGCGCAGAAGATGGCGCAATCGGGCCGCTACAATGCCGTCATCTGCCTGGGCGCCGTCATCCGCGGCGCCACGAGCCACTACGACCTGGTCTGCAACGAGGCCGCCAAGGGCATCGCCCACGTATCGCTGGAAAGCGGGGTGCCCGTTATGTTCGGCATCGTGACCACCGACACGATCGAGCAGGCAATCGAGCGGGCGGGCACCAAGGCGGGCAACAAAGGATTCGACTGCGCCACGTCGGCCATCGAGATGGTCAACCTTCTGCGGGAGATCGAAGGCTAGGGGCCCATGGGCGGCACGGTATTTTTCGACTACGATGGCACGCTCCACGATTCCATGCATCTGTACGGCCCGGCGTTTCGCCGCGCCTATGCTGCCTTGGTAACCGATGGCTGGGCCGCCCCGCGTACGTTCTCCGACGAGGAGATCGCCTCGTGGCTCGGATACTCCCCTGCCGCCATGTGGGCCTCCTTCATGCCCGAGCTGCCCGAAGCGATTTGGCAGCGCGCATCGGCCGCCATCGGAGAGGAGATGCGCCGCTTGCTCGCGGCGGGCGCAGGGCGCCTGTACCCCGGCGCGAAGGCCATGCTGGAATCCCTGCGCGAGGAGGGATGCACGCTCGTGTTCCTCTCAAATTGCAGCGGCTCCTACCGCGACGAGCACCTTGCCGCATTCGGCCTCGGCGGCCTGTTCACCGGCGCCTGGTGCGCCGAAGACTTCGAAGGGCTGGAGAAGTGGCAGATCTACCGGCAGATTTGCGCACGTTACCCGAAGCCCCACCTCATGGTCGGCGACCGGCACCACGATCAGGAGGTGGCCGTGCGCGGAAACATTCCCTTTGTCGGGTGCACCTACGGATTCGGAACGGCAGACGAGCTCAGCCGGGCGGACGTCCTGGTGAGCACGGCCCCCGAGATCGCAGGGGCCGTGCGGGCACTTACCGGGAAGCCGCGCGGGCACCCCTAGCCCTGGCCCTATCCCTCGTCTACCTTCGCGAGCAACTCCTCGCGGCCGTTCACACCGAGCTTCTTGTAGATGCTCTTCACGTGGGTGCGCACGGTGGACTCGGAGATGACGAGCGTGGCGGCCACAAAGGCGATGCCGTGGCCGCGCCCCAGATACCCTAAAATCTCGCGCTCCCGCGGCGTGAGGCCGGCCTCGTCGGCCAAGGCCTCGCAGCGCGCCTGCACGCTTTGGGCCTGCGCGTCGGCCCCCGCGCCGGCATCCCGCGCGCCCAGCCCGTCGTCAGCCGCGCGCTCCCCCGCGCCCGCGCGCCAAAAGCCCCAGAGCGCCGCCGCGATGACGCCCACGAAGTAGAACGTGCTCACCACCAAGAGCGCCGGGCCGCCGCCCTCTTCCTGGAAGGGGGCGGTGGGCGCGCACCCCAGGCCCAGAAGCGAGAACAGCGCGAAGGCCGCCACCGCCGTGCCGAACACCGAGCCGGCCGAGAACTCCCGGGCATGGGCCACGGCCGCCAGGCTCGCCAGGGCGAGGATGGCCACGGCCCCGTAGAACACGTAGGTGAGCCACGCGGCGAAGAACATCGGCATCGTGGTGCCGGGGAAGCTGTTCAGCACGATGAGCACCAAGGCGAACGCCGGCACGAGCATCCGGTGGATGAGCGTGGTGAGCGGCCGGCTCGTGCGCAGAAGGCAGATGGGCAGCGCCACCACGGCCCCCAGCGCGCAGCCGAGCAGCTCCATGTTCACCACGTCGAACAGGATGAACTTCCGCGCCCCCATCATGAAGGCGAACACCATGAGGCCCGCCAGCGGCATGCCGGCCACCGAGGCCAAAGACGCCAGCCGCGCCCGGCGCGTAGGGGCCGGAGATTCCGCCGCCTCCTGCACGGACGATGCCGCACCAGCCGCCTTGGCCCCGCCGCCCAGATCTCCCGGGCGCGCGCCGCCCCGCGGGCGCTTCCACGCCGCCAGGCAGGGCACGGGGAAGCTCGCCAGCACCAGCACCACGAACACGATGAGCCCCACGCCGAAGGTGGTGGAGGACAGCAAAAGCCCCACGAGAGCCGCGCAGCCCACGGAAAGGGCGCACCACAAAAGCGCCTGGCGCAGGTCGTAGGCGGCCATGTAGCTGCCCCACAGCACCGCCAGCTCCACGGTGCCCGCCGCCAACAGAAAACCCGAAAGAGCCCCCACAGCCCCCGTGCCCACGCCCGGCAGCGCCGCCGCGGCTATGAGCAGGCCGTAGCCCGTAAGATAAGCGGCCACGCCGGCCACCACCCAGCCGCGGCCCAAGAGCCTCTCGGGGCAACGCCGCCCCGAGGCCAGCGCGGCGAGCGTGCCCAATACGAGTGTGGAGAAAAGCATCGTGTTCGCGAAGGGCGCCATGAACGTGGGCACGTCGAAGACGCCGGTCTCGAAGAGCAGATGGTTCGGCGAGTAGATGGGAATGGTGGCCAGAAACGCTATGAGCGTGAGCGCCTCGAGTCTGAAGTATTTGGAAAGCGGCAACCTGTACCCTCCCTGGCTTGTCGCGGCTTCGTCGGGCACCAGTATAGCGAAACTTTTCGAAGTTGCCACGGCGTTACCGAGCCGTCATTCTGGCCCTGTGGCGCTGACCTGCGGTTTATTTCCATCTCCCCCATTTCCGCGAGGGCGCTTTCCGGGAAATCCCCCAAGCTGACGATTCCTCGCGGGCCGCTCGCGGTGCCATCATGGGCCCCGGCACCGCACTAAGGCGAGCGACGAGAAGGCCGGGGAGTCGCCCCGAGCGCCCCGCCGGCCGCACCGCCGAGCTTCGGTGCACGCCGACCGATACGCCCCGATACCAAGGGAGGATATGGGAACTATGGAGAAGACAACCAAGGGCATGTCCCGCCGCTCGTTCATCGGCATGGGCGCCGTGGCCGCCATGGCCGCCGGAGCCGCCGGGCTCGCCGGCTGCGCGCCGGCAGGCGGCGACAGCACCGCCAAGACCGAAGACGGCGGCCACATCGAGAGCGCGGGCAGCTCCGCGCCCAGCGACGTGCACATCCACAACGTCACCGACACCAGCTGGATGACCCCGCCGGCCGAGGTGACCGACTTCGCCAAGGAATGGGACTGCGAGGCAGTGGTCTGCGGCCATGGCTTCGCCGGCATCACCGCCTGCCGCGAGCTGGCGGAGCAGGGCAAGAAGGTCATCCTCATCGAGAAGCAGCCCGAGGACACCTACGCCGCCGTGGGCAACGAGTTCGCCTCGCTGAACGCGAAGATCCTCCAGGAGCGCGGCGTGCCCCACATCGATCCGGTGGAGTTCTACCAGAACTTCATGAAGATCACCTCCAACATGCCCAACCCCACGCTGGTCATGAAGTTCGCCCAGAACTCCGAGGAGAACTCCAACTGGTACCTCGATCGTTTGACCGAGGAGGACTTCGCCACCATGACCACGGCATTCTTCCCGCCCACCGAGCACCAGATGGGCGAGCTGTCGGGCATCAAGTTCTGGCCGAGCGTGTGCTCGTTCTACGGCGAGTGCAACCAGACGAAGATCCAGATGTACAACCAGGCCGCGGCCGAGGAGGCCGGCGCCGAGTTCCACTTCGCCACCACCGCCGAGTACATCATCATGCAGGACGGTGCCGTGGCGGGTCTTGTGGCCTCTGACGCGGACGGCTACATCAAGATCAACTGCAAAGCCGTGGTCTGCGCCTGCGGCGGCATGGGCGGCAACCCCGAGATGATGACCTACTTCATGCCCGACATGGCCCAGGCCCTCACCGGCGAAGATGCGCTCACCTCCATGTCCGCCAACGACGGCCGTGGCGTGCAAATGGCCTACTGGGCCGGTGCGCACCTGGAAACCACGCCGGTGGCCGGCATGAACATGAAGGGCCTCGCCGTACCCGGCAAGATGAACTGCCTGCCCCAGGCCGTGTGGATCGACGAGAACGGCCGCCGCTTCGCCAACGAGTACTACCCCACTTCCGAGCAGCGCGGGTACCAGACCGTGTTCATGAGCCGCAAGACGAAGTACGCCGTAGTGGACAACAACTTCACCGAGTACCGCCAGTACACCCTGCCCCAGCACGCCGGCTTCACCGCCAATGAGGAGAACATCGCCTCCCTGCGCGACTCGCTCGACAAGGCCTACGCGAAGTTCAAGGGCACCTACGAGGAACCGGAGCAGGAAGAGGGTCAGGGCGGCCCGGGCGGTGGCGGCCCCATGACCCAGGTGGAGTGGATCGCCGACGACACCCTGGAGGGCCTGGCCGGCCAGATGGGGCTTTCCGGCGACGCCGCCACGGAGTTCGTCGCCCAGATCGAGCGATGGAACGGCTACTGCGAGGCCGGCGTCGACGAGGAGTTCGGCCGTGCCGCCGAGGTGCTCTTCCCGGTGAAGGACGGCCCCTTCTACGCCTGCACCTTCGACCCGGTGCTCGGCGAGACCATGGTCACCATGGGCGGCATCATCACCGACGGCGAGCAGAACGCCGTGGATGCGAACTACGAGCCCATTCCCGGCCTGTACATGGCCGGCAACGACTGCGGCCGCCGTTTCGGCACCGAGTACGTGACCCCCATCCCCGGCTGCTCGCTGGCCTTCGCCCTGGTGCTCGGCCGCGAGTGCGGCAAGTCCGTGGCGAAATTCCTCGGCTAGAAACGGCAGAGACGGGTGCCGCCGCTGGCCGCGCCCGTCTCACCCGAAATGCCTTTCCCGCTGCGGGGTCCGCCCTCACGGCTCCCGCAGATCATCGACAAAGCCCCCGGCCGTCCCTCCCCGGCCGGGGGCTTTCCTGTCGCAACCTCTCCAAACTGTGGAAATCTACTCCTCCCGCAGCCAGAGGCCCGTCTTGCCGCCGTCCTTCTTCAGCAGGCGCACATCGGAAATTTCCATGCCGCGGTCCACGGCCTTGCACATATCGTACACGGTCAGGCACGTCACGGAAGCCGCCGTGAGCGCCTCCATCTCGATGCCGGTCTTGCCCGTGACGCCGCACGTCGTAGTCACGTGAATACCCACGCGCCCGTCTTCCCGCTCGCCCTCGCGCACGGGCGCGCACTCCACCTTGGCCTTGGTGATGTTCAGCGGGTGGCACATGGGGATAAGCTCGCTCGTTTTCTTCGCGGCCATCACTCCGGCCACCCGGGCGCAGGCGAGCACATCGCCCTTGGCCGCCTTGCCCTCCACGATGAGGGCCAACGTCTCCGGCTTCATGGAGATGAAGCCCTCGGCCACGGCCACGCGCTCGGTGTCGGCCTTCTGCGATACGTCCACCATCCGCACGTCGCCGTTCTCGTCGATATGGGTCAGCTGCTCGGTCATTGCAATTCCTTTCTAGCAGGTTCGGAAGGCATTCTTGGAAGAGGAGGGTTCGCGCTCGGGGCGAGGGTCCGCGCGGAGTTCCGCAGCGACTGGAACAACCCAGTGGGCTGTTCCACCAAGCGAGGACTGTCTGAGCACGGCGCCCTTGCCCCGAGCGCGAACCCGGACAACCCGGAAGAAAGCTAGCCGCCGATCTGGCTCATCTTGCGGTCGGTGCCCACTTTGTCATGGTGGTCGTCGGGCTTGGCGCCGAGAGCCGTCAGCAGCACGTCGCGCACTGCGGCGTCATCGCCCTCGCGCAGGGCCGTGCGCACGTCGTACTCCGTATCGGAGAACAGGCACGGCCGCACCTTGCCGTCGGCGGTCACGCGCAGGCGGTTGCACTCGCTGCAGAAGTGGCGCGACAGCGGGCTGATGAAGCCCACGGTGCCCAGCGCGTCGGGGAACTCGAAGTAGCGCGCCGGACCCCAGCCCAGAGGCTTCGTCGCCCCGGCCGGGCGCAGCTCGGGCAGCCCCGCCGCACGGGCGCGCTCGTTGATGATGTCGAACAACTCCTCGGAGGGGATGACGTCGCCTTTGCCCCAGCCGGTACCGGCGTCGACGCTTGTATCGCCCACGGGCATGTACTCGATGAAGCGCACGTGCAGCGGCCGATCGATGGAGAGCTTCGCGAATTCCAAGAAGTCTTGGTCAAGGCTGCGCACGGCCACGGCGTTCACCTTCACGGGATTGAGCCCTGCGGCGAGCGCCGCGTCGATGCCGGCGAGGGTGTCCTCCAAACGGCCCGTGCGCGTGATCTCGTGGAACTGCACCGGATCCAGGGTGTCAAGCGAGATGTTGACCCGCGAAAGCCCCGCTGCCTTCAAATCGCCGATCATCCGGGGCAGAAGCACCCCGTTGGTGGTCATGGAGACGTTCTCGATGCCCTCGATGCCGGTGATGGCGTCCACCAGCTCCACCACGCCCTTGCGCACCAACGGCTCGCCCCCCGTGAGGCGAACCGAGCGGATGCCGAGCCCGGCGGCCACGGCCACCAGCCGCTCGATCTCCTCGATGCGCAGGATCTCGTCATGGGACATCGCGCACACGCCCTCCTCGGGCATGCAGTAGACGCAGCGGAAATTGCAGCGATCCGTCAGCGATATGCGCAGATAATCGATAGTACGACCGTGTGAGTCTTTCAAAGTCACCCCTCGCAACGTGTTTTGACTGCTTATTATATCGAACTCGAAATAAACCGCAATCCGCATCGAGGAGCGCCGCGAGATATCCTACCCCTCGGCCGCCGTGACGTCATCCACCATGGCAATCAGCTCCTGCTGGGAATGAACGCCCAGCTTGCCGTAGACGTTGCGCGTATGGGTGCGCACCGTGTTCCAGGAGATGCTGAGCTTGCTCGCTGTGGTGGACGAGTTGTAGCCCATGGCCAGACAGCGCAGCACGTCGGTCTCCCGGGGAGAGAGCTGGTAGTCTGCGGCCAAAGCCTCGATCGCCAGACCGAAGCGTCCCTTGCGCATCGGCTCGTCCTCGCGGGCCGGCCCCTCGCTCTCGGCGGCAAGATCCCTCACCAGCAGCTCGTCAAGCGAGGGGGCGCCCTCCTCCCCCGGCGCGAACAATCGGTCGAACTCGCGCTCGGAGAAGATGAGAAAGGCGCAAGCGAGCACGATGAGCGCCATGATCATATAGGCGAAGGCCTCGCCGACGGCGCCGAACAGCGTCCCTACAAGCTGCGCCCCGAAGAGCCAGCCGATGCCGTTGCCAAGCTGGTAGGCGCCGTAGCCGTAGCCGAACACGATGACCGCGGAGGTGCGCCGCTGGAAGACGATGAAGGCGAGAATGCACCACAGGAACAGCTCGAACACGACGCTGGACAGCGACACCACTTGGGCGAGCACGGTATGCAGCACCGTTACCAAGGGCAGGCAGGCGACAAGCGCCACGGAGGCCACCATCACCACCGAGTACAGCTTCCCGAAGTTGAGTCGATCCCCCTCGATGCCCACGGCCACCACCGCCAAAACCAACGCCAGAAGCATGCGCGCGAGCATGACGAGACGCGACCCGGACAGCGTCGTCTCGATGGAGGAGACCGCCACCGTGGATGCGTACACCGAGGACGCGATACAGGAGAACACAAAGACGACGGCCAAAAGTTTCCAGAACGATTTCGGCAGCGACCGGCGCGAATGGTCACGCGCGAGCGTGGGCGTCGGCTGCTCGATATGACGGGAGAACGATGCCAAGACGCCGGCCACCAAGGGCAGCAGCACGAACGAAGCCATGCCCGCCAAGCTGGGACCGCCGGGAACCGGCGCCCAGGCGGGCGATCCCAGCACAATGAAGAAGGAGGCTCCCACGACGAACTGGGAGTAGGCCACGTACAGGATGACCTGGCGCGGCGGCAGCGCGCCGTAGAGCTGCCCGCAACGCAGGGCGATCGCCCCGAGCCCCACGCCGAATAGTATGCCGCCGATGAAGAAAAGCGATCGGATAACGGGATAAGGCAGCATCGGCGTCAAATAATAGGGCCCGATAAGTATGACGATGAGGGCGCCGAGCGAGGAGACCGCCCCCGCCCAAAGGCACGCCGTCGGGCGCTCGAGCCACGAGCGCACCCGGGGCACCGCGAACGTGGACAGGAGCATGAGGCCGCCGGCCGACAGGCTCGTGGTCACCGTCAGCACCGAAAGGTTTCCGCCGTTGGTCTCGCTATCAGACAGCCACGCCGTTCCCGAGCTGGCTATATAGACCGAAGCCAGCAGGGCCCCCAAGGCCATGTACGGCAATGCCGGCCAAGCTCGCACGAGCTTCGCCATGAAATTTTTCGTCTCGGCCATCACTGCCCTCCCTAGCGCAAGGAGCGCCCGGCGACAGCCGAGCGCTCCTCGATGTGATCCGATTGGCCTACGATACCATTTCCGGCTCGTCGGAGATGGCGGGAGTCGGGTCGTTGAACGCGGACACGGCATCCTCGGCGCGCCGGTCGACCAGCGCCCGGCCCACGCGGCAGAGGGCGTAGCCGACGAACACCACCGAGTACACGGCCACCGAGGCCTGGGCAGCAAGGCCGCCATGCAGGGCCGAGGGCAAAAGCATCAGCAGCAGGTGCACGTACACCAGCCCGAAGAACGGGTAGGCCAGCTTCTGCACCTTTTTCCATGAGGCCGTGGACATCTGCCGCTTCACGAAGGCGAAGGAGGTCACACCGAGCACGACGAGCAGCACCAGCAGCACGACCGCCAAAACGAAGGCGCCCATGACGTTGCCCCCGATCTCGCCGCCGCCGAGAAGGCGCGGCAGGTAGCTCTCCAGGTACACGGCCATGTGCCCGAGCGAGAGGAACCACGCCACGATGGACAGCTCGCTGCGCACGGGCTTCAGCCAGTGATAGGCGCGGCCGCCCCGGTTCAGGCATCCGATGAACATGACGACCACGAACAGGGCCAGCGACAGCTCGCACTTCTGGATGAGGACGAACAGCGGGCTCCAAATGGCGCGCGGCAGCCCGAAGAACACGCCGTACATGTAGACGACGTCGATGGCGATGGCGGCGGCGTAGAACGCGACCGGAAGCGCCTTCAAGGGGTTGCGCAGGGCGAAGCAGCCGACGATGGTGACCGCAAGGATGATCGCGAAGTCCATGTTACCTCTCCTCTCGCACCTCGAGGCGCTGCTCGAGCTCGACGGCGATAGCATCCAAAAGCTCGGCGTCCTCGAGGAAGAAACCCTTGGAAATCTTCAAGACGCCCCGATAGAAGCGCGTCTCCAAAAGCAGAAGCGCCAGATCCTGGAACGTGTCGAACCACGAGAGGATATGGTCGGCGAGGAACGCGCGGGACGTGCGAACCTGACGCAGGGCCTCCGCGTCGTCGCCGGCCTCAAGGGCGGCAATGATGCGATCCGAGAGCACCACGAGGAACTCGCACATGAACGACAGGTGATCGTGGGGGAAGTCGTAGCCCTCGGCCTTGGCCACGTGGTTGGCCTTGTACAGCTGGAAAACCTCGTGGTAAGCGTCCTGGAACATGAGCCCCTCTTCGCTCGTGTGCACGCTCTCGTAGGGCACCGCGTAGCGGCCCTTCCACGAGGAGGTTCCGGCGAAGGCGGAAGTGAAGTCCACGGCCAGCGCCTGGCGCGTGCCGGAGTTCCGCTTGCGCAAATAGCGCGTGATATCGTTCACCCCGTCGGCGAACAGCTCGTTCACATCGGCATATTCCGACCAATCCATCTCGGCGATGTTATCGATTTGCTCAGCCGTCAACGGCCGGAAGTAGATGGCCGCCAAAAGGTCGTAGAACGCCGCGCGACCCTTGAGGGCCGCGATCATGTCCTCCGTCACCACAGCCTCATCGGCCGCAGCGACGCTCATCTCATCTACCATGTATCCCCTCTCCTCTCAGACTCGCCCGTCCTCGTTGGGCATAAACCGCGTAGCGCCAGAGCGCTCCGCAGGACAGGAACTGCGACCTCGAAAAAGCGGCGCACCGGCGCACCAAAGCAGCAGCCCCCGTCCTGCGGGTTCAAACTGCGAACCCGCAAGAGCGCCCGACCGCCAAAAGGGAGGGAGCGACGGTCGGGGCAACCGAAAACCGAGGGGCGCACCTACGGGCTGGTGCAAGCGCACCCCTCACGCAAAATGGCTACTTCTTCTCGTAGCGGGTGACCTCGACGGGCTCCTCCTGCCACTTGGCGGTCTTCTCTGAGAGGATGTAGACCGTCGTGGGATGCAGGTCGGCCGGATCGAACAGGTAGTGCGCGTTCTCGCCGGCGGCGGCCACGACCTTCGCGGCCTCGGAGTTCGGATCGTCCAAGTCTCCGAAGGTGCGAGCGCCGCAGCAGCAGTTGTGCACGCAGGCCGGCACCCAGTTCTCGTCGTTTTTGCGCTGGAAGCACAGCGTGCACTTCTCGATGGTGTTGGTCTTCGGGTTCAGCTGGCGCACGCCGTAGGGGCAGCCCGTCAGACAGCTCTCGCAGCCGATGCAATCCTCGGCGTTCACGAGCACGATGCCGGTCTCCTCGTCGCGGTAGGAGGCGCCGGTGGGGCACACTTCGATGCAGCCGGGATTCTCGCACTGCTGGCACTGCATGGGCAGCCAGTACATCTCGATGTCCGGGAAGGTGCCCACAGGGCCCACGGCCGACACGTGGTTGCGCACCACACCCAGGTTCATCTGGTTCTCCATCTTGCAGGCGGCCACGCAGGAGTCGCAGCCCGAGCAGCGGTCCAGGTCGATGACAAGCGTATTTTTCATTAGAACACATCCTTCGTCTGGGCTTCAGCGAGCATTTCCTGAGTGGGCATGAAGGGCTCGAACTCCTCAGCCTCCACCCAAATGTTGGCAGGACGCTCGGACTTCTCGATCTTCACCGTGAAGCCGCGGTTGGTGTAGGAGCCGTAGACCTCGTTGAAGGGGGCGTCGTTCTTGGTGAGCACGTTGACGTTGCACTCGCGCCAGCCGCCGGTGGGGTTGGCCTGGGAGGCGTCGAAGCACTCGGGGTTCCAGAAGCGCTCCATCCACACGGTCTTGGGGTGGACGCCCTCGGTCAGGTAGGCGCGGGCATGCACCTCGCCGCGGCGGCTGGTGACCTTGACCCAGTCCATGTGCTCGATGCCGAGCTCCTTGGCGCTGGCCGGGTTGATGCGGATCTCGGCGCAGGGGAACAGCTCGCGGCTGAAGGGAGCATGGCGCATGGTGCCGTGGTGGAAGTAGGGCACACGTCCGCTCGTGAGCACGAACGGGTACTCGGGATCGTAGCCCGGCATGCCCTCGTAGGGGGACTCGACCGGCTCGATGGGCACGCAGATGGGGCTGTAGTCCTCGCAGGCCTCCTGGGGCTCCGGATAGCAGTACGGGTACCCGTTGCGAGCCATGCGGATGAGCATCTGGCAGTAGGTCTCCACCTTGCGGGACTCGGTGGCAAAGCCGGAGGGCAGGCCGTCGTCGGCGATCTGCTCGTGCTGGTTGTAATTCCAGTAGTCCGGCGTCACGAACGGCACGTACTCGTCGGTGTTCGCCTGCAGGGTCTCCCAGTCGGGAGCGCCGAGCGTGTCGGCAACGCCCTGCTTGACCTCGGCCTCGGTGGCGCTGCCCAGATAAGCCGTGCCATCGCCCAATTCCAGGCCGTTCGGGATGTGGCCGCCCCACATCTCGCGGCACTTGGCCACCACCTGGGCCGCCGGGATGGAGTGCGACACGGTCTCGCCGATGTGCACGCACTCGTTCTGCAGCCACTGGGTGTCCAGCTGGGTCATGTTCACCATGGGCTCTTCCAGCCACTCGCGCAGCGGGAAGACCAGATCGCACGCCTCGATGTGGAAGGAGGTGAGCATCGGGTACTGGCCGATGATGTAGTCCACCTCGGGGAACACGTCGTACCAGGACTTCGCGTTGCCGAGCATGGCCAGCTTGTTGCCGGACATGTCGAACCACACGCGCGGCTTGAAGGGCTCGCCGGTGGCGATGGCGTTGCGCACCGTGGGGATGTGGGAGTGGCACCAGGCGTAGAGGCCCTTGTGATCCTTCATGCCCAGACGATCCTGCAGAAGCTTGTTCAGGATGCGCTGGGAGTCGGGCATGGCCTCGCCGAGCTGCTTGATGCGCGCCTCGTTCTCGGCATCGGACATGCCGATGACCGCGCCGACGCCGTACATGTCGGAGAACATGCCGCCGAAGCCGTTGTTGTAGGTGACCGGGCGCACCAGCTTGGTCTCACCGGTGTCGGTCATGGTGGCGAAGTAGCCGCCGCCCTTCTGGGTCATGGTGACGCCGGGCTTGTTGATGCGGCCCATGATGGAGTCGAGGCCCATGCAGCCGAGCGGCACCTGGGAGGCGGACTCAGTCATGTCGGAGGCCACGCCGTTGGCGATGCCGCCGTTGTTCTCAACATAGAGTTTGATGGCCTCTTCGATCTTATCCGCTTGCAGCCAGCACTCCTCGGCCGTCTTCTCGAGCGTCCAGGGATCGGCCTCCTCCTTGTAGATCTGACCGGCGGTCTTGTACTGCTTGCCGTTGAACTCGCCGGCCCAGAAGATCTCGGGATCCACGGCCGAATCGGCGGGAGCGGAGTACTCGAAGGGCGCTACGGCGTTCGTCTTCAGATCGAAGCACACGTAGGCCGGGGTGTTCTCGGGCGTCGTCTGCTTGAAGTCGGGGAACAGTTCCTGCGCCTTCACGGGCAGCTTCGTGTCCGGGTCAATCAGGAAGGGCAGGTTCGTCCAGTACTTCGTGAACTCCTCGTCGTAGAGCTTGTTCTCGAAGATGTAGCGGAACCACGAGAGCAGAAGCTTCGTGTCGGTGCCGGGACGTACGGGCAGCCACACGTCGGCCTTCACGGCGTCGGGCGAGAAGTTCGGGTCGACGACCACGGTCTTCACGCCGGCGGCGCGGAGCTCCGCCATGCCGCGGCCGGACTCGGCGGTCTCGGACACGGAGGGCTGGGCGCCCCAGATGACCACGACCTCGGTCTTGTTGTCGTTCACCTTGAAGATCTCCTGGACGGCGTTGTCGGCGATGGACTGGTCGTCGCCGCCGTAGAAGAGCTTCGAGAGGGCCCAACGGGGCAGGTAGCACTGGGCGCAGCCGGGTTCGAAGACGGTCGGGCTACCGAAGGCCATGGGAAGCGTCATGGCCTCCATGAACGAGTAGGAGCCGCCGCCGCCCACGCTGGCGAAGAACGCGTAGTTGCCGTACTGGTCGATAGCGTCCTTGATATGGGTGGCCGCCTCGGTGATGGCCTCGTCCCAGGAGATGACCTCCCACTTGTTCTCGCCGCGCTCGCCGGCCCGGCGCAGGGGGTGCAGGATGCGGCGCGGGCTGTACATGGTGTGCAGCTGGTTGAGGCCCTTGATGCAGAGGCTGCCGCGGGACACCGGGGCCTCCGGATCGCCCTCGAGCCGCACGACCACGCCGTCCTTCAGGTAGGCGATGGCCGGGCACATCTGAATGCAGCCATGGCAGCTCGTGCGCATCTTCGTCAGGCCCTCGGTGCTCGAGACGCCCGCCTCGCCGGTACCGGCGAGCTCCTCTTCCGGCGCAGCTTCCTGCATGCAGCCGGCCATGGAGGCGCCCACCGCAGCGGCCGCGCCCGCGAGAGCGGACACTTTGACGAAGCTGCGACGTGTCAAATTCGTTTTTGACATATTGTCTTCCTCTCCTCTTGCTTACACGTGATTACGCTTGTCCGTTCACCTTCAGATCTTCCAGAAACTCCCTTCCCTCCTCGGTCAACGTCCAACCTTCTTTCCAAACCAGAGCGCCAGCGCGCTCGAGCTTGTCCACAAATACCGACGGCTGCATGGTCTCGACGCGACCGTCGATCACCGTCTGAAGAGCGGGCCTGCCCAAGAGCAGCTCCTCGATCTGCCCGTAGGGGCGCGGGGCCGCCTCGACGAATTCCAAAAGTTCGATGTAGGTATCGGTGCGTTCGGGCACAAGATGAAGCAGATCCACGAGGCGCGCGGACGGCTTGTTGTAATCGACGAACCAGTCGCCCACATCCGTGCTCTTGAACGAGATCTCGGCCACGAGATCGTCGACCTCGTCTTCGGAGAGCCCCTCCTTCTGCTCGGGCAAAACGCGGTTGCCGTCCTCGTCGCGCTCGATCATGTCGAGGCCGTAGGAGCGAACAAGGGACATCAGCATATAGAACTGGTTCTGGGTGGCGCGCTCGAACTGGGGGAGCGCCGCGATGAAGTCCTCCGCCTCGCGAAGCGGGCGCTCCTCGGCGCAGAAGGCGAGGGTCTTGTACAGGATCTCGCGGTTCAAGGGATGACGCATCACCGTGCGGTTCAGCTCCGCGAGCTTCTCCTCGAAGGTGAGTTCGGCGGCGTCGGGCAAATCGTCAGCAGCGAGCGCGGCAACATCCATCGCCGCCTCGGCGGCTGCCTCCTCGCGCTCCTGGGAATCGTCTCGCGGCATTTCGCGGGTTTCAAAATCAGCCATGCATGCTTCGCATCGCAGCGGATGCGACCCTCCCCTCTTACCTATTTGGTTCTCCTCCTTGCCGCTTCGCCTCCTCGCACCAACTATGTCTCGGAGGTTTTCGAAGCGGTTCCACGGGTCGGAACTATAGGCGATTGGGATTGAAAACGACTACCCGCAGACTGCCTGAAATTGAGAAAATGGGCGCAAAAATCTCACGCAGGCTGGGTGAGTGACCCGTTTTACCTGCGCTTTTGCTCGCACTTTTTGATGAGTGGAATTATCGACTCACCAGATACACCTTGTCCGGAGGGATGCGCACCCACAGCCTCTCCCCCACCTCCGGCAACGCAACGCCTTCGCGCATGCTCACGCGCCAGAACATATGCTGGTGCAGGTAGCTCATCTCGTTCGTCTCGAAGGCGACAGCGGCGCCATCCGCATCGTCGCGATCGAGAAAGCCCAGAAGCGCCATGCGCTCGAAGCGGGCATCGCTCACCCGATCGACGCGAACGCGGTAGCAGTTCTCGCCGGGGCCCTCCGCCCTCTCCACATAGAAGGCGCGAAGGCCCAGGCACTTCACATCTCGCGGCACTTCCTGGGCCGTATGCACGTCAATGCCCCACGGGGGGACGTGCACCGCGTGCGGCCCGGCGTACTCCGCCGCCGGAGCGTTCTTGCAGCCCGACAGCTTCAGCCCCGCCACCGACTGCGGACGGTTCACCAGCTCCCGCCCCCGATCCATCTCCACGATGCGCCCGGCATCCACCACCGCGATGCGGTCGCAGAACCGCAGCGACTCGTCGATATCGTGGCTCACATATAAGATCGTTCCCTCAAAAGCTTCGAACAGGCTCACGAGGTTCTGCTCGAGAACCCCTTTCAAGTGAGAGTCCAGGGCGCTGAAGGGCTCGTCCAGCATGAGGATGCCCGGCCGCGCCGCCAGCATACGGGCCAGAGCCACGCGTTGCTGCTGGCCACCGGAGAGCTGGGCCGGATAGCGCTGCCCGAAACCGCGCAGGCCGAAACGCTCCAGCTCCTCGGATACGATGCGCTCGCGCTCCGCCCTCGGCACCTCGCGCCCGATGCCCGCGCCGATGTTATCCGCCACCGTCAGGTTAGGAAACAGCATGTAGTTCTGGAACAGAAGGGCCGTTTTACGTTGCTGCGGCGTCAGGTTGATCTTCTGCTCGGAATCGAAGAACACCTTGCCATTCACAACGATCCGGCCCTCATCCGGCGTCTCGATGCCCGCGATGCAGCGCAGCGTGAGGCTCTTGCCGCACCCGGAGGCCCCCAGAAAGCCCAAAGTCTCATCGCCGCCCGCAAAAGCCACGTCCAGGGTGTAGTCGCCGAAGCTCTTCTTGATGCGCACGTCCAGGCTCATCTAGGCCACCCCCTCTCCCAGAACGTCGGCACTTCCGGCACTGTCCTCCCGAAGGCCCTTCGCGCTCCTCCTTCGGCCGCCGCCCCGCGTGCCGTTTCTCCGCGGCTTGGGCGAGCGCCCCTCGTGGCTGCTCTTCTGGCGATAGCGCGTGGTATGCCGGCTCCATAGGTTGATGAACAAAATCACGAGGAAGCTGAACACCAAAAGCACGATCGTCCAAAACCAGGTGGCCTCGGTGTTGCCGTTCATCCACTCGAAGTAAATGGCAATGGGGATGGTGCGGGTGCTGCCCAGTTGGTTGCCCGCCAGAAACAGCGTGCACCCGAACTCGCCCAAGGCCCGGGCGAAGGCGAGCACCGTGCCCGAGGCGATGGACGGCCAGGCCAAGGGCAGCATGAGGCGCAGGAAGATGCGCCCGTTGGACCAGCCCAAGGTACGGGCCGCGTCGAGCATGTTCGGATCCAAGCTCTCGAAGGCGCCCCGGGCGCTGCGATACATGAGCGGGAAGGCCACCACCACCGCAGCGAGGACCGTGGCCTGCCAGCTGAACACGAGCGGGAATCCGATCTCCTGGAAGAAGCGCCCGAAGGCCGTGTTGCGCCCGAGCGCCGACAACAGAAGGAAGCCGCAGACCGTCGGCGGCAGCACCATGGGAATGGTGAAGATGGTATCGAAGATATCCTGGGCGCGCTTCGAGATGCGCAGCGTGAAATATGCGGCGGCCAGCCCCAGGAAGAACACGAACACAATGGCCACGCCGCAGGTCTTGAGCGTCACCCATAAAGGCGAGTAGTCCATGGACGAGAGAAACTCCCCCACCTGCTCAAGCGGGCCGCCCTTCTGGGCGATGACGGCGCCCTCCGCCGGCACGAGGAGCCCGCTGTCCATCTGGGACGGTCGCACCTCGCTCTTCACGTCGAAGGTGTCGTCGGGACCCTCGATGGTCACGTAGAAGCGGCCCTCCGAGATCTCGCGTCCGAAGGTGAATACCACGTCGCCCACGGCGAGCGATGCTCCCTCAGTGCCTTCCGCATCGGCAATGAGCACCTTCCATTCCTCTTGGCTCGCCAGCGGGTTCACCCCCGTGGAGAAGTTCTCATCCAGGGCCGCCAAGTAGGTCTTTATTTCCTGCACCTGAGAGCTGCCCTCGTCCTCGATGCCGAACTCGTCGGCCACCGTCCGGGGAATGAAGAGCACGGCGTAGTCGGCCGTGTTGACGACAGCCACGCGGTCGGTGCCTGAAAGCCGGTAGGTGTAGCCGTAGCTGAGGCCGTCGATGTCGCGCGCGGATCCCGTGCGCGAACATTCGAAACCCTCCACAGCGAAGTCGCAGCCTTCCATGCGGGCCGCATCGCCGTCAGCGGAGATGTCTATCTCGGCATCTTGGACAGCCTGCTCCGCATCGTCGGCCCAAGCCGCAGGGGGGCATGCGGCCATCGAGGCCCAGACCAAGATCACAGCTGCGGCCAACCTGAGCGTCAACGCCCTCAGGTCAATCGCAGATCGTCTCGCTCCGCGCACTTCCCTTGATTCCATAGTCACCGCTCTTCCCGATTCACACTTCCACGACCGCGCCGACCCCCGTGCATCGAACCTTCCTCCGACAACCTCCCAGCGACCCCGCTGCACGGCCACACGCATCACCGCTTTTGCGTCGAAGAGCCGATGCACCAGGCGGGCGGAGCTATGCGCCCCGCCCGCCTGACGAGATGCCTTTTGCAACTCGCACTATTCTACCGCGAACACTTTAGTTCTGGGCGAGCTCGAAGCCCCACTTCTCCCAAATCTGGTTGGCGTCCTCGTCGGTCATGCACCACTCGAGGAAGGCCTGTGCCGCCTCGGCGCTCTTGCTGTCGGTGCATACCGCGCCCGGATAGGTAATGGCCTTGTGGGTGTCGTTGGGAACCACCGAGCAGATGGCGACACCGCCCATGCGGTACACGTCCGAGGTGTAGACCATGGCGATGTCAACCTCGCCGGACTCGGCATACTTGCACACGTCGCCCACCTTGCCGCCGAGGGTCACCTTCGGCTGCAAGGTCGCGGAGAACTCGCCGCCCTTGCCCGTGGCATCGGCGCCGGTGGCCCCGTCGGGCTCGATGTAGCCGCCGACCGTCGTCAGGGACTGGCAGGCGTAGTTGCCGGCCGGCACGTTCTCGTCACCCACGGCCAGCGTGTACTTGCCGGCGGCGATGTCCTCAAGGCTGATGTCCTGACCTGCCAGGTCACCGCCCTCCTTGGTGACGATGACCAGGTCGTTGTTGAACATGGTCTGGCGGGTGTCCTCCTTGACATAGCCCGCCTCAACCGCATCGTCCATGGTGCCCTTCGAGGCCGTAATGAGGATGTCGGCGTACTGACCGGCACCGAGCATCTCGTTCAGCGTGCCGGAAGCCTCGTACTGAGTGTCGCCGAAGGTGACGTTGGGGTTCTGCTGAGTGTAGAGCTCCTCGGCCTCGGCCATGGCCTTGGTCAGGGAATTGGCGGCGAAAATCTGCAGCTCAACCGTCTCGCCCTCAGGCTCGGTCGCCTCGGGGGCCTGAGTTTCCGTCTGGGGGGCAGCGGGCTCATCGGCCTTCTGCTCCGTAGTGTCGCCGCCTGAGCAGCCGAAGAGGCCCAGGGCGGCCATAAGAGCCACCGACACGGCACCGAGTTTCCAACTTTTGCGCATTGGGGTCTTCCTCCCTGATAGGTTATACGTCTTCGCGAATAAAGCGTTTTGGATATATTATCCTTATTCTCATATAATCGCAAGTCCTATCATTCTCATCTCCGAATATGGTTCCGAACCCCTCGCGCTCCTCCATGGGAAACGTCCGCAGGGGCTGACCTTGGTCAGCCCTCGCGAGAGGGATACCTTCGCACGACAAAAAAAGGGGCGACCGAGGTCGCCCCCTACGGAGATTCTTCCTAGACCTCTTCCGAGGCTTCTCTACGAACTCGCTTCTACAGCTTGAACCCAAGGGCATCCAGCACGTATTTGGGCACCATGAAGCGAACCGTCTTCTCCGGATCCACCATCTGGCACACCTGTACGTCGGCCACAAGGGACAGCAGCATGACCATCTCGTCGGCCGGCTTTCCCGTGCGGTCGCAGATGAGATCGACCATCTCGTGAACCGCGCGGTCGGCAGCGGCATCCAAAGACTCGGCCGAGGCAATGACGCCGAGATGCGTCGCGTTCTCGATGAGGGGATCGGTCAGCGCCAGCTTCGGCAGGGCTTCCAAGGTCACCGTGGCCCACCCGGCCGCCTCGGCGCCGGACACGCTGATCTCGCCATCGCCCATGGCCGCGTGCATGTCGCCGCAGCCGAAAAGCGCGCCGTCGGTATATACGGGGAAGTACAGCGTCGCGCCCGCCGTGATGGCCGTATTGTCCATATTGCCGCCATGGGAGCCCGGCGTGCCGCAGTTAACAGGCTCGCCAGCCGGCGCCACGCCGATAACGCCGATCATGGGCCTCAGCGGAATGCGCAGCCCCTCGTCCCACACCAGCTCGTCTCCGTCGATCTTGCAGAGATGCGTGCTCCAGGCGTCGAAGCGATCGCCGCACACCCCCTCGCCCTCGCCGGTGCAGGAAGCCGTCTGCCCGTCGAACTCGATGGCCTCGATGGTGACTTTCAGCGCCCCGCCGGGCACCGCGCCCTCCACAAAAATCGGACCCGTGGCGGGATTGATGTGATCCCAATCGATCTCATCGAGCTCGTCCTCGGGCCGCTGCACCTGATTGCCGAAGCAATCCTTCGTACGCACGCGCACCGTCGTCCCCGAAGGCACCACTAACGCCGGCTCCAGCGTCTTATCGAACGCATACAGAACCTTCTCGTCACCCAGCTCAACCATGCACTCCTCCTAAAACAAAAAAGACACCCTTCCAGGTGTCAATCATTATAGTAGAAAAAGCGCCCCCTGCGAGCGGAACGACCTGTCCTCCCGCGGCCTGGCGCCGCAGT
>OLOG01000469.1_pt1 | contig 36683 bp, 28 predicted proteins | sample 1672351 | NCBI WGS metagenome assembly OLOG01 (sample SAMEA3136674, study PRJEB25190) | human gut metagenome | biome: human gut; feature: human-associated habitat; material: faeces | place: Austria | collected 2013 | reverse complement strand
CCCGCTCCATGGCATCCGTATCCAGAAAGGCATCCTGATGGTCCACTCTGCCCAGCCGCCGCAGCATACCGGTCCGATATAAAATTGCTTCTGCCAGTGTGGTCTTTCCGGCATCCACATGTGCCAGAATACCGACTGTTACCTTTTTTGTGCCCAACTTCCGATTCCTTTCTGTAAGATTTTGCGATGCATTGATATCTCCACTGCTAAAAAAAGCCCCGCATATGCGGGGCTCTTTTAGTCATCCTTATGCGATGTGAACGTTAACCGCTCTCAGCTTTCTGGAATCCTTAGGATCGCTTTCTACATCGAAAGTTACCTTCTGGCCTTCTTCCAGAGTTTTGAAGCCATCTACCTGGATAGCGGAGAAGTGTACGAATACGTCCTCGCCGTTTGCATCGTTGGTGATGAAGCCATAGCCTTTGCTGGAATTAAACCACTTAACTACACCTGTGTTCATTTTCAAGTACCTCCTGAATAATTTGGATCAATTGGAGACGCCGCTGCGCGCTGACTTACGAAATCTATCCGTAAAAAAAGACTGTCCGCAAGCCACCATAAAGAAAAGGACGACTTTTCAGTACAGTCAGTTCTAAGCTCAAATTGATTCTGGAGCTATCATAGCATTATTCCCCTATTTTGTCAAAGATATTTTGCAGTTTTTTCAATATCGTAGTATGCTAAAAGGAGGTACCAAACGAAACACCAAGGAGGTTACAAAATGCAGTATTTTGAACGTCAAAATGACAGTCTGATCTTTCGCTTAAACGGAGAAACCGTTATGGTTTCCCCCTGGGGAGAAGACAGCCTGCGCACGCGGGCGGCATTGTTTAACGAGCTTTCAGACAACAGTCCGGCACTTCTTTCTCCGGCAAAAAGTGAGCCTGTTATTGAACTCGGGGAACGTCAGGCTGTAATTACCAACGGCAAAATCCACGCTGTGCTTTCCCTGCAGGACTGGGGCGATGAGCTGCAGATTTCCTATTATAATCAAAAGGGCGAGCTTCTGCTGCAGGAAATTCCAAACGGCGGTGCCCTGTTTTTAAAGGCACGTCGCTTTCAGTCCCTGCCCGGTGACTCTTTTTTCCTGACCGCATCCTTTGTCTCCAACCCATCAGAAAAAATCTACGGTATGGGACAGTATCAGCAGGAAACCCTCAATTTAAAAGGCTGTAATCTGGAGCTTGCCCACCGCAACTCACAGGCGAGCATCCCCTTTTACGTTTCCAGTCTCGGTTATGGCTTCTTATGGAATAATGCCGCTGTGGGAGATGTCCATTTCGGCACGAATACGACACAGTGGACCGCCCGCTCCTGTAAACAGCTGGACTACTGGATCACTGCAGGCGACACTCCTGCTGAAATAGAAGAAGCTTATGCCAACGCAACCGGAAAATCTCCCATGATGCCCGAATACGGTCTTGGCTTCTGGCAGTGCAAGCTGCGCTACTATAATCAGGAGCAGGTACTTTCCATTGCCCGTGAATACAAGAAACGGAATATCCCCCTGGACGTCATCGTGATCGACTTCTATCACTGGCCCTACTGTGGTGACTGGCGTTTCGATGAAGAATTCTTCCCGGATCCTGCTGCCATGATAAAGGAACTGCAGGAGCTTGGCGTAGAAACCATGGTTTCTATCTGGCCTGCCGTAGATTTTCGCAGTGAAAACTACGAAGAGATGAAGCAGCAGAATATGCTGGTAAAATCCAACTCCGGCGTCGATGTCCAGATGATCTTCCACGGCAATAATGCCTTTATGGACGCAACCAATCCCAAAACTCGCCGCTATGTCTGGGAAAAATGCAAACAAAACTACGCGGACCTCGGCATTCGCACATTCTGGCTGGACGTTGCAGAGCCGGAGTATACGTCCTACGATTTTGAAAACTACCGTTACTATTCCGGTACGGTACTGGAAACCGGCAATATCTATCCCAGAGAATACGCGCGGCTTTTCTACGAGGGGCAAAAGGAAAACGGTCAGGACGACATCGTCAATCTGATCCGCTGCGCATGGGCAGGCAGCCAGCGTTACGGTGCTCTGGTCTGGTCCGGAGATATTATGTCAACTTATGAGGACTTCCGTAAGCAGATCTGTGCCGGAATCCATATGGGACTTTCCGGCATTCCGTGGTGGACAACCGATATCGGCGGTTTCCATAACGGCGTTGCTGCAGATCCCGATTTTAAAGAGCTGCTGATCCGCTGGTTCCAGTTCGGTACCTTCTGTCCTGTTATGCGTCTGCATGGCAGCCGCCAGCCCTATACCCCAATTTATAACAAGGCGGGCGAGCTTCGCGAGGGAACCGGAACCGATAACGAGGTATGGAGCTATGGCGAAGAGGCTTATCAGATCATGACAAAATTCATCCATGTCCGTGAGCTGATGCGAGACTACACAAGAAGCCTTATGCAGCAGGCACACGAAAACGGTCATCCGGTGCTCCGTGCTCTGTTTTATGAATTCCCGTCCGATCCGATCTGCTGGGACATCAAGGATTCCTACCTGTTTGGATCTGATCTTTTAGTCGCACCGATCTGCCATGAGCATGCAGTAGACAGACAGGTTTATCTTCCTGCCGGCGCATCCTGGACAGATGCCCGCACCGGAGTAGTTTATGAGGGCGGTCAGTGGATCATGGCGGATGCGCCGATGGATACGCTCCCCGTGTTCCTGCGCGACGGCAGACAGGACTACCTGATCGGAGAGATCTGATACCGCCACCACCGTTAAGAAAGGAACTTTCAACCAATGGATACCAAAAAAGACCCTTTCCAGAACCTTCAGGAAAGAATGCGCAACGCCCTTGCTGACCACTCGATCCGCGCGTTTCAGGAGCTTTCCAGCTCCACGCGGGATCTGATGTCCTGCTATCGCTGCGCGATTATGGAGATTGAAACGAAATTCCGCGTATTAAACGAACGCTTTTCCCTCCAGCACGACCGCAACCCCATCGACAGCATCCAGAGCCGCTTAAAGTCCCCCGACAGCATTCTGGACAAAATGCTTCGAAAAAAGCTACCCTTTACCCTCGAGGCAATTGAAAACAACATCTTCGACATCGCAGGCATCCGTGTCGTCTGCTCCTTTGTGGACGATATTTACATGCTCGCTGACTGCCTGCTGCAGCAGGACGATATCACGCTGATCGAGCGCAAGGATTACATCAAAAATCCGAAGAAAAACGGTTATCGCAGCCTGCATCTGATTATCGAGGTGCCGATCTTTTTACAGAATGAGAAAAAAATCATGAAAGCGGAGGTACAGCTGCGCACGATTGCCATGGAGTTCTGGGCAAATCTCGAACACCAGCTCCGCTATAAAAAAGACCTGTCACCCGAGTTAATGGAGCAGACCTCCTACCAGCTGAGCGAATGCGCACGCTTAAGCGCTGTCCTCGACGAGCAGATGCAGGCAATCCGGGATATTATTGAGAAGGAAGAAGATTCGTCCGAAAAAAGCGACAGCCCTAAAAAGCCTTCCGACCGACTTTCCCGTCCGATCTTAAGTGCACTGGAAAACTATGCCCCGAAGGCAGAATAAGGAGGATACTTATCATGTTCAGCAGTCGATTATGGCAGCTATTTTTAGACTCTTTTCCCAAAATCCTGCTCCCGGGCCTGACGGCAACCATCCCGCTGACAATTATTTCCTTTTCGCTGGCGCTGGTGATCGCGGTGGTTGCGGCCCTCGTGCAGTTTGCAAATATTCAGGGACTCAAGCAGATCGCCCGCTTTTATATCTGGATTTTCCGTGGGACGCCGCTTTTGGTACAGCTGTTCGTCGTGTTCTTCGGTCTGTCCAGAGTCGGCATCGTCCTGGATCCGTTTCCCGCTGCAGTCATCGTCTTTTCTTTAAATGAAGGCGCTTACTGTGCAGAAACCATCCGGGCGGCACTGGAATCCGTTCCGAAGGGCCAGCTGGAAGCCGGTCTTTGTGCAGGACTTTCCTATTTACAGACCATTTTCCGCATCGTGCTCCCCCAGGCGATGCGTACCGCATTTCCGCCGCTGTCCAACTCCCTGATCTCCATGGTCAAGGATACCTCTCTGGCAGCCAACATCACCGTAACGGAAATGTTCATGGTAACCCAGCGAATCGTTGCCCGTACCTACGAGCCGCTTCTTCTGTATCTCGAAGTCGGTCTGATCTACCTGATCTTCTCCACCGTCCTGACAAAGCTTCAGGCTGTCGGTGAGAAAAAACTCGGTTCCTACGGACAGAAAGGAGTCTGACCTATGCTGGAAATCCGAAATATTCATAAATCCTTTGGCAGCACTCCTGTCTTAGGCGGAATCGATCTGGACGTAAAACAGGGAGATGTTATCGCCATCATCGGTCCGAGCGGTTCTGGCAAAACCACACTGCTGCGCTGCCTGAATTATCTGGAGCACGCCGACGAGGGCACGATGGTCTTTGACCAGGAAACCTTTGCGATGAATAAAATTTCCAAAAAGGACATCGCCCGGCTCCGCAAAAAGACTGCCTTCGTGTTCCAGAGCTATAACTTATTCGCCAACAAAACCGCCCTCAAAAACGTCACAGAGGGACTGATTGTCGGCCGCAAAATGCCCAAAGAGCAGGCACGTGAAATCGCTATGAAGGCGTTGGAAAAGGTCGGGCTTGCCGACCGCAGCGACGCTTATCCGGCACAGCTTTCCGGCGGTCAGCAGCAGCGTGTCGCAATCGCGCGTGCCATTGCCGCCCAACCGGAAATCATCTATTTCGATGAACCGACTTCGGCCCTCGACCCGGAACTGACCGGTGAAGTCCTTTCCGTCATGCGTTCCCTGGCAAACGAGGGAATGACGATGATCGTCGTCACACACGAAATGAGCTTTGCCAAAAATGTTTCCAGCAAAGTCATCCTGATGGAAAACGGGCGTATCGTGGAACAGGGCCCCTCGAAGGAGTTTTTTGCAAATCCGAAAGAAGAACGTACCAAAGCATTTTTACAGTCTTTTGACCAGCAGTAATCCGGCGCTTTACCTGTCCGGCTGCCGCTGGCAAGAATATCAGAAAGGAGTTATTTTTTTATGACTTTCAAAAAATCTATTGCACTGCTGCTTTCCGGCTCTATGCTGGCAGCGGCTGCTTTAACCGGCTGCGGTTCTGACAACACTGCAGCAGCTGTCTCCAACACAGCAGGCAAAGACCTGTTAGACCAGATCCAGGCACGGGGCAGCATCACGGTTGCCATGGAGGGTACCTGGGCCCCCTGGACCTATCACGATGAAAACGACGAGCTGGTGGGCTACGACGTAGAGGTTGCAAAGCTGATCGCAAATGAGCTCGGCGTCGATGTCAACTTCGTCGAGGGCGAATGGGACGGTCTGCTCGCCGGCCTGGACGACGGCCGCTACGACATCATGGTAAACGGCGTAGGTGTTACACCGGAGCGTCAGGAAAAATACGATTTTTCCGTACCTTATGCCTATAATAAAACTGCTGTCATCGTCCGCAGCGACTACGACGAAATTCATTCCATGGAGGATTTAAAGGGAAAACACACTGCAAACACCATCAGCAGTACCTATGCAACCCTTGCGGAAAAATACGGTGCAGAGGTAACGGGCGTCGATGACCTGAATCAGACCATCGAGCTTTTACTTTCCAACCGAATCGATGCAACCCTCAACACAGAGGTGACCTATTATGACTACTTAAAGGCACATCCTGATGCAAATATCAAAATTGCCGCTTTGTCTGACGAGGTAGAAAAGGTTGCAATCCCCGTCCGCAAGGGCGACGATACAAAGACGCTGCTTGCAGCCATCAACGACGCTCTCGCAAAGCTGGACGAATCCGGCGAGCTGACCGCATTGTCGGAAAAATACTTCGGAACCGATATCTCGAAGCTGGAAAATTAAATCACCAAAATTCACTTCAAAAAGCTCCTGTGCATATTCCTGCACAGGAGCTTTTTGATTCGTAGGGTGTATTGTTTCGAAAGTTTATTCGTGAATCTCCAACGGAAGTCCGTCGGGATCTGCAAAAAATGTCATCGGTTTTCCGGTAAACTCATCGGTACGGATCGGCTCTGTCACAATTCCGAGGCTGTTTAACCGCACAACCGTATTCTCCACACTCTCCACAAAAAATGCGAGATGCCGAAGTCCCTGTGCCTCCGGATAGCTCGGACGCTTGGGTGCATCCGGCTTGATAAACAGCTCGATCTCCTGCTCTCCGCATTTCAGATCGATCTTGCAGTCTGCTTTGTCTTTCCGGTGGTTTTCCCGGATCACCGTAAAGCCGAGCAGATCCACATAAAAATGTCTGGAGCGCTCATAATCGCTTCCGATGATCGCAATGTGGTGGATTTTTTCGGACAAAGCTCCCGCTTTGATTGTCAGCTGTCCGGTACGCTCTTTCAGCACGTCTGCTGCCGCCGACGCCTCCTGTGCACTGTCTGTCAGGGTCGGAACGATTTCTTCAAAAATTCCATCCAGCTCGTCCTGGGTCTGATAGGTTCCCGTCGTCAGGATCACAAACAAATCCTTATCAGGCAGCACAACGCCGAACTGTCCGAAGGCGCCATCCGCACGGAAGGATCCGGGTGTCCTGCACATCCAACACTGGAATCCGTAGCCGTAAGCCCATTCTTTGGCGTGTCCTTCCGCATCTCCAGCAGTCTCGATCTGCTTGGTGCAGGCAAGGTCAAACCATTCCTCTTCCAGCAGCTGCCTGCCTTCCCAGCGTCCACGGTTTAATACAAAATAAATAAAACGCGCCATGTCCTCCGTCGTCATCCGCATACCGCCGCCAGCCATTTCCACTGCTTCCGGTCCCTGACACTTCGAACAGGTCAAGGAAGTAATGCCCAGGGGCTCCAGCAGACGGGGCTTTAAAAATTCCGTCACATCGCAGCCTGTTTTTCTCTTCAACACAGCCGCCAGCATGTTTGTGCCCGCCGTATTGTATTTATAAAATGTTCCCGGCTCATGTAAAAACGGATGCTGTAAAAACTCCCGAATCCAGTCGGGGGATTCCATATCAATTTCCGTCTCATGTCCGCAGCTCATGGTCAGGAGATGCCAGAGGGTGACCTTCTGCAGATTTTCTGACGGCTCCTTCGGAAGAAGCTCCGGAAAAAGATCCACTAACCGCTCCTCCAGTGACAGGATTTTTTCCTGTCGTGCAAACCCGATTGCCGTTGCCGTCAGGGTCTTGCCAAAGGAATACAGCGGGTGCGCAAGCTCCGGTGCATACGGCTTCCACCAGCCCTTTGCCGCACATTTCCCATGCCGCACCACCATAAAGCTGTGCAGCTCGATGTTCTTTTCCTCCATCCGGTCCAGAAACCGGAGAATTCCCCCGGAACTGATCCCCAGCGATTCCGGTGACGCATCCTGAAAATAAGACATACCCCATATCCTCCTCTTTTTTAGATGATCTGCCAAAAACGGCTCCCTGTTTTCGGAGCCGTTTTTGGTAATACACATCAATTCAGACCCGTTTCAGTTCATATGCGCGGGTGCCCAGACCGATTTTTTCTGCCTGATCCAGCGTCGCTTCCCATTCCACATTCGGATTGGAATCCAGGAAATGATCGTGATGATGATGCCAGTCAGGCTTTGCCAGATGTTCTCCAAGCTGGCTGTTTGCGATCGGAGTCGCCTGCAGGCAGGCATCCGCACACGCCTGATCCAGTGCTACCGGGTCAAAGCTTGCAAACATACCGATATCCGGCAGGATCGGCGCATCATTTTCGCCATGACAGTCGCAGTTGGGGCTGATATCCTGCACCAGTGAAATATGGAAGCAGGGACGGTTCTGACAGACAGCCATCGCATATTCTGCCATCTTCCGGTCCAGCAGCTCGTTTGCACAGCTGTTTTCATTGTAGACTGCATCAAAGCTGCATGCTCCGATACAGCGTCCGCAGCCCTTACATTTGTCGTAATCGATAACCGCTTTTCCATTCAGATATGTAATCGCATCGCTTCCGCACTCCTGTGCACAGCGTCTGCAGCCGCGGCATTTTTCCAGATCGATAGCCGGCTTTCCGCTGGTATGCTGCTCCATCTTGCCTGCACGGCTGCCGCAGCCCATGCCGATATTTTTGATGGCACCGCCAAATCCGGTAGATTCATGTCCCTTAAAGTGCGTCAGGCTGATAAAAATATCCGCATCCATAATTGCACGTCCGATCTTCGGTGCAGGACAATACTCTGCATTCGAAACCGGTACTTCTACCTCGTCCGTACCCCGCAGACCGTCTCCGATCAAAATCTGACAGCCTGTTGTGATGGTATTAAAGCCGTTTAAATTTGCACAGTCCAAATGCTCCAGCGCATTTTTGCGGCTGCCGGGATAAAGGGTGTTGCAATCCGTCAAAAACGGAACGCCACCCTGTGCCTTGCACAGATCTGCCACTGCCTTTGCATAGTTCGGACGCAGAAATGCCAGATTTCCAAGCTCGCCGAAGTGCATTTTAATCGCGACAAACTTGCCGTCCATATCAATGTTTTTGATGCCTGCCGCGAGACAGACCTTTTTTAACTTATCCAGCTGACTTGTACCAACCGGGCACCTGAAATCCGTAAAATAAACTGTTGATTTTCCCATGCTTCCCTCCAAATTTTAGCTATGCACGACACGTGCCATTTTTCTGCCTTGAAGACATTTTACCATCTTACATCAGGAAATCCAATGCACTTTTCAAAAATTTGTCGGGTGACGCCACAGCCTGTAGTCCTGTTATTCCTCGTTTTCTCCCGTATCGGAAGCAATGGCCTGATCTATGAGCTTTTGCAGCGTTTCCGCCTGATTCTTCTCCGTAATAGCGCCCACGATGGGATCCCCAACGATATTGCCGTTCCGATCTACTACATAGGTAGTGGGATAGGCATAAATGCCGGTGGTAAATCTTCCCGCCTCGCTGTCAGAGTCAAAATACACATTCTGATACGTAGCGCCTTTCTTGGCCAGTACGTCCTTCGCCTCGGAAATTTCTGCCTCATTCCCATCCAGCGTGAAGGAGTTCACACCGATGAGTGCGCCGTTTTTCTCTGCAAGCTCTTTGTTCAGCGCATCCAGCTCCCCAAGCTCGCCTACGCAGGGACTGCAGGTGGTAAACCAGAAATTCACCACGGTTACTGCATTCCTGGAAAACAGCTCGTCACTCTTGACCGGGTTTCCATCCAGATCCTTGCCTTCAAAGGCAGGAAACTTCTGTACACTGCTATCCTCAGAGGAGCCTGCCTGGGCACTGTCCCCAGGGATACTCGTTTCACTGTCCATGGATTGCTCCACGATCTCAGGATATTTTTGCTCCAGCTCCGTCAGCTTGTTTTCTATCTCGCTGATCTTTTCAGCAGAGGTTTTGAGCAGCTCATATTCTTCGTCCGAAAACTGATCTTTGACATTCTCTATCGTGTCCAGCAGAAAATCTCCGTAGTTTTTTCCGTTTTCCAGCATGGCTGAACCCTTGTCAGCCTCCATATAGACCTTTTCCCACAAATCGGTATTCTCCGAAAGAATATCGTTCTCCTGATCCATCAGCTTCTTATACGTAGAAAGTGCCTCCTGGGCATTTTCTGCTTCCGCCGTCATCGTAACAGCACTGTTGCTCTGATCTGCATTCCCGCTGTCCTTTGTGCCGCAGGCTGTAAGAGAAAATGCCAGCAGTACAGTCAGTCCCAGTTTGATCCATTTCTTTTTGTTCATTTTGATTCCTCCATATTTGTTTTTTTTGTAGTTTTCTTTGTCGTTTCATTTGCAGCCTCTTTTGTCGTTTCATTTGCAGCCTCTTTCCCGTCGCCAAAGCCGTAGCGGAAGCAAACCGCACCGGTAGGACAGGCACGAACGCACATCCCGCAGCGGATGCACTCCCCATGATTGGGTGTTTTTGTCACATCCACATCCATTTTGCAGGCTCCGGCGCATTTCCCGCAGGAAACACATTTGCTCTCGTCCACCTTCATCTGAAAAAGGGACACCCGGTTCATCAGGGCATAAAATGCTCCCAACGGACAAAGCCATTTACAGAAGGGGCGATAGAACAGTATGCTCAGTACAAGGATTCCCAGCAAAATGGTGAATTTCCATGTAAAAAGAGAGCCAAGTGCCGCCCGGATGCCGGAATTGGCAATAGACAGCGGGATCGCCCCCTCCAGCACACCCTGAGGACAGAGGTATTTGCAGAAAAAAGGATCTCCCATGCCTACATCGTTTACAACCAATGCCGGCAGCAAGACTACCATTACCAGCAAAACCACGTATTTCAGATAGGTCAGGGGCTTCAGCTTTTTTGTGGAGAGCTTTTTCGTTGGAATTTTATGCAGCAGCTCCTGAAACCAGCCGAAGGGGCATAAAAACCCGCAAATAAAGCGTCCCAGCAATACTCCCAGCAAAATGAGAAAGCCGGTTACATAATAGGAAAAGCGAAACCGTGAGGAGCCTGCCACTGCCTGAAATGCCCCAATGGGACAGGCGCCGGAGGCTGCCGGACAGGAGTAGCAATTCAGCCCCGGTACGCAGACCGTTTTTCCTGTGCCCTGATAGAGTCCGCCCTTGATAAAATTCGGCAGATGCAGATTGGTCAATAAAGCTGCGCCTGCCTGGATCCAGCCCCGAAAACGGGACATAAGCTGTGATACACCTGAAATTTTCTTATCCAATTCCCACACACTCCAGACATAATTTGATGGCTTTACTCAGTACCGTCGCTGCCTCGCCTCTCCAGGCACCAAAGCACAGCATTGCAGCTCCTGTTATCAGCAGTGCGATCTGCGCTGCGACTTTTTTCTTGTAACGCAATTTTTTATCATCCTTTCTGTTTTTTACGTTCTGATCATAGCACAAATCAGTTAAAGTCTCTGTTAAGAATGAAAAATTAACACAAACTTTATCTGCTTCTGCTATAATTATGGGAAAACAATCGCTATTAAAATAGGAGGATTCTTATGCACCTTTTGGTCATTGAAGATGAGCGCGTCCTGTGCGAGACAATCGTCCGCAGTCTGCGGCGTCTGGCATACAGCGTGGATCACTGTTACGATGGAGATAAGGCACTGGAGCTTCTTGGCACAGAGCGGTATGATCTGGTTCTGTTGGATCTGAACCTGCCCGGTAAGGATGGCATGACAGTACTGCGCACCTTTCGTCAAAGGGATCGTAAGACCCCTGTGCTGATCCTTTCCGCCCGCAGTGAGGTGAAGGACAAGGTGGAGGGATTGGATGCCGGAGCCAACGACTATCTTTCAAAGCCCTTTCACTTAGCCGAGCTGGAGGCCCGCATCCGCAGCCTGACTCTGCGGCAGTTCACCCAGCAGGATGTGCTGCTGACCTTCAAGGCTCTGAGCTTCGATACCCGTTCCCGCACCGCCACCGTTAACGGACAGACGCTGGCCCTCACCCGCAAGGAAACAGGTATTCTGGAATATTTAATGGTACATCAGGGACGGCCGGTAAGTCAGGAGGAGCTGATGGAGCATGTCTGGGACAACAGCGTGGACAGCTTCAGCAACTCCATCCGTGTGCATATCTCTGCCCTGCGTAAAAAACTGCGCGCTGCATTAGGTTATGACCCCATTCGCAACCGCATCGGCGAGGGCTATCTGATGGGAGGTGACACAGATTGAAAAAAATTTCTCTGCAATGGCGCATCACGCTGATGACTGCTCTGCTCATCGGCGTTACCTGTATCGCCATGAATCTGCTGCTCTGCTCCTCCGGCATCTATTATATGGATACCATCGCCGACACACTGCAGGGCGGCGACAGGATCCTCCTCGACGAAGAAGACACCGTGAGCTTTGATCCGCAGCTGGCAGCGCCTGACGGCGAGCTGACGATCCTCATTGATGGAGCACAGGGCCGCTTTCGCACAACAAACTGGTATATCACGGCGGTGGTGACGGCATTGAGCGGTATTCTTGCCTACTTCGTCAGCGGGCATGCCCTGAAGCCCCTGCGCAGCTTTGCCTCCCAGACAGAAAAGGTGCAGCTGAACAATCTGGCGGATATCCGGATCAACGAAAATGTTCTTCCGGAATTCAGACAGCTTGGTCACTCCCTGAACCAGATGCTGGAGCGGTTAAACAATGCCTTTTCTGCCCAGAAACAGTTTACCGGCAACGCTGCCCACGAGCTGCGCACACCCCTGGCGCTGATGCAGGCCCAGCTGGAGCTTTTTTGTGCAGAGCATCCCGACATGCCGCCGGAGACGGCAGACTTTCTCTCCCTGCTGCAGGAACAGACAGAACGGCTGTCCCAGATGACAAAAACCCTGCTGGAGATGAGTAATCTGCAGCAGGTAGAACGAAACGAATCCATTCAGCTTGCTCCCATGGTGGAGGAAATTTTTACAGACCTTACGCCGCTGGCGGAGAAATCCGGCATCACTCTGGAGCTTGCAGGTGACGGTGTTATGACCGGCAGCGACGCACTGATCTATCGTATGATCTTCAATCTAACAGAGAATGCGATCAAATACAATCGTCCAGACGGTTCTGTACAGGTCTGCATCACCCAGGAGCCCGAAAAGCTTCTGATCCTTGTTTCCGATACGGGACGGGGGATTCCGGAGGAATATCAGCAGAGTATCTTTCAGCCCTTCTTCCGTGTAGACAAGTCCCGCAGCCGAACCTTCGGCGGTGCCGGTCTTGGTCTTGCGCTGGTATGGGAGATTGCAGCCCTTCACGGAGGCTCTGTCCGGGTTGCAGAAAGCTCAGACAGCGGAACCACCATCGCTGCAGAGCTGCCACGCTCCGGCAATCATGCAGCAGCTCCCAAAAACGAAACGCTTTAGAAATCAAAACGAACAGAAATGAGAGGAAAATATGATCGATAAAATGCTGATCCGTGGAGCAAAGGTCCACAACCTGAAGAATATTGATGTGGATATTCCGCTTGGGAAAATCGTGGGAATTGCAGGCGTGTCCGGCTCCGGCAAATCATCCCTTGCATTGGGCGTGCTCTACGCTGAGGGCTCCCGGCGCTATCTCGAAGCCCTCTCCACCTATACCCGCCGCCGCATGACCCAGGCCTCCAGGGCCAGTGTGGATGAAGTCCTGTATGTTCCCGCTGCACTGGCACTGCATCAGCGCCCCGGTGTGCCGGGTATCCGCAGTACCTTCGGCACAGGAACAGAGCTGCTCAACAGTCTGCGCCTGATGTATTCCCGTCTTGCCAGCCACCGCTGTCCTAATGGACATTTCCTTTCTCCGTCTCTGGCTGTAGCCGCAGGAAAAGAGCTTGTCTGTCCGGAATGCAGCGCACATTTCTATGCACCGTCTGCAGAAGAGCTGTCCTTTAATTCCCAGGGAGCCTGTCAGAGATGCGGCGGCACCGGGATCGTCCGCACTGTGAATCCGGATACGCTGGTTCCGGATGACTCGCTGACGATCAACGAAGGTGCTGTTGCCCCCTGGAACAGCCTGATGTGGTCCCTGATGACAGACATTTGCCGGGAAATGGGTGTGCGCACGGATGTGCCGTTTCGGGAGCTGACAAAACAGGAAAAAGAGATCGTATTCCACGGTCCTGCTGTGAAAAAGCACATTCTTTACCATCCGAAAAAATCTGACTCCAACGACTTTGCAGAACTGGATTTCACCTATTTTAATGCCATCTACACCGTAGAAAATGCCCTTGCCAAGGTCAAGGATGAAAAAGGCATGAAACGGGTAGAAAAGTTTCTCAAAGAAGATATTTGTCCGGATTGTCATGGCACACGCCTGTCTGCTGCTGCCCGTGCGCCGAAGCTGCAGGGTATTTCGCTGGACGAAGCCTGCGCTATGACACTCTCTGAGCTGGTCGTCTGGGTAGAAGGCGTCCCCCAAAGTCTGCCGGAAGAAATGCGTCCCATGGCCCAGAGTATCTGTGAAGCCTTTCAAGGCACCGCAAAGCGGCTGATGGACTTGGGACTCGGCTACCTGACCCTTGATCGATCCGCATCCACACTCTCCACCGGCGAGCGGCAGCGGATGCAGCTGGCTCGTGCCGTGCGTAACCGCACCACCGGCGTCCTCTATGTACTCGATGAGCCCTCCATCGGTCTGCACCCTTCTAATATTGTGGGGCTTACCGGTGTACTGCAGGATCTTGTTGCAGACGGAAACTCCGTCATTTTAGTCGATCACGATACGCAGATTCTGAAGGAATCCGACTGGCTCATAGAAATGGGTCCGGAGGCCGGCGCAAAAGGCGGTCACATCATTGCGCAGGGCAATATTTCCACCATCACAGCAGATCCTGCTTCCCAGATCGGGCCGTTTCTTTCCGGCACAGCGAACACCAGACTGCGCCCCTGCATCGAAAAGGAAATGCTCTTTACAAACGGCAGGATTCACCTGTCCACGGATCGGATCCATACCGTAAAGCCCCTGGAGGTCGATATTCCAAAAGGACGCCTCACAGTTGTCACCGGGGTATCGGGCTCCGGCAAGACCACTATGGTACTGGAGAGCCTGATTCCTGCACTGCAGGCAAAGATCAGCGGCAGTGCACTGCCTGCCCACATCCGCGCAGTCGATGCCGACGGCATTGCACACGTCAAGCTCATGGACGCCACGCCCATCGGCATCAACGTCCGCTCCACTGTGGCAACCTATGCAGGCATCCACGACGAGCTGCGCAAGCTTTATGCGAAGTCTCCGGATGCCAAAGCCCTCGGCTACAAGGCCGGTGATTTTTCCTACAACACCGGGACGCTCCGTTGCCCCGGCTGCGACGGAACCGGCGTTGTCAGTCTTGATGTACAATTCCTGCCGGATGTGAACATCCCCTGCCCGGACTGCCGGGGCTCCCGCTACAGCAAGGCAGCTTACACAGTAAAGCTCACCAATAAAAGCGACGCGCACATTTCCTTACCGGAGCTGATGGATATGGACGTAAACACCGCCATCGACTTTTGCAGGGATATAAAAAGCGTCAGCCAGAAGCTGGAAATTCTGAAGCAGCTCGGACTCGGCTACCTGACCCTTGGCGAAGAAACGCCCGGACTGTCCGGAGGCGAGGCACAACGACTCAAGCTTGCCAGCGAGATTGGAAAGACCCAGGAGGATTCCGTATTCGTCTTCGACGAGCCCTCCATCGGTCTGCATCCACTGGATGTACAGGTTCTGCTGGGCGTCTTTCAGGCGCTTCTTCATCACGGTGCGACCGTTGTCGTCATTGAACACGACCTGGATGTGATCAAAAATGCGGACTATGTAATCGACATGGGACCGGGCGGCGGCGAAGCGGGCGGACAGATCATAGCCAGCGGGACGCCGCAGGAAATAAAGGAAAACCCAAACAGTATTACCGGGAACTATATCTCATAAACCTCGTTCTCGAGGTGGCTTGTCTTTCTCAGCCGGCCAGGATTTTCTGAGTGCCGCGTAGGAAATCAGAAAATCCGCAGGCCGGCGGCTTTGACCGGGGGCTGACCCCGATTGAGTCACTTTAATTTTGTCTGTATCCTGCTACTCCTCTTACCTTATAATTTCCCATTTTGCTTTTCTCGTTGTTCCGTTCTGTACCAATCTACCTTTTTCCTGTAAAAAAGCGAACATTCGAGAAATCGTTCTTTTTGATACACCCATTTCTTCCGCATAATATGCCTGTGTTGCAGATGGATTTTTCTCTATAATCTGCAACAGGTTTTCTAACTGTATCTGTTCCTTATTAAGCGGTACTTTACCGCCATTAGTGCCACTTTCGTTGCGATTAACGCCATTTCCGGCATTACTAACGCCATTTTCAACGCCACCAATGTCATTTTTGGCGTCGTTGGCGTTAATCGTGGCGTCGTTTGTATCAACCTGACCTCGATAAATATTGATACGCAGATCAACTTCGCCACCAATAAACTCCGGCTCTCGCAGTCCGGCAGCTTTTACTTTATCAATAATTCTCGGAATACCGCTTCCCCAATGCTCAATCAGGTTCATATAAGCAAACGCATGGGCAAGGGCTTCATTTCTGATTTTGGAATAACCTTCTTTCATACGCTCTATCGTTTGTCCCATTGGCAACTTTCCTGGAGAAGTAATTTCCAATCGGTTGTCATATACCGCAACCTGTATCGTACCATGATCCAGATAACTACGATGTACCATGGCATTGATAATCAACTCACGAATGGCATCCGGTGGAATCTCATAAACATCCTGGCGATAAATTCCCACAATTGTAGCACCCAGATGAATATTTCTCAAAACAAACTGAAATGCTTCGTCTATCTGTTCCCAAAGCGGACCGGTATATTCTCTACGGTCAACAAATACCGCTTTCGTTGTACCCTTGAACACGCCACATTGCGTTGCAACATGAAGTCCACCGTTGCCTGTCAAAATAGCAAAGGCATTAGATGGATAATCTTTTCCCTCACGCTCAATCAAAACCCCCCAGGAACGCAGCTGCTGTCTGCCAACATCTTTGATGGATGCTTTTTGCTCCTCATTATGGACATTCCTGACTGCCTGCTCCTTCATCGCTTTGCAAAGAGCATCAATATCTTCATCCGTGATATCCAGTCCCGTACACAAAGCCTGATCGTAGTAACGGTTACTGCCCTCAAACAATAGCTCTTTTACCATATACTCGTCGGCAAGGCGGGTAGTTCCTGCAACACGGACATATACACCGCCATCTCTGCCAAGAGCTTTGATATAATATGGGCGCTGTCTGCCCTCAGAAACCTCTACCACAATGACAGTTTTTCCTTCAACCGTCTGTAAAGTAATATCCGGGATGATTGCCGGTTCACAGCTGTCTGATACGGCATTGGCAATGGCATCCATTTTCTTGAACACATTTTCTTTGTCAAAGCCAACAACCTCTCTGGTTTTATCGGCAATTCCGAAAATGATTTTTCCTCCGGTTCCATTTGCAAAGGCAACCACAGACTTCATATATTTGATGCTTTTCTCCGGCAGGTTCTCTTTGAACTCCACATTCTTCGATTCTCCTGCAAGAATTCCTTCTATGGTCATCATAACACCTCGCTCTCTATGGCAGCTATTGCAACCATTCATATTATAAAATACCCACAGTTTTCTTATTTTCCACTTCAAAAATCAACTCATTCATCAAGTCGTTCTTAATATCAATCCAAACGGGGTTTGACCGGGGTCTGGCTACTGGCTGCCCCTTTGCACCTGGCCACACTTGGATATAATCTGCACGCGCTGGAACATAAGCGCAACTTTTTGAAACAACGTACCTTCGAAGAGCCTGGATTAGCTCCTCTTTTCGGCTCCCTTTCGGCTCCCTTTTTAGCTCCTTTTCTTACGACTACTATCCGTTTTTACATCTGCATGTGATAGAGCTTCACTTTTTCCTCGAACGGCAGTCCCGGATCAATGCCGACTTCTTCCCACATCACACCATACGGTGCGCCGCCATCTGTATATCCAGCGATAAAAGCAAAACGACCATCGCAGTCCTCATACAGTTCTGCCATCCGTTCCCGTTCTTTCGCTTCCCGCTCCATTCTCCGCTGTCAAAGGCGCGCTTTCTTTTGCTCAGCCTTCGTCAAATTCTTTTTCTTTGCCATTTGCGGAATCTCCCGGATTTTTTGCTGATGATTTTTTGCTGCGCTTTTTCGGTGCTGTCAGCTCATAGCTTAAAGAAAGCAGGTCTTTGATGGCATCATCCAGTTCCGATTTACCAAGCTGAATACTGAGCCACTTCTCCTTATTCATGTGATAGGCCGGAAAATAGCCATCCTGCCCGCGAAGAGAGCCAATTAACAGCGGATCACTTTTCACATTGAGGACATCAACGATGCCTGCTTCCGGCAGTCCCAACTTATCAGCAGATACTTCCAGAACCACACCATACCATTTATTATTGTCTTTGTGCCGCAGCACAGCATTCCTGTCATGCCAGGGGTATTCCGGCTCTGTGCCGTACTGCTGGCGTACCCATGTAAATAATCCTTGTCGTGTCATTTCATCGCTTTTCCGTTGTTTATGTGTGGCTTTGTGCAACAACCTGTTGCACAAAGTTTTGCCTCAGATGCCTCTCTACACTGCATCGATATCAGAAATCATCCAACGCAGCATCTATCTCTTCCAGCCGGTCAATCCAGCCCAGGTCAGATTTCTTCTTGGTTGCTGGACTTTTCTTATTACCACAAACCACTTCAAACCGTTTTTCTTCCGTCCCGAACAGACCTTTCACCTGAATTCTAAAATCCGGCTTGTTGTTGGTCAATCCCTGTATGAGCTGCACATTCTCGTATCTTGGCAGGAGGATTTGACAGATAGCCTGAATATCTTGCTCCTTAATACAGGGTGCCGCCATAAACTTTTTCGTTATGTAAGGTTTTATATCTGCCAGTACCTGTGACATCGTTGCTTTCTTCTTGGTCATGATACTCTCCCCTTCGTATACTTGTCCAACCTACTTTCGCAACTCAATCAGTCACTGAATCTAGCCAACAAAGCCTTTAACAATCCACATACTTTCGTTCAATGGGGCATATTGGGGCTGACTCCGAATTACTTCTTTTGCATCAGAAAGTGGATAGGAAAAAGTACTTGCACTGGAGTCTTTGCATTATTTGAATCTGTTCTTTTTCCATGTATGATATGTAATAAAAACTTCTGCATCCAATCTATACTTATCATCCGAATCAAATTTTTTATCACCGTTGATGCTTACTGACTTTACTTCCCCATCATCTGTCAGCCACCCTGTAACAATATCATATTTCACATTAGTGGTAACATTAACAAATCCGGCTTTTTCAAATTCATCAATGACATCAAGATAATTCATGCCTTTTGCTTCTTTCGATGTCAGTGGAGAAGCATATAATTCCACAGTATGATATACAACCGTAATCCATAAATTTGATGGATACTTTGTATTTTCATCAAAAGAGTCACCGAAAATGAGCTTTATTTCTGTAACAAGATTTTCCTCGTCATCCCTAGATATAGTCAAATCCGCTCTTTCTTTTGTATGAACATTTGAAAAACCAGATTCCTTTAACCGCTGAACTGCCTCCGTGTATTTTAGTCCTTCTAAAGAATCACTCGAATATCCCATCGGAATCAATTTGGGGATTTCATAATACCCTATCAGCAAAAACACAACAAAAATGGAAATTAAGATTGTGATAGCAATACCTTTTCTATGACTTTTTCTCCAGGCACGCCTCTTTTCGCTATTGATACGTGCCTGTTCTCGCCGTTCAGCCTCACGCTGTGCTTCTCGCTCTCGTTCTTCAGCTGTAGCTTTTACAACAGCCTCCATAACTCCGACAAGTCCTGCACCAATTATTGTACCGAGTGCATCTCCCAAACTGCTACCACTCGAATCAACATCGTCTTCATCAGTGTCATCATCTGCATCATATGAGGTTCTGCTTCCCGACGAATCCATAAAATATCCACTTCCATCAGAATATCGATAAGACTTTCCACCCTCATCATCACCATTTATAAACCCGCAGTCATCGGAAAACAGAAAGTCTTTTCCGTTATTCTTCTTTGCCATGTTCTCACCTCGATTTCAGGGGGCATATTGGAGGCAAACCCCGGATTGCTTGCTCCTGGTGAAAATTGTGCAACAACCTGTTGCACAATTTTCACTTCAGATAAATCTCAACAAAGCTTACTTCGTAACCAGATCCATCAGGCTCTGATAACTATCTACTACATCATAGACCACTTCATCATTGCTGATTGCCTTAAAATGCTCCCTCGCACAGTGAATCTTGGATTCCTCGATCAGACGCAACTGCATCGAATTCATAGAGCCCTTCGTTTCGGCCACAAAATAGATATGCTTGACCGTTCCCTCATAAAAAGCAATCGCCCAGTCGGGATTATAATGCCCTACTGGTGTTGAAATGTAGAATCCATCTGGAAGTTTCACATAGACCGCAACATTTGTATTCGTATCCAGTTCCGTAGCAAATTTCTGCTCATTGCTGGAGTCATATACGATATGGTCGTACAGATGCTTCTTCGCCTTCATGGCATTCACCCCAAGGCGCCCTTTCATAGTCGGATCAGTGAAAACTTCTGTGCCGTAATGATCATCCATCACATCGTAGGTAATGTGCTCAATAATCGCCGTGGCCTTTTCATCATTGATAAGAGCTGCAGCTTTAATAATAAATTCCTCCGGATTATCCTTAAACTGATTGAACACACTCGGTTGAATCCCCTTCAGAATCTGAATAACTGCCTTGCGGGTAAGCCCTGTTTCCTCTACAAGCTTGCCAATCAGATCGTATTTCACATTCGTGCTGGCAGTTATGGCATGGCCATAGCTTGCAGATTTCTCTTTCACAAAGGAAGTTCCGGATACCAGTTCTTCCTTGGATTTAATTGTATCCATCGTTCCAGTTTCCACCTTGAAGACGATTTTTGATACTCTGAGTTTACGATCAAGGGACTGAACGGCCTTGCGGATCAGTTCCTCGGTATCAAAGTCAACCACATAGGTAGATTTGGCATTTATCTTCGCCCACAATGCCTTAAATTCAGGCATTGCAAGCTTATTTTCATCCACATGCAGCTCCACGTTGTTGCTTCTGGCATTTTCGGGCATCATAGATTTGCCGTCATAAATAGTGTCGATAATCTCAACCACAGCGGCAGCGGAATCTGCCACTTCCTCGGCAACCTTGATTTCATGATTGGCCTTGTCAGCATAGTATTTATCGGTAAGGATGCCTTTCTTATCAATGTAGCCGTTGACGATCAGGTCAAAGTGGATTGCTCTTGCCGTATCTTGATCAACGACCTGTTCATTGCCTTTATCATCCTTAATTACCTTGCCAACAAACAATTCTGCCGTAACCGCACGAGGACGGTCTGCTACTGCTTCGGCAATTTCCGTCTGTAAACCCTTTGCAAAGCTGTCGTAGCTTTCGCTGGCAATAACGGTCAGCACATTGACATTCTGTACTTCTTCGCCCAGCACATTGGTGTCCATGCGCTCGCCATCCTGATTGACGCATAGGCGTAGTCCACGCCCAACTTCCTGACGTTTACGCACTTCACTGCTGCTCTGCTTCAGGGTACAGATCTGGAATACATTCGGATTATCCCAGCCCTCTCTCAGGGCAGAATGCGAGAAGATAAAGCGAACCGGAGAACGCTTTGGATCGCGATCCAGCAGCAGTTCCTTGTTCTTCATAATCAACTCATAGGCATCCACATCATCTGTCGTAGTTTCCTTACGGCCTACCTTAGAGTCAATCATCTTGCCTTTTTTGTCGATGGAGAAGTATCCGGCGTGAGTCTTCTCAGCGGGAATGGCCTGCAAATACTTCATGTAGTCATCCTCACCGATGCCGATCTGCAAACTTCCAATGATATCGTTATACTCTTCCACAAACATCTGAGCATAAATGCCGTCAGTTGCCTGTCCGGCTTCATCATAAACACGGTATTTTGCCACTTCATCAATGAAGAACAGGGAGAGAACCTTGATCCCTTTATAGAACAGCTCCCGTTCTCTCTGTATATGGGACAAAATCGTCTCTCTGATCTGAATGCGCCGCAACTGATCCTCGCTGACCTTGCCGATCACATCACCTGCATAGATTTTGATACCGTTCAAAAATTCTACAGAATCATCGCGTCCGTCAATACGGGACACCACAAAGCCCTGTTTATACTCTTCCATGCTGCCGGAATTATCATATAAATTGTATCCTTCCGAAACGGTACGGGTAATTTTGCGAATACCACTTGCACCCTTATAATCAAACTGAATCGTTGCCGTAGGCGCAGCCTTGGAAAGATTGACACTCTCCAGATATACATAGCTTTCCGTTGCAGTACTGCCGGATTCCGAAATACCCTTTACGGCAATCTTCTTTACCAGCCGCTTGTTATATGCCTCCATCGCATCCAGACGATAAACCATGTTATAAATACTGTCGCTTTTATGGGTCGCGGAATAGCGCAGGGTCAACAGAGGATTGAACTGCTTCAAGTTTTCCTTGGTCTGCTTTCCCTCCACGGACTGAGGCTCATCGATAATCAAAATCGGGTTTGTCTTAGCAATGATGTCAATCGGTCTACGGGATCGGAACTCATCCAGCTTCATGCTGATACGCCTTGCATCCTTGCCCCTGGCATTGAACGCCTGAGAGTTTATAATCATGGCACAGATGGAATTATCCGATGCAAAACGGTCAATTTCCGTCAGCTGCGCAGAGTTATAGATGAAGAAGCGTACCTTCTTGCCATATTCTTCAGCAAAATGCTCCTGTGTTACCTGAAAGGATTTGTATACTCCCTCACGGATGGCGATAGACGGCACAACCACAATAAACTTACTCCATCCATAATGTTTATTCAGCTCATACATGGTCTTGATATAGGTATAGGTCTTGCCGACACCAGTTTCCATCTCAATAGTCAGGTTAAAATGTCCCTCCAGCTTCTCAGACGGCTTGAGCTGATTTGTCCGTTGAATCTTTTGCAGGTTTTCCAGAATGATACGGTCGGAAAGCTCCGGCAAGATTTTGTGGTTGCTCCAGCCGGTGAAATCCTCTTCATCGGTCAATGTCTGCTGGTAAAAACCGTTGCCTCTGTCCATCATGTACGAGGGGGTAAGATATGGCTGTCCGGCAAAGACATCCACCACGGCCTTTGCTGCATCAGCCTGAAATTTCTGATGCTTAAATCGTAGTCTCATCGTCTTCGCCTCCTTACAGCACTTTCACAGAAGTATCCGGTGCAAGTTCTTTGAAAATCTGGGTTACATTGATTTTAGCCGGACTGCCTGAAAAGCTGCTGTCACGGAACACCGCACGCAGCGGCTGGCGTTTTGCGATTGTCTTAATCACGCTGTCAGGGATATTCTCATCGAAGCAGGCAATCAAATCACCGTCATTGTAGTTATGCACGGTGCAGCCTTCGATATCCTCAGACTGGTACGGCAGCGACAGCGGTAAGCCCCACTCCAACAGGCATCCAAACAGCAGGTCAAGGTCGGTGCGGTCTTCCTTAATGTTGCTCTCCAGCAAGTCAAGAACATTTTGCTCATAATCCGCCGGTGCATAATACACATCCTTCATGTTGGTGTCATCCAGCTTCAGGACTCGAAATCCGATGTCGAGATCTTGTGTGGTCATGGGACTTTCGGACTTGATCTTATCCCCGGCGCGACGGATGCGCTCTTTGCCGATTTCGCAGATGTTCTTATAGCCTGCTTTGTAGGCTTCACTTGCTTCGTCGCACTTTTCGGGAAGCTGCACCATGATAAATTTGCGGTGTCCGCCGTCTTCGGCGTTGAGCTGCATGACAGCGTGAGCGGTGGTGGCAGAGCCGGAGAAGAAATCCATAACAATATCATCAGCCGTAGAGGAATATTGCGCAAGTGTTTTCAAAAGTGCAGTGGGCTTAGAATAGTCGAAAACGCTACTCTCAAAAAGCGATGTCAGGTTCTTTTTGGAATTGTCATTAGAGTATTCATTCTCGACAAACTCCAATGTAGAAATTGCCTTTGTTCGTTGAATGTACTCTATGGTAAAACCAGATGCGGTTTTAGCTATTTTGCAATTCTGGTATGTTTTGGTGTAAATTCGAGAATAACCGTCATACTTCTTGATAACGATAAACCCATTTTCATAGCCAAAATCAAATAGATCTTTGCTCCATCTCCATGCCCAGTCTGCTCTTGCATGATTTCCATTCTTGCGATCGAGATATTTCTCATAAGATTGTCCAGGATAGAAAGTTTCTCCCTCTACAGTAATTGGATAATCAAGACTTGCACTATACTGCAAACTATCATAGTCCAGTGTCTGATTTAGCTTATATTTTCCGCGTTGTGTCTCATATTCATCAGAAAAGCGGAACCCTTCATCTGTATGTGATGGAAGAAACAAAGTAGGTGACGCACTCTTGCTATACGCAAGAATATAATCGTGATTTTTGGCTATTGCATCGGTCGTTTTGCCTGCCTTTTTGGTAACTCGCGGAAAACACGCAAGGAAGTTATCTTTTCCGAACACATCATTTGCTATTTTCATAAGGTCATCCACTTCGTTGTCATCAATACTGATAAAGATAACTCCATCATCCGTTAGCAGATTTCTCGCCAGCATCAGCCGGGAATAAATCATGCTGCACCAATCGGAATGAAAGCGTCCATTGGTATCCGTATTCTTGAACATACGGTTTCCACCTTCATCGTAAACGCCACTATCCTCGTCATAATCTGCGGCAGACTGCTTAAAATCATCCCGATAGATGAAGTCGTTTCCCGTGTTGTAAGGCGGGTCAATATAGATCATCTTTACCTTACCGAGATAGCTTTCCTGCAACAGCTTCAGCACTTCCAGATTGTCACCCTCAATGTAGAGGTTCTCCGTGTTGTCCCAATTGACGCTCTCTTCTTTGCAGGGGCGCAGGGTCTTGCGAATCGGCTTGTTCGCCTCCACGATAGCTGCCTTTTTGCCTACCCAGGTGAATTCATAGGCTTCATCGCCCTCGATCACATCGCCGGACAGCATCTGCCGCAGCAGGTCAAAGTTAATGGCCTTCTTCGGCTTGCCGTCCACATCTTTCGTCTCCGTAATGCAGTTCGGGAATAAAGCCCCGATTTTCTCTATATTCTGTTCGGTCATATCAATGGATTCCATACGCATCTTGTCCATTAGTGGTTTCCTCCATTATTATCGTTTTCATTACCGAATATTTCCGTTTCTAGATTTTGATATACATTCATATCCGTAGTAATCAAAGGGCTAAGAGTATCCCGAATAAATGTGTCTGCATTGTTACCACATTTCGTAAGTTCAAGGCGCCTCTTTAGAGCATTGTAAATGTCTCCGCGTGCCGACTTGTAATCATCTGGCGCATTTCCTCTATCTGTTGATGCTGTAATTGCCTCTTGTTTCTCACGAATACATTCAGCATATTCCTCAGATTTTCCAACTGCATCACACAACTTTTTGATTACCTCATTATCAAGCACATAAGACTCGAGATTACGTTTTTTAAGAACTTTAATACCCTTTTCTTCAAGATCGTAAATTTCCTGCTGACTACGATCGTCACGATCAACTATTTTAATAACTTTAGTATTTTTTAGTAGTGTACTAATTATTTCTCCATGAGTCTTTTCAATATTTTCTATATCGTTACACGAACCAGCAGACATAAAGAATGCCTCTGGATGGGTATCCGCAAATATGGTAGTATAAATTGTCTTGTCAAAATCTTTTCGTTTACAACCATTTGAATCGCCTTCACAAAATACAATCGTTTGGGGTAGCATCAACTTTGCAAAGTCACCAAATACGAGTTCATAAAACTTATCCATAACTGCTTTCCCGATTTTGGCAGGATGAACAACTTGATCTATATCAAAATTTCTTCCACCAAAGTCAAGAAAAGCGACTGTCCCAGGGTGTTCTTTTTCAATTTCTTCTGCTTCTTGAAGCATTCCGATTGAATGTGTCGAAAGCCAAAGCTGCGATTGTCCCGGTATAAGCAAATAAAGCTCTCGCAATACTTTCCCTTGCAATTTTGTATGCATATGTGTTTCGGGTTCATCTATGCAGTAAATGGCATCAGGATAGTATTTTGATTGAACGACCATATCCAGTATCAAATCAAATGCAGACTTTTCACCAGCTGAAAGATTACGATAGCTGAAATTTTGTGTGGTTCCTTTAGTAAAATAAAAGTTACCATTTTGAAGCGGTTCACCAAGGGATGAGAACTTCAAATCCTCAAATACACGCTCAATAGCTGTTCTAATCTTTCCGATTAATTCATTACGCAGATCTGCAACAGATTTTCCATCGTTATCTTTGTTAAAAACACCTGAGATCGTATTAGCAATAAGTCTTTGGTAATTTGCTGAAACGGTCTGATCATTTTGAATAAGAGATTCTAAACGCACTGATTCTATAGGATCCTGCTGTCTTTGCATTGAATCTATCTGAAAATCTGGTTCATTTCTATATGCACTTCTAAAATAAAAATGACCTTTAATATTGTCGTTGTTTCCGACGGTATTCAAAAATGTCTTGTCATAAAAAGCTATCTCTACGAGTTTCGAAGCATACTGATACCATTGACTATAGTCGAAGTTATCAACATTTCCAGTCTTACTCAAATAACTACAATCTCCAATTTGGCTATAGCCAGCATATTTATAATAATGGTTCATTGATTCCATAAACGATGTCTTTCCTGAACCATTAGGTCCAACCAAGACCACCAACTTTGTTGATTCTGGTATATCCTCTACAACCAAGTGCGTAAACCTCTTGAAATTGTTCAGCTCAATTTTTTTTATTTTCATTTGATTACTACCACCTCATTCTTTAGTCGTTTTATCTCCGCCTTCAGCTCCATCTTCCGATTTAGCTGTTTTTCCTTCTTCATTTTGGTTTCCAGCGCAGCAATCTGCTTTTCTATCTGCTCCCGCTGTTTTTGCTGCTCCACGCTTTCCTTCAGCGTTGTGTTTTCGTTGCTGGTAAGCCGGTCTCCTGCAATCTGCCGAATGAAATTCTCATATACTGCATCTATCGTCAGACCTTCCAGATGCAGTGGCAGTTCTTCTTCTGTAAGCCACTCTGTGCGGTAATAGCGTTCAACCTTAAACGCTGCCTTGCCGAAACTGGCAGCCTCTTTATATCCCATAGCTACCTGATATTTTCCGTCATACTCCAGCAGGAACAAGATGTGATAAGGTATCTCCCGGTCAATCAGGCGAAGGATATCCTCGTCAAGATCAGGTGAAGTAAGTCTTATCTCAAACACCTCAATCTCTGTGACCAACTTACCGGGTGCAAGGTTCAACGTGGTCGCTGCCAGCTTGTTTCGCCAATAAATAATTTTAATCTGCTCCGTGAATGCAGTTTTAATTGCAGGCGTGACCGATAGATTTTCGTAAAACTTCTGCTTTGGAATCCTCTTGTTAAACTCTGTTGACTTTGGTAAGCCCAGCACGGCTCACACCTCCTCACACAAGATCATTTCACAACCAAGAAACAAATCAACTCAAAATCATCCAGTCCAGACACTGCGCTCATCAAGGCAGCTGTGCCGCCCGCGGAGAACAAGCTGTCAATGTCACTTTCTTCTTTTACGTCTATAATAGAATTGATTGCTTCACTCAAAAGCTCCGACATATCCGCCATGTTGCGTCCATCGTCTGTTTCACGATTGAAGCGCTCATATACTTCCGATATAGGCTTGCTTTTTCCCCGACAGAGCAAACGTACCTCATCCAATAGTTTTTTAGGATTCAAGTAGTCGCAAATAATTTCTCCGTCTGTGCTGATATACACCATATAAAACGGATGGATTCGATTGCGGTTGTCCACATTGACGCTGTTGTTGATGTTTTTCAGAACAAATATTACACCCTCCGGCAACTCCTCTGTGGCCGGAACAACAGCATGAAGCCCACGAGGCTTTTTGTCCATGTCTCCGTTCCGTTTTATGTAGTCCAATAAGTCGAGTCGGAATTCGTTCAGCCCCAAATCCATAATGGAGATTCCATCGGACATATCCTCAATATCAACCACTTCTTCCTGTAAGCGTTTGAGCTGCGCCTTGCGGTATTCCAAATCACCTTTTTCTTCCGGATTGATCAGGTCATCATCACCGGTAGATGTCATAACTGTGATTTTCATGCGAGTCTCCACACGGGATTTCAAATTGATGTACTCATCCAGCGTCAAGTCCGGCCAGAAATTTACAAGCTGAATGTACTGGTTGCGACTGCCGATACGATCAACACGGCCAAACCGCTGAATAATACGAACCGGATTCCAGTGGATATCATAGTTGATCAGATAATCGCAGTCCTGCAAGTTCTGACCTTCAGAGATGCAGTCAGTGGCAATCAGAATGTCAATCTCATTTCTGCTGTTCGGCATCAGCACATCACGGTCTTTAGAGACAGGTGAGAAACAAGTCAACACATTATTCAGTGTTGCCGGAAAGCCCTTAATTGTTGTCCGCCCATCAATGGCACCAGTAATAACTGCTGTGTTGAGTCCGTATTTATCTTTCATGTACATGCTCACATGATCGTACAGATACTCTGCCGTATCCGAGAATGCAGAGAATATGAGCACTTTTTTATTATTTGGATTGATGGGATTCGTAATCTTTTCATCCAACAGGCGCAGAAGTTCTTGCAGCTTCGTGTCATGCTCCGGCGTAATATCAGCCGCCATTAAAGTCAACAGTTCCAATACATCTGCATCCTGCTGCAATTCATTGCGCCAGCTCTTCCAGTCCATATCCGCAAGCTCGATTTTAACCTTTTTACCAACCGTGAAGAACTCAGTATTTTCGTCATCGATATCCCAATCATCCCTGCTTGCTTCATACATTGAAATGTCATCTGAACCGTATTTTTCAAAGCGATTGATAGCCTCAATCGTTCCATTGATCAGTTCCTTAATGCGCGTCAGGGTCAGCTGAAAGGAGTTGACAGAGCTTTCCAGTCGTTTCAAAAGATTGATGCTCATAAGGCGCTGAATACCACGTTCACGGCCGGTCTGAGTCAGATTCTCGCCCTTGTTGTGGGTGAGGTCTTTATACTTTTGTAGCTTGCTTGGGAAAATGTAGTTGGATGGTGTATAAACACAAAGCGTTAGTTGCATCAACTGGTCATAAATCTCGTTGTAATTGATTGCATTATTCAAGTCTGTTAGGCATGGACGCACCGAAATCGGCTTCATTCGTTCCGGAAATTTTCCTATCTCATTCGTATCGTAATATTTTTCAATATGCTTGCGCGACCGGGCAATCGTCACACTGTCCAGGAGCTCAAAGAAATCGAAATCCAATGTCCGCAGCAGTGCGTCCGTTGTGCGCTGTTCCTGATCCAGCTTACTCCACGCATTAAAAGCCTTTTGCGCCTGTTTGAAAATGTCTTCAAGACTTTTTGTTGTATTCAACCGCTCATCCAAGTTCTCTGAATTACCCTCATAGGCTATGGCGAGCTGATTCTTTAAATCTACAAAGCGATTGTTGACCGGCGTTGCGGAGAGCATCAGAACTTTCGTCTTTACACCAGCACGGATAACCTTTTCCATCAGCTTCTGATAGCGGTTCTCCTGCGTGTTGCTGTGTGTTCCGATACCATTACGGAAATTATGCGACTCATCAATGACAATGAGATCATAGTTCCCCCAGTTAAGGCGGCTCAAGTCCAGACCATTGGACATGCCACCGTTACGAGACAGGTCTGTATGAAACAGGACATCATAATTCAGGCGATCTGCAGCAATAGGATTATTGACGTAGTTGTCCTTATATGTATTCCAGTTTTCGGCCAGCTTCTTCGGACAGAGAACAAGGACAGATTTATTGCGATTCTCATAGTATTTTACGACAGCCAGTGCAGTGAAGGTTTTACCAAGACCAACACTATCCGCAAGGATGCAGCCGTTGTACTTTTCAAGCTTATTGATAATCGCAAGCACAGCATCTCGCTGGAAATCATAGAGCATGCTCCAGATTTTGCTCTGCTTAAATCCAGTTGCTTCATTGGGCAGCACATCCTCAGAGATATCATCTAGGAACTCACTGAAGACATGATACAAGGTCATAAAATAGATAAATTCCGGAGAATTTTCTGCATAGACCGTACTGATATTTTCAATCACCACATCCGTGACATCCTGCATTTTTTCACGGTTATTCCACAACTGGTCAAACAGCTGCATATACTGCTGAGAGAATGGTGCTTCCATGCAGTTGACCATGTTGTAGGTGTTGTTACCGCGCTCACATCCGATATCTACCGTAGTAAATCCAGACATTGGCATATAAGCTGTCTGCGCATCTTTCGCATCGACAGTCATGAAGCCCATCATATTTTCTCCAGTCGTATTCGACTTGAATTTGGCTTTTCTACGAATCCAATCTGCGCATTCCTTGGCAATCGCGCGCTGGGTCATCTCATTGCGTAGTTTAATCTCAAATTCTGTACCATACAGGCTGGTTTCTCTGGAAAGACGGGGAATATAAAATTCGCGCTTCTGCTTCTCTGCTTTTTCCTTTACAAAGGTTGGTGACGTGAAAATAAACCGAAACTCTTCTACAGATTCCAGTTGTTTTTTTAATTCCTGATATGCATACATTGAGAAGCAAGCTGCCGCAACCGATATCTTGCTTCCTCGTTTTATCTCCACCTGCAGGTCATCGCGGACAGTATTCGTAATGTTATCTAATATTTTCATGTCATCCAATCGCCCAATCTATTTCTATTTTACCTTTTTATCCGTCCTATTATCTGTGTATTTGGCCGGGGTCTGCCCCGATTGAGTATTGTGTCCATAAAAACGGACTTCATATAAATAGCATGAGAGCATATGTCAAAAGTATACAAAACCTAAAATATATTCTATCACAATTTCATGGATTTTTCCATAAAAAATAAACCGACAAGGCATTACCCCACCGGTCTATCTGCTCATCCTTATTCAATTTATTTCTCTACTGAGTATTCCGGGCGATTCTGGTTCTTCCGCAATATTCACTCTACCAGCAAGTTTGACCGGAGTCTGACCCCCGACCTCTTTTTAGGAGCCAGTAATAGCAAAATTTTTCAGAAATGTCGTTTTCAGCAAGCCACTGCTTTGCCGTGATGCCTGCCGTTCTATCCTGGCACTGTTGAATGACCTTTATCCAGTTAGACCTGCGGACAATTTGAGTTATTTGATCCATGTGTTAATAGTTTTTCGTGTCATTTAGAGTGTGGCATAAAAAAGCTAATTAACCAAGACGAAGGATTTGACGTTTACGAACAATTGATCGTATTTAAGCAGAAAAAATCCACCTGTTTCAACTTATCGACAGGTGGATTTTTTCTTTCATCATTTAATTACAAATTCCGTTTTCAAATTTTCTACTAGAGTAGCTGTTTTAGTAGATTCCGCACTAGTGATATCTGTTACATGCTTATCAATTAATTGCGTTAATTTATTTACTTCGTCTGTTAATTTCGAATTATCCGATGCTATAGCTAAAATTTTCTCGCAAAACTTATTCATCTTATTTGCATTCATTTCAGGAATTTTATCATCAGCTAAATCATATTTAATCAGCATTAATATATAATATTTAAATTTTCTATATTGCGCAGGAATGCTCTTATTTCTAAATAGAAATTCCAAACGATATAATGTAAATGCACAAGTATAATATGGCAATAGCTGATGTCCATCATTAAAAATTCCATCTATTGATTTTAACAAACGACCATAATATCTACTAGCTAAATGTGGTTTGTCGTAAAACATAGATGCAACCGCTTTAATTTGAGTGCTTATAGAAACAATACGCACTTTTTCAATATCTGTTCCATAATTATATTGCTTGGACCTTCTCTCGTAATAGAGGCGATTGGCTCCCGAAAATGTTCCATAAAATGCTTCCAATTTTCTATGAAATTCGTTTAATACTATTAACTGTTCATCAGGTACCTCTGTTTGACGGTTTGTTGCCTTTATTATTCTGTTTACAGTTTCATCATCTTCTGTTTCTATTAATTTTATCGGTAACTGCAATCCATTTATTATATCATCTTTATTATTAAATATAACATGACTAGTTTGACATCCATTAACAATCTGATAATCTGTCAATGTGAATTTATTTCCTATATTCGACAATTCCTTACATATCACAGTCACACCATTATTTAGAAGAACAAATTTTTGTGAATCTGTCCTTAACGATTCAGATATTTCATGATTCACGGGATTATCTCCCTGAAAATCCCTTACATTATCATAAAACACACTTTTACGTATTTCTCCATTTTCTCCTGTAATGAGTTTCAAATAAGATTCACTATCAATATACCCTAAATACGACTGAGTAACTCCAGGTATTTCTGGCAAAAGAATTTTATTACTAAACTCTATTTCTGTTTCAATCACATCTATTGTGTTTCTATAATATTTCTGCAATAAATCAGCACCAACCGGAATATATACTACATTGCTAAAAATATTCAAGTCTAACAAATCACTTTTGACAAGTTCCATTCTCCCTACACAATTTTGATCATTAATCCATTTTCCTGTGGTTATATAATACAAATAACATACAGGTTTCTTCTTTATATATGTAGCCTTTGAAAAAATATATTCGACAATTTTACTTTTTTCAATTATAGCCTCATTTCTTCGCATTTGTGGACTGTCTGAAAAGAAATCTTTTACTCCCGTTCCAAAGGTTCCCATATCACTATAGTCAAAATTTGATGATGTCTTTGCCTGTACAAAAGCAAAATTTATTTCAGATAATTTCTTATTAATCTCAAGCAAATCATCTATTTCCTCTTTTGATGTAATCAGCAATCCATTCACCAATATTGCTATTGCATCTATTCCACAATCATCACCATCTCCTATTGCAACATCTATCGGGTTAAAATTTTCTGAATACATTTGTTCTATAGCGCAATATGAAGAAAACATTTCAAATTGTTTGCTTTGATTTTTTTCAACTATATCCTGCGATTTTAAAAAAGAATCCATATAGCTCTGTACAATTCTATCCATAAATTATCCTTTCTCGTATGTTCACTAAGAATTACATTATTTTATCCACATAAGTCCTTTTCAATTATAGAAATTATAATACAAACGCCTACTTATAGCAACACGCCTCATTCTTCCTTCATATATTCAAATTCATCATTTCTGATTTTCAAATCAAAAATCGTCTCTTCAACAACACGTACACACTCATCTGTATTCTTCTTTATATCCTTTCCCCAGAATATAATGTACCCATAACAGTGGACACATGAATTAGTGTAGTACCTGATTCTCAGACACACTCACTAACCCTTCCCCTGTTTTTCAAACACCGTTCCTATGTGAACCCTGTTTCTTGGACACTACCTCTCAAATAGGATTCTAATCACAGAAATGGAGGATTTTCATGAGCAGAAAATTATTCACGGAGGAACAACAACAGTTACTTCGTCAACCCCTTACATCTATAGGGTTTTGACCGGGGTCTGACCCCTGACCTCTTTTTATGTTAAAAGTCGCCGCCACCCCTTCAAGGGGTGGCTCGGCTCGCTGGGTATAACCCCTTGACACCGGACAGCGTCTCAAGGCGCCCAGACTTTCTCTTCGTTCAAGTCACTATTGCACTTGACGCGTTACTTATGCCCCTTGAAGGGGCGTTTGTACTACTTCGACTTAACCCTTAAAAGGGTTTTCATATTCTTTTACACCTAATTTATCTTGCATGATATCGTTCTTTTCCTGATCTTGGATATACTTTTTGATTGTCGCTTCATTTAACCCTACTGTGCTGACATAATATCCTTCTGACCAAAAATGTCGATTTCCAAACTTGTACTTTAGATTTGCATGTCTATCGAATATCATAAGTGCGGACTTGCCCTTCAAATATCCCATAAAACTTGACACACTCATCTTCGGCGGAATGCTTACCTGCATATGAATGTGATCTGGCATTAAATGCCCTTCGATGATATCTACTCCTTTGTAAGAACATAACTGTTTCAAAATATCTCTTATATCAACTTTTAATTGATTATAAATAACTTTTCGTCTATACTTTGGAGTGAATACGATGTGATACTTACACATCCATTTTGTGTGAGCTAAATCATAATTCTTATTCGCCATAAAATCACCTTTCCTTTCTTACAATAGTGCCTGAACAACTCTATTGTAACGGAAAGGTGATTTTTTTGTACAACGCTTTGTCTCCACCCGCAAAGCAGGTGGTTTTTTGTTTCGGGCATCTCCATTTTTCGGAACACGAAAAACTCCAATGCCCTCAACAGGATAAATCCCATAAGAAAACTGCGCCACGGCCTTGACGGACCATCGCGCAGCGATTTTGTTCAAGCTGCGGTTATCTTCGCCCTCTTTGAAAGCGTGGTCTGCGCTGACTTGATTGAACGAAATCGTTATTCTTCATACTCGCCATCATGCCGCCAATCAGGTGCTTTAACGGTATGAGGAAGTGCATAATAATCAAACACTTCTGCCTCTACACCCAGAACATCTTTTATCCATTTCACTGATTTTGCTACATCTTCCTTCGTATTAAATCCTGGAATGTTCGGTGTTCTTATATGTAACCTATCAGCAGGAACAGTATCTTTAATTCTAAAAAGATTCTGCATAACTTTTTCATTATTTACCCCGGTGTATTCTTTGTAGATAAATCCGTCCATATCCTTGATATCAATGATCCATTCATCAATATCTTTCAAAAGTGGTTCCACACATCTCCACGGTACATTCAGAGAAGTCTCAACTCGCTTAACCCATCTGGGATTCATCAGCTGACACACTTCATGTATAAATGCTGACTGCAGCAGAGGCTCGCCACCACCAAATACTACACCTCCGCCGGTCATAAGATAATAAATTTCATCTTTCTTGAGCACCTCTAATAATTCTTTTGGCTTATATGCAGCTCTTGGCACACCTGAAAAACCATTATTTGTGTCATGGCATGAATTATTTATGCAATACTTACATTCCAATGGACAATCAAAGAAAGCAACAAGGGTGGAAACACCCTGACCATCTGTAGCCATCCTTAATCTTGAAACAGACATAATATCACCAATCATGCTTCCACCTCCCATTCTGTTAATTTAAAATCCGGAATAACTCTATCCGCAGCAGGAATAGCTTCAAGCTCATCTCTCAAATATGCAGATTCCTGATCGCACTTAGCACAAGTTCCAGCACATGGTCCAATTGATGGACACTCTTCTGACTCAAACTCTATTCCGTTAGCTTTTGCCAATTCAATTCTTTGATTTCTCAGATATTCACAAATCTTTTTACCATCTATTCTGGCAGGAACCCTTTCTATTTCCTTCTTGGTTCCGTCATCCTCTTCCGGATAATCAGGTGACATAATCAATCCTAATGTACAAAAATTTCTATGTAACTCTGCCTTAAATTCTGTATCTAATTGATTCTTCTTTGATAAATCAATTCCATTAAACCCTTCTTCAATAGCCACATATGTATTTGAAGCAAAATCAAAATAATATCCACCATATAATTCTCCAATGCTATTCACTACAGTCGGCAATAATGCAGCATAATCAGCTTCCAGCTTCTGCATTACATCTTTCATAGTGGCATCCTTCTCTAAATTCAATAGATACTTATTGCTATTTATATAAAGAATTGATGTGAGTTTTGATAAATCCGATAACATATCCTTATGTCCCTGGATCCGTCGCTTACCTTCAAAATTCCACGGAGAAACAGTACAAAGATGAAGGCTGTTAAATTCGTTCCTATCTTTAATAACATAGAATGGATATAAGCTTTCTGGATTACCATCCGTCAAAAATAAAATATCATCATGATATCGTAATTTTCTATTCAAATCATCAGCCACAGATTCCAATGCTTTGTATCGCTGGTCATCCACTCCAATTTTATCGTTTTCCATTCCAACCTGTTTATATGGGCTTACAAAACATTCATATTTATCCGTTACGGCTTTTCCTTCAAGGCAAACAACCAACAGCACATCTTTGAACACCTCCAATGCTGGATTGTCATGATTCAATATAAACACGGTATCAGTTATAATAACTCTCATGTGACAACCTCCTTACACTTTTCGTTTTCTTTATAATAAACAATGTGCTGTCCAAAAATACGGACTCCTAATATGTTTTTGCGTATCAATGAGTTTGCCTGGGGTCTGACCCTGACCTCTGTTTTTACTATTGATATTTTTATAAAAAGAATGGTATATTCCCATTGTTCGCGGAGCATAATTATGCTGTAATTATGTCAAAGAAAGGAGTGAATTATCATGCCACTTATTATGCCTATTAAGGATTTACGCAATACAACTGAGATTTCAAATATTGCGCACAAGGAACAGGAGCCTATTTTTATTACCAAAAATGGATATAGCGACTTGGTTGTGATGAGCAGTGAACTATATGATAAATTCGCAAGAATAAATCGCATCGACCAAGCAATCTTCGAATCCGAGCAGGAAATTGCTAACGGAGCAGAAGCAGTTGACGCAGAAATTGTTTTTACAGAGTTGGAGAAAAAACATTTTAGATAAATATAAGGTAAAGGTCAACCCAAGAGCGATCCGTGAATTAGACCACCTTTACGAATATATCGCAAATGGAGTTTGCCCGAGGTCTGACCCCGACCTCCCTAATTCTATTTTTTACATTGAAGGAGTGTTTATAATGAAATGCTATCAGATTCTTTTCAGTCCCACTGGCGGAACCGAAAGAGTTGCCACTGCTATTACCCAGAACTGGCCGGAAGTCCAGACAATTGATCTTTCATCTACCTCCACAGATTTTGCATCGTTCTTCATTGAATCCGATTCACTGGTGCTTGTCGCCATGCCGTCTTTTGGTGGAGTAGCCCCGCAGTTGGCACTTGATCGCTTTGCTCAGATCAATGGAAATCGCGCGAAGTGCGTTCTTGTGGCAGTATACGGGAATCGCGTCTATGAGAGTACGCTTGTTCAAATGGAGGATACTGCAAATGCCGCTGGCTTTCAGGTGATTGCCGCCATTTCTGCCGTTGCAGAACATTCAATTATTCGCGAATATGCCGCAGGTCGTCCCAATGCAGAAGACTGCAAACAACTCTCTGCATTCGGTACCAAAATTTTTGAAAAAGCACTATCCGGCTCCCTGGCAGTTCCCGCCATTCCCGGCAAGCGTCCTTACAAAAAATCCAGCAGCGGATTTGTTCCCTCTACTGATTCTC
>OLOG01000458.1_pt1 | contig 37298 bp, 35 predicted proteins | sample 1672351 | NCBI WGS metagenome assembly OLOG01 (sample SAMEA3136674, study PRJEB25190) | human gut metagenome | biome: human gut; feature: human-associated habitat; material: faeces | place: Austria | collected 2013 | reverse complement strand
TGCCGCACCTCGCTCGCCGTATCGGCACTTAGAATTATGCGGTATTGCCTAAATAAAATAGTGATTTAACAAAACGGGAGGGGCCACCATGCAAAACCTGATCTTTGGCGCGTTTGCGGCGCTGGAGGGCTACCGCGAGGGCGATGCCGCCAACCTGGGCCGTGCTGTGTATGACCGCTGCACCGTGGTGGCCCTTTGCAGTGCCAAGCTGGCCAACCCCGCCTGCACGGTAGCGCTGGTCACCAACGCCCCGCCGCAGGAGCCATACCGCAGTCAGCTTACCAATGCGGGCATTGAAATTTGGGACTGCCCCTTCACCAGCTACCGCGTCCCGGCGGATACCAACTGGGCGCTGGCCTACTACAAGCTCTGCGCGATGGAATGGGTGCTGGCAAATAAGGACTTTGCCAACGCCGCCATGCTGGACCTGGATACCTACACCCAGCATCCGCTGGATGATCTGTGGCGGGAGTGCGGCGAGGCCGTCCTTATGTACCAGGTGCCCCACGCCGCCAGCCAGGGCATGACCGCCGCCATCGGCAAAGCTTACGATGCTGTGGAGCCGCAGGGTGCGCCCCATGTGCTGACCCACTTTGGCGGCGAGCTGGTGGCCGGCAGCAAGGCGCGGCTCGCCGATTTTATGGCACTCTGCCGCCAATACTTTAACCAATTGCAGGCCATCGACCTGACGCCGCGGGAGGGCGACGAAGCCATCTGGTGCGGGGCCGCCTACCGCAGCCTGCTGGCCGGGCAGCCCGTGCGTGCCGCCAACGCCTACCTGTTCCGCTACTGGCTGGGCGGACGTTTCTACTTTGTTTCCACCAACTACACACTGGACCCCGTGTGCATTTTGCATTTGCCCGGTGCCGCCAAAGACCGCCAGCTGGCCGTGCTGTACCGCCGCTATGCCAAAAAGGGCAGCTTCCCGCCGCTGGAGAAAGTCCACCGGCTCTGCTGCCTGCCCGCCGCCCATCCGCCGCTGCTGCGCACCCTGTGGGTGCGGCTGCTGGCCCGCCTGTAAGGAGAATTTTCCATGCCAAAAAAGAAGGATCTGTCCCTGCGGTTGGAGGCCGTCATCAAAACGCTGATCCCACAGCATGGGCAGAACGCCGACGACCTGGGGCCGATGATGCGCGCCATCAAGGCCGTACACAGCGCTACCGACCATACCTCCACCACGCCGGAGGATCTGGAGCACCAACGCGCGGCGCAGGAATTGTTTGCCCGGCTGGTCACGCCGTCCATCGGCATCCGCAACGACGCCCTCAGTGTCAACAACATCCCCGCCGAGTGGGTCAGCCTGGAGCATGGCCATGACCGACACCACGCTGTGCTGTACTGCCACGGCGGCGGCTACACCTGCGGCCAGCTGGGCTATGCCCGCATCCTGGCCAGCAAGCTGGCACTCTGTACAGGATTTGACGTGCTGTCGTTTGAATACCGTTTAGCGCCCGAAAATCCGTACCCTGCCGCCGTTGAGGACGCGCTGGCCATGTGGGATTACCTGATGTACATGGGCTACGGTGCCCGGGACATCGTCGTTGCGGGCGATTCTGCCGGCGGCAATTTGGCATTGGAACTCTGCCTGAAGCTCAAGGAGCAGGGCCGTGCCCAACCGCGGGCGCTGTTGCTGTTCAGCCCCTGGACCGACATGACCGCCAGCGGCAAAAGCTACAAAAGCTGCAAAGCGCTGGACCCGATGTTGACCTACGAATATATCGAAGCTGTACGCGCCGCCTACACCGGCCCCGATGCTGACTGGGCCAAGCCCTGCTACAGCCCGCTGTTTGCCGACCTGCGCGGTCTGCCGCCCACGCTGGTACAGGTAGGCACCAATGAAATTCTGCGCTCTGACAGTGAGCGGCTGGTCGAGGCCATCCACAGGGCAGGCGGCTACGCTGTGTTGGAAGTGTACGCGGAGTGCTGGCACGTGTTCCAGCAAATGCCCATCCACCGTGCCGTGGCAGCGATGGAGTCTGCCGGACGGTTTGTGCAGCGCATGATGTAAGGAGGGGCTGTCCATGGCCCAGGAATGGTATAAAGTTGATAACGTGGCCAAGGTGTTTCTGGCAACCAATACCCGCCGCGACCCGCGGGTCTTCCGCATCTCCTGCACCTTGCAGGAGCAGATCGATCCAGAATTGCTGAACGAGGCCCTGCGCGTCACTGCGCCGGAATGGCCGCAGTTCCAGGTAACGCTGCACCGTGGTTTATTCTGGCACTATTTTGAATCCACCGACCAGCTGCCCACCTGCCACCCCGAGGACAAAGCCCCCTGCGCACCCCTGTATGTGCCGGAGCGCCGCAATCGGCTGATCTACCGCGTGACCCATTTCGGCAGCCGCATCAATCTGGAGATGTTCCATGCGTTGACCGACGGCAACGGCGGGTTCCTGTTTTTAAAGTCCATCGTCCGCAACTATCTGGCGCTGGTTCACCCCGCCGAGATGCAGGACGTGCCCACTCCCAACAGCGCTTCTGCCGCCGCCCTGGAGCAGGATAGTTTCCGCAACTTTTACGGTGCTACCAAACGGGAGGGCAAGACCCCCAAACTGCCCAATGCCTACCACCTGCGGGGCAAGCGCCTGCCGTATGACCAGCTGCAGTTTTTTGAGGGACATTTAAGCGCCAAAGAGGTGCTGGCCCGCGCCCACGAGCTGGACGTCTCTCTGACCAGCTATCTCGGCGCTTCGCTGATGCTGGCCATCTATGCTGAGATGCCCGCCCTGGAGCGCAGCAAGCCCATCGCCATCAGTCTGCCGGTCAACCTGCGCAATTACTACCCCAGCGAGACGGCCCGCAACTTTTTCAATTCGGTCTATGTCATCCTGACGCTGACCGAGACCGACACGATGCAGACGGCGGCCGCCGCCTTTGACGCCCAGCTGAAAGAAGCCTTGTTGCCCGAAAACATCAAGGCACAAATGGACGAGTACGAAAAGCTGGAGCATATACCCGGCATCCGCCCGGTGCCGCTGGTTGTCAAAAACCTGACCGTAAAGCTCTTTACCGCGCTGGAGAAAAAGCACGTCACAGCGGTCATCTCCAACATGGGCCGTGTCACGCTGCCCGATGCGATGAAGCCGTACATCAAGCAGTTCGCCGCCTTTTCCAGCTGCGAGGATCTGTTTACCTGTGTGGCATCCTATGGGGATGATCTGGTGCTGGGCACGGCTTCGTCCCACCGCAGCACCAACGTATTGCGCCGGCTTTACCGCGGCTTTGCCGAGGCCGGGCTGCAGGTAACGCTGTATGCAACGGAGGTAGAAAAATGAAGACCTGCCCGCATTGTCATATCCAGGTGGGCGGCGACACCGGCTACTGCCCGCTGTGCCAGAACCGCCTGCACGGGGAACAGGGGAGTCCCTGGTTCCCGCCCACGGCACCGCGCATCCACCGCGCCAGCCTGTTTTATAAGATCGTTGCTTTTGTTGTGCTTACCCTGACTGTCGTTGCCGGGGCGATCGACTTCCTGCTGCTGGACACCGCCCACCTGCATTTCAGCCTGCTGATACTGGTGTGGGGCGTGGCCGGGCTGTCTGTGCTGCGGGTGCTTCTGCGCCGCCGCTACAACGGTCCCCGGCTGGTGTTCAACCTGCTGCTGCTCGTCTCGGCGCTCATCGTGTTTACCGACTGGTTCACCGGCTATACCGGCTATAGTCTCGACCTTGTGGTGCCGATCTTGTGCAGTGTAACGCTGGTATGTAATTTTATCTTTGCGTTTCTCCACAGCCGGTTCACCGCCAACGCGCTGGTGTATCTGCTGATGAACATCGGCGTCGGGCTTTTGCCGTATATCCTGCTGTTTTTCCGCATCGACCGCGGCCACATCGACGGCCACAGCATCCCCTGGGTCAACTGCCTGATCATCAGCGCGGTGACCTTTCTGGGGCTGGTCATCTTTAAGGGGCGCGACCTGCGCAGCGAGATCGCCAAGCGGCTGCATCTGTGAAAATTTGTAAAAATTGCGAAAAGGGTAGCGTAAGCGCCCGAAATGGTGTACAATAGCAGGTACGCGTTTTTATCTTAAGTTCAACCTCCTATCGGAAAGGATCAGCCAATGGCAGGCAAAACGAAACAATCAGAACCCAAAATGCGGCTGGATCTCCGGGCAAAAATGTACATTGTGCTGGTCATTTGCAGCCTGATGCTGCTGGCCAGCGTAGGTGTTGCCTTTTTCCTGGTGGGCGGGTTCGGAGGCAGCGAGGACGCCGCTTCCGACTCTGCCGTAGAGCCTGAGTCCATCATTACCGAGAGCGGCTACAATAAAGAGGAAAACACCATCGACACCACGGCCTACTCGGCCACCATCCTGCCGGAAAGCAGTGATGCGGGCCAGACCTATGTGGACGAAACGCTTTTCCTGGGCGACAGCAATACCGCCCGCATGTACCGCATGTTCGACTTCTGCACCTACGATAACGCCATCGGCTCGGTGGGCATGAGCGCCAAGAGCCTGGCCACCTACGCCTGCGTGGAGCTGAACAACTCCGGCAGCTACGTCACCATGGCCAAGGCTGTGGCAGGCATGCAGCCCAAGCGGGTCATCATCACCTTTGGCACCAACGACCTCAGCCCCAGCTACAAGGCGGCTGATTTTGTCAAAAACTACCAGACTGGCATTGAGAGCATCGTCGAGGCATACCCCAGTGTGGACATCCTCATCAACGCCATTCCGCCGCTGGGGCAGCAGCACTCCAACCAGAGCCTGACCCAGACCCAGGTGGACGAGTACAACAAGGCCCTCGTCGAAATGTGCAAAGAGAAGGGCTGGAAGTTCCTGAACAGCGCCGAGGTGCTGAAGGACTCCGCCACCGGCTACGCCAAGAGCGGCTATGTGGAGTCCAGCGACGGCATCCATCTGACCCGTGCAGCTATGGAAGCGCTGTTTGACTACATCCGCACTCACAGCTGCATTACCGAGGATGACCGCCCCACCGTGACGAAAGTTGCCAAGCACACCGGCGAAAAGGACGTGGTGACGTATACCACGCCGGTCGTGACCAGCACCGAGACCTCCGAAGCCGAGTCGGAGAGTGAAGCGGAGAGCGAGAGCACGTATGTGGAAGTAACACCCACACCGACCCCTGAACCGACGGCGGCACCGACGCCGACACCTGAGCCGACCGCTACCCCAGCACCTACGCCTGAACCGACCCAGGAACCCACACCTACCCCCAGCCCTGCGCCCATGCCGGAAGTCACTTCTGTTCCGGAAAGTACAGACACCAACGGCAATGATACCGGCGGTGGTGAAACTGACGGCGAAGACAATGCCAACACAACTAACGAGAATACATAACAGCAAAAGGCAAGTGCAGATCAATTGCACTTGCCTTTTTATTGCGCATTTACTTTTGGCCCCCTCTGCGAGGGGGCTCCTGCGAAGCAGGTGGGGGAGAGAGCCTTTCCGCACTTCGAAGCTTTGGATAAAGGGCAAGCTCTCTCCCTCCGGCCCTTCGGGCCACCTCCCTCACAGAGGGAGGCATTGGGCGCACTTATTCTTCCGGCAGGTTCCGCAGCTGGTGCAGGGTCACGCCGTCCACATATTTGTTGATAAGATCGTTCAGCCCGCTCCAGAAATCCAGCGTGTGGCACTGGCCCCGGCGGGGGCACTCAACGCTGGAGGCCAGGCAGGGGATAGCCGTCAGCTCGCCTTCCACCGCACGCAGGATCTCGCCGGCAGTGATTTCGGTATCCGGGCGGGCCAGGCGGTAGCCGCCCTGGGCACCGCGCACGCTAAGCACCAGCCCGGCCTTGGTCAGGGGGGTCACGATCTGCTCCAGATATTTTAAGCTGATCTGCTGTGCGTCGCTGATCTCTTTCAGCGGCACAAGGGCATCGGCACCGGCGCGGTTGGCCAGTTCCACCATCAGCCGCAGGGCATAGCGGTCACGGGTCGAAAATTTCATACAGGGTCTCACCTTTCAAGTTGTGTGACTATAGTATAGCATCCTTGTAGGAATTTGGCAAGTCCATAACCCGTCAAACCGGTGGGTTTGTGTAATTTGTCAAAATTGCATCGTTCCTGCATAAATGTGCAGGGAAAGTGTTGACATTCCCGTAAAAGGGGCGTATACTGCAAACATCAAAGCCAGCCGGGTGCTGAGCAAATCTTGAGGAAAGGGGTACACGACGATGAGCCGCAGCAACACGATGATGATGTGCATGTGCAGCTTGCTTCGGCAGTCTGTGCCTGTTTCCCCGTGCGCAAAACCTGGCGCATAAGGGTAGCATGCAGCAGGGCGCCGAAGCGATTCGGAGCCCTGCTTTTTTCTTGTGGCAGCCTGCCGCCTTTACCGCTTTGATAAAACCGAGGGAGGAACTTGTATGACTGCGATCTACAAACAGCCCGGTGTGCGAATGTGCCGCTGTACTTGTTGAGGGACATGACTGCCGAAACCAACACATTCACACATGAAAACACACATGAAAAGGAGACACCTACTATGAAAAAGCTGATTTCTGTTGCCCTGGCCGGTACCCTGGCCCTGAGCCTGGCCGCCTGCGGTTCTTCCGCTTCCTCTTCCGCTGCTGAGAGCACCGCCCCCGCCGAGAGCGAGGCTGCTTCCACCAGCGAGGCCGCCTCTGAGGAGACCACCGACCTGGCCGGCACCACCCTGAAGGTTGCCGCTTCCCCCACGCCCCATGCTGAGATCCTGAACGCTGCCAAGGACATCCTGGCCGAGCAGGGCATCACCCTGGAAGTTGTCGAGTTCAGCGACTACGTCCAGCCCAACCTGGTCACCGAGAGCGGCGAGGTCGACGCCAACTACTTCCAGCACACCCCCTACCTCGAGAGCTTCAACGAGGAGAACGGCACCCATCTGGTCAGCGTCGGCGCCATCCACTACGAGCCGTTCGGCATCTACCCGGGCAAGAGCAACGACCTGGAGAACATCGCTGACGGCGCTACCATCGCCGTGCCCAACGATACCACCAACGAGGCCCGCGCCCTGCAGCTGCTGGCCGCCCAGGGTATCATCACCGTCCGTGACGGCGCTGGCCTGACCGCTACCGTCAACGACATTGAGGAGAACCCCCACAACGTCAAGATCGAGGAGATCGAGGCTGCTCAGCTGCCCCGCACCGTCGCCGACGTTGACTTCGCCGTCATCAACGGCAACTACGCAATGGAGGCCGGCTTCTCCGTCGGCACCGACGCCCTGGCCATCGAGGATGCTTCTTCTGAGGCTGCCCAGACCTACGCCAACGTTCTGGTCGTGAAGGAAGGCAACGAGAACGACCCCGCCATCCAGGCCCTGTACGCTGCCCTGACCAGCGACACCATCAAGGACTTCATCAACAACACCTACGACGGTGCCGTTGTGCCTATCTTCTAATGAAAAAGTCAAAAATCCTTGCAACCTGCCGGGATGTAGTGTAAAATTGATAGCGAATGGGTTTTGCCGCCCATTCGCTATCTTTGTAAAGAATAAGGGGAGAGACCCATGATCGAACTGCAACACCTGACCAAACGCTTTGCCACGCAGGGCGGTACGGTCGTCGCGCTGAATGATATTAACCTGACCATTCAGGATGGAGACATCTACGGCATCATCGGCATGTCCGGCGCCGGCAAGTCCACGCTGGTGCGGTGCATCAATATGCTGGAGCGCCCGGACGAGGGCAAGGTCGTTGTCAACGGCCGCCAGATGCAGGAGTTGTCTGCAGCCGAGCTGCGTGCCGCCCGCCGCGAGATCACCATGATCTTCCAGCAGTTCAACCTGCTGATGCAGCGCACCTGCCTGCGCAACATCATGTTCCCGATGGAGCTGGCCAAAGTGCCCAAGGAAAAGGCCGAGGCCCGCGCCCGCGAGCTGCTGGAGCTGGTCGGCCTGCCTGATAAGGCCGAAGCTTACCCGGCCCAGCTTTCCGGCGGCCAGAAGCAGCGCATCGCCATTGCCCGTGCGCTGGCTACCGACCCCAAGGTGCTGCTGTGCGACGAAGCCACCAGCGCCCTGGACCCCAACACCACCCACGCGATTTTGGAACTGATCCGCAAGATCAACAAAGAGCTGGGCATCACGGTGGTCATCATCACCCACCAGATGAGCGTGGTCGAGGAAGTCTGCAACCGTGTGGCCATCCTGGACAACGGCACCGTGGTGGAGGAGGGCGAGGTCCAGACGATCTTCAGCCATCCCTCCAGCGCCGCCGCCAAGCGGCTGGTGTATCCTGCCGGTGCCCCCAAAGCCGAGAACCTGCCCGGCCACAAGCTGGTGCGCGTTGCCTTCGGCGGCACCCAGACCACCGACAAGCCGCTGGTGGCAAGCCTCGCCATCGAGTGCGGCGCCCTGGTCTCCATCATGGGTGCCGACACCCGCATCGTCAACGGCCAGACGCTGGGCAGCATGCTGCTGGCCCTGCCCGAGGACGAACACGCCGAAGCCGCGCTGGAGTACATCAAGAACTATCCCGGCATTACCTATGAGGAGGTGAACAACTGATGGCTGAATTTTTTGCAGGCAAAGATTGGCAGACTTTTTTGCAGATCCTGCCCACCATCCCGTTTGAAACCTGGGAGACTGTCTGGTCCACAGTTGTTGCCACCCTGCTGGCGCTGGTCATCGGCCTGCCTTTGGGCGTGCTGCTGGTCACCGGCGAACCCAACGGCATCCGCCCGCTGCCCAAGTGGGTCATGGCGCTGCTGAACGGCCTGATCAACCTGCTGCGCAGTGTGCCGTTCCTGATCCTGATGATTATCGTCATCCCGCTGTCCCGTTTGATCGTGGGCACATCCATCGGCACCGTAGCTTCCATCGTGCCGCTGGTCATTGCGTCCTTCCCGTTCGTCTCCCGTCTGATCGAGACCAGCATACGCGAGGTCGACCCCGGCGTCATCGAGGCCGCCCAGAGCATGGGCGCTACACCTTTGCAGATCATCACCAAGGTGATGGTGCCTGAGAGCATGCCCAGCCTGGTAGCCAACATCACCATTGCGGCCACCACCATCATGGGCTACGGCGCCATGGCCGGTATCATCGGCGGCGGCGGCCTGGGCAAAATTGCCATCAACTACGGCTACTACCGCTTTAACGTGGTGCTGGAGTTCTTCGCCACGGCGCTGCTGGTGGTGCTGGTGCAGATCTTGCAGACCGCAGGCACCAAGCTGGCCGTCAAATGCGATAAGCGGATTCAGAAGTAATTGTTTTTACGAGAAGGAGTATATCTCAACAGCCCTGTATTTGATTTCGACGCCAAATACAGGGCTGTTTCTTTGAATTTTATACTATATCTTGTACTCTCTTCGCATATCTTGACACTGTACTTTGTGGCTTGTCGCTTATTTGTCGCTTAAATCTGCAATAAGACGCCGAAAGATAATGAATGATAAGCGACAGTAGAGACAGGGCAAGCGACAAAGAAAAACGCCTGCCGCATAGTGCGACAGACGCTCATCATTACTTATTGCCTTTTGCACGGTTATGCGTTTTGCAAAGCATTTGACAGTTGGAAATATCGGTTGAACCGCCCCGGCTCCATGCCGTTACATGGTCAGCGTCCATTTCTGAAAACTTCCAAATACGCTTTGCGTTATTATCAGCACCTAATGCACAAAGCGGGCAGTTTGACTTTCCGCTTGCTTTTGCCGCTGTGGTTTGCTGTGTATAAACCGCTTTCTTTGTGCTTTCCTCAAAAATACGGATTTCAAGTAAGCGGTGGTCGGTACAACCGCCTAATATGTATTCAAAGATACCTGCACGCTTTTTGACTGCACCATCTGCATACAGTTCATGGACCTTTTCAGAAACGGAAACAGGGTCATAGGGGTTATTATGGTAGGTTTCAAATAACCTGCCCCATTCAAGCCCACGCATTTCGCTTTCAACATCGGTAAATACGCCGCTAATCCAGTCAATAACACTTGTAAAATAGGCTTTCAGTTCATTTATATTTGTATCGTAGCGGTGTTTGCTCATATAAGCGTCAACAGCGTCATTGTCAGTGCTTTTTGTTACCCACTCCAACGCTATGCGCAAATAGTCTTGTCGCAACACATCACCCTTTACATAGGCACTCCATTTTTGAATGTTGGCATTCTGGCTATTGCTAAATTCTTCTTTTGCCTTTGTGACAAACGGTCCTGAATAGACAGCGTTTGAAATCTCCTGATGGTTCAGCGGTATGCCCGCAATATTGATAGTCTTGAACCATGCCTTGATTTCGGTTTCTTCACCCTCGCAAATGTAAATCGTCAGCGGTGTTTCGTTAATTTTCTTCTTCTGGTCGTCAGGCATTGCCGAAAAATAGTGCGGCATACCGTTATCATCAATCAGAGGGAATTTTCCGGTCAAAAAGCGCCCCAAACTTGTAATACGCTGCTGCCCGTCCAGAACCTCGTATTTGTCCGCACCTACCTTATTGAAATAAAGCAGTCCTAACGGGTAGCCGTTCAGCACGGAACGGATAACAGCTTCTTCCATTTTTTGTTTTGCATAAAGGTAGTTACGCTGATATTCCGGCTGAATTACCAGTTTGCCCGATAAGCCGAAAAGCCCTTTACCCTCTAATTCATTATAGACAAATCCCTTACAGATTTGCTCAATGGTTATATCTGTCCGCAATGTAGTATCCATGTTTACCTCCGCTTAATGAAAATTCTTGCATAGGTGGAATATACGCATTCATCCTCATGGATAAAATAATTTCCCTTGTCAGGTTTTCCTGCTAAAACAGGATTACCATATATTTTTGTTCCACTTGCGCCCGTTTCTTCACCTGTTTGTCGCATTTCCCTAAAATACTTGTAATCTCTGGTTGTGCTAATGTCTACCAGATTATCTTTCCCGTTGACAAGACCAACGATTTCAAATTGTTCCGGGCAGTGCCGCGCAAGAAATGTAATCGGAACGCCCATAATTCCGCTACATCTTTCGCTTGATAAAGATTCGTCCATAGCGTAATTTTCCGTTGATGTATGGTCCGTCCTTTCCTGTTCTTGATGTGATTCCTGCAAGTCCTCTGATGTTACCTGCGGCAAGTCCGATAATCTCGAACTGCTCCGGGCTGTGTCTGAACAGGAATGTGATTGGCACGCCCATGACGCCGTTACATCTTGCGTCTGATGATGATTCTGAAGTACGGCGTAATTCTGCGTCTGTCTGTCTGTCTGTCTGTCTGTCTGTCTGTCTGTCTGTCTGTCTGTCTGTCTGTCTGTCTGTCTGTCAAAATCGTGCCGGAATCAACCGTGTATGTCAAGTCCTTATCGTCATTTCCTTTGCGAAATTTTACAACTTCAAATTGTTCCGGGTTATGTCTTTGAAGATAGGTAATTGGTACGCCCATATCTTCGACATAATCACTTGGAATAGCATCAACAAACGGAACTTCGATAGCGTCATAATTATCATATTTCAGATACCCTTGCTCCCGGATTTGCTTATGCTTGCTATATTTCAAATTATCTGCCATTGTCATTAAAGAAAGTGGCTGATGGCGGCGGCCGTGGTCGATATTAGTAAACCAGCAGGCATTGCCTAAACGGGTATAATTACCTTTATAACCCAATTTTTCAGCTTTTTCTTTGTCCTTAGGGGCAACGACGGCACCTTCTGGGACCTCGAAAACCATATCCTGCCCGTTGTTGGTTGCACCTATCCAAAGTTTATTATCTTTGAGTAAGGGGAAGATTTCTTTATATGTAATAGCATTTTGATTTCCTATTACAACAATTTTCTTATCAGCTTCCATAGCCCATGCAACAAATTCACGGAACAAAGAAAATGGTGGGTTAGTAACAATGATATCGGCTTCATCGCGCAAGGCTTTTACTTCATCGCTACGAAAATCGCCGTCACCTTCAAGATAGTGCCATTCCAAATCATCAATATCAATAACACCGGATTTGTTAGCGTCCCGTTCAAGTGTGAAAATTCTTCCGTGTGCGCGGGATTTCTGCTCATCATACTGCGGGGACTGCAATTCAAACAGCGTCATTTGATGATATTGTTCGTATTGCTGTTCCTTGCGGTCGGCTGCATAACCTGTGCTAATCAGCTTTTCCAATCCCAAAGTTTCAAAATTTTGAGCAAAATACTTTGTAAAATTGCTCCATTCCGGGTCATCGCACGGCAACAAAACAGTTTTACCGCGAAATACATCGGGATTATATTCCAAATAGGCGTTCATTTCTTTTTGAATATAGTCAAACACGGTGTAAAATTCATCATTTTTCCGTGTTTTGGCTTTTCCTAAACTCTCGTTTGCCATTTTATAATTCGCCGCCTTTCTCTATCTCTACAATATCGTCAAGCCCGCAATTCAAGGCGGTTGCAATCTTTGCAAGGCTTTCCATTGCAACAGGTTCGCCCTTTCCCATTTTAACAAGTATGTTTGTGCTGATACCTGCCTGCAAGCGCATTTGCGTCTTTGTCATGCCTTTATCAATCAACAGTTTCCAAAGCCTGTTATAGTTATAAGTCATAAAAAATAGCCCTCCTGTGCATTTACCAGTATAACACAAGAGGGTGGGGGAAACAATATATTATCACGGTTGCATGATGAAATATTTTTGTGAATTGATTTCAATTTTATTTGTCTTTCCGCTTGCAGTACAGCTTGTTGTCATAGTTGACCTTGTGCGCCTGCAAGTCTGCACCCAACATCTGCATATACTTTGAAAAGAAAAGCTCCCGAACATTAAAAGTCCGGGAGCTTTTGTTTTTTAATGGCTGCGCCGTGCATTGCCCCCCTCTGGGAGGGAGGTTTTCACTGTATTACAGCTTCTTCACTGCCTCGATCAGCGTCTCCACATTCTCGGCCTTGGTAGCCCAGCTGGTGCAGATGCGCACGGCGGTGTGGGTCTTGTCGGGCTTGCCCATATGGGTCATGGCAAAGTCCTTGCTCAGGACCTCGTGCCATTCGTCCGGCAGCACAAAGAACTGCTGGTTCGTGTAGGAATTATGCAGCAGCTTCACACCCTTTTCCTCAAAGGCTTTGCGGATGGCCATAGCCTGGCGGTCGGCTTCGGCAGCCAGGGTAAAGTACAGGCTGTTGCCGGTGCCGTCCTCGCCGTCCAGCAGGGCCAGGAACTGCTCACCCAGCAGGCGGCCCTTGGCCAGCATGCCGCCGTGCTGCTTGATGGCATAGCGGAAATCCTCTTTCAGCGTGTCGTTGGTGATAACAACGGCCTCGCCAAACAGTGCGCCGCACTTGGTGCCACCCAGGTAGAACACATCGCACAGGGCGGCGTAGTCCTGCAGGGTCAGGTCGTTGGCTTCGCTCATCAGGCCGTAGGCCATGCGGGCGCCGTCCACAAACAGGTACAGCCCCAGCTCATAGCAGGCGGCAGAGATGTCGGTCAGCTCGGCCTTGGTGTAGAGCGTGCCCACCTCGGTGGGGTTGGAGATGTAGACCATACCGGGCTGCACCTCATGCTCGTGGCTGGCGTTGGCGCGGTGTTCTTCCACCGCGTGGCGGATCTGCCGTGCCGTGATCTTGCCGTTTTTATTGGGCAGGGCCAGGCACTTGTGGCCGGTGGCTTCTACTGCGCCGGTCTCGTGTACATGGATATGGCCGCTGTCGGCGCACAGCACACCCTGCCAGGGCTTGAGGGCCGCATCGATGACCGTCAGGTTGGCCTGGGTCGCACCTACAAAAAAGTGCACGGCGCCATCCGGGGCGTCGCACAGGGCGCGGATCTTGTCCGCAGCGGCGGCGCAATAGCTGTCCTCGCCATAGCCGGGGGTCTGGTCAAAGTTGGTCTTTTGCATCAGTTCCAGCACCGCGGGGGCAGCGCCTTCGCCGTAATCACATTCAAAACGAAGCATAAAGGCTCTCCTTTTCTCACTTTTTCGCTGTTTTTATTATAACACCGGGGTGTACGCCTTGCAACCCTGCAAAATTACAGGTATAATAGCTGGTGCGTGTTTTATTGTAAACCCATACGGCAATACCACAAGAAAAGAGGCTTTTTATGGATTCTGGCAAACAGCGGGAGGGCTTTGCTTCCCGCCTTGGTTTCATCCTGGTCAGCGCCGGCTGTGCGATCGGCATTGGCAACGTGTGGCGCTTTCCCACGGTAACGGGGCAGAACGGCGGCGGCGTGTTCGTGCTGTTCTACCTGCTGTTTTTGGTGCTGATGGGCGTGCCTGTGCTTACCATGGAGCTGGCCGTGGGCCGCGCCGGGCACAACAGCGCGGTAAAAGCCTACAAAGCGCTGGAGCCGAAAGGCACCAAGTGGCACCTGCACGGCTGGGTGTGCATGATCGGCTGTGCGCTGCTGATGATGTACTACACCACGGTAGCCGGCTGGATGCTGGACTACTTCTTTAAGTTTTTGACCGGCCGCTTCACCGGCCTGACCCCCGACGCCTCGGCCCAGGTGTTCAGCGATGCGCTGGCCAACCCCGGCGAGCAGGTGCTTTGGATGGTGGTCATCACCGTGCTGGGCTTCCTCGTCTGCCAGAAGGGTCTGCAGGGCGGTCTGGAGCGCATCGGCAAATGGATGATGGGCGCTCTGCTGGTGCTGATTCTGGTGCTGGTTGCCCACAGCTTTGTGCTGCCCGGCGTCAAGGAGGGCCTGGCCTTCTACCTGCTGCCGGATTGGCAGCGCGCCTGCGAGCAGGGGCTTGGCAACGTCATCACCGCCGCGATGAACCAGTCCTTCTTCACTTTAAGCCTGGGCATTGCCGCCATGGAAATTTTCGGCAGCTACATGGACCGCCGCTTTACCCTGACCGGTGAGGCCGTGCGCATCTGCGTGCTGGACACCTTTGTGGCCATCTGCGCGGGGCTTATCATCTTCCCGGCTTGCTTCTCCTTCGGCATCTCGCCGGACGCTGGCCCCAGCCTCATCTTTATCACGCTGCCCAGTGTGTTTATCAATATGCTCGGCGGCCGCATCTGGGGCACACTGTTCTTCCTGTTTATGACGTTCGCCAGCTTCTCCACCGTCATTGCGGTGTTCGAAAACCTGATTGCCTCCTGCATGGACAACTTCGGCTGGGACCGCCGCAAGACCTGTCTGATCGGCTGCGTCGCGCTGATTTTGCTGGGCCTGCCCTGCGCTTTGGGCTACAACGCCTGGAGCTTTATCCAGCCTATGGGCGCTGGCAGCACCGTGCTGGATTTCGAGGATTTCCTCGTCAGCAACCTACTGCTGCCCGGCGGCAGCCTCATCTACCTGCTGTTCTGCGTCACCCGCTGGGGCTGGAATTTTGACAACTACCTGGCCGAGTGCAACACCGGCAGCGGCTTCAAGATGCCCTGCTGGCTGAAGAACTACTTCCGCTTTGCACTGCCCGTGCTGATCCTGGTCATTCTGGTGCAGGGGCTGTAAAACCTCATACTTAAGGCAACCCTGCAACTACTTTCCCGGCAGAGGGAGCCCAGCTTGTCGAAAAACTGCACTTTCCTTTGCAGCGCACGTAGGGGCGCGCAGTGCTCGCCCCTATTTAGCATGTGCTTCCAGCCACCGCTGCATCTCGGCTTTCATCCCGGCAAAAGCCTTCGCGGTGTCCGGGTTCTCGGTCTTGAAATCCAGCAGCTTCCACAGCCAGCCTTGCTCGGCTACGGCGCGCAGGCTTTCGGGGTAGCACAGCTCAAATACAAACGAAGCATGCCCCACGGCGTTATCGGCAGGGTAGTGGTTCAGGGTGCGCAGTACGCAGTGGTGCTCGTAAAAGGCGTCCAGCACGGCAGGGGAGACCGGGCTTTGCCGCAGCGCTTCGGTGCTGACGTTATAAATTTGCTCCATCGGCGTTTCCACGTTCACCCGCAGGATGTCGATTTTGTCCGCGTCCCGCAAGATCTGGCAGAACATCCGGGTGCGGTCGTCCATCTCCTCCGGCAGGCGGTAGGCGTTGTGCAGGCGGATGACCGTGCGCAGCAGCGCGTCCTCGTCGGTGCCGGCGATGTAGTCCCGCAGGCGGCCCTCCTCAAACAGCACGGTCACGCTCATCAGGGCGTGGTCGATGGACTTAGCGTCGATAAACGTGCCGTAGCGGCGCAGCTGTTCGAACCGGCCCACATCGTGCAAAAGGCCGCACAGCCAGGCCAAATCGACATCCTGCGGGGGCAGGGAAAGGCTGTTGGCAATGCGCTCACACAGGGCGGCCACGCGGTAGGTGTGGTCGATCTTCAGCTTCACTTTCGGGTCGGCGGCATTGTAATGGGATGTATATTCGGCAAATGCCTGCCGGGCATGGGGCCGGTCAAGCGTCATAAAAATCACCTCTGGTCTATTGTAGCACATGGGGCGCGGGGTGCAAAGCACATTCTGCACAATATTTTTCCAACTTTTACGGCGTATTTCGTGCAAAAAGTCGTAAAAATCCTTGACAAATCGCCCCAAAACGACTATTCTTTAACTATACAAATACGCCGGAAGGTGGTGTGCGCAATGAACGCTAAGGGAGATGCCAACCGAAGTGTGCGCCAAACCAAGCAACGACTGTACGAAGCCCTGATCCATCTGCTGCAGCAAAAAAGCCTGCGGGAGATCACGGTGCGGGAACTGACCGAGCTTGCCGGGATCAGCCGCGGCACCTTTTATTTCCACTATGCCGATATTTACGCCCTGATGGAACAGATGGAGTCTGTCCAATTGGCGCGGCTGGAAAGCCTGATGGATAACCTGATCCCCAACATCAGCCGGGAGGATGTTCCCCCCGCGCTGACCGCGCTTTTCAGCTACATGAACGACAACCCCGAGGTCTGCCATGCCTTCTACGGCAAAAACTGGGAGTCGGACTTTACCCGCAACGCCAAGGAGCTGATTGCCCGCCGCTGCTTAGGGCAGCTGCAGGCCAACGGCGGCGGTACCCAGCGTCAGCAATATCTGCTGGCCTTTGCGGTAAACGGCTGCTTTGGCAGCATCGTAGCCTGGCAGGATGCCGGCTGCCAGCCCCCGCCGGAGGAAATGGCCGCCATCACCTGGCAGGCCATCCGCGCGGTGAAGGTGTTGTTGTGACAAGGCAGATACAAAAAGGCTCCCCTTGAGGGAAACCATTTAAACAGCCGCAAATTCCCGTTGCTTTTCGCATCCAATTGCGGTATACTTTAAACAAACCGTTCCCCACTTTGCGGGACATTGTAAAGGAGAATATCTGAGATGGGATTTTTTGATTTTCTGAAAAAGTCTGCTGAACCCGCTGCCCCCGCCGCCCCGGCTTTCCCGCTGGTGCTGGCTGCCGATGCCAAGGGCGCCGTGGTGCCGATGGAGCAGATTCCCGATGAGGTTTTTGCACAGGGCATCCTGGGCCAGTGCTGCGGCATTGACCCCACCGAGGGCAAGGTCTACGCCCCCATCGACGGCGAGATCACCCAGGCCCCGGACAGCGGCCACGCACTGGGCATCCAGGGCATCGGCGATGTCGAGGTGCTGATCCACGTCGGCGTGGATACCGTCGAGATGAAGGGCGACGGCTTCAGCCCCAAGGTCAAGGTGGGCGATAAGATCAAGAAGGGCGACCTGCTGCTGGAGATGGATCTTACCAAGATTGCCGCTGCCGGCCACCCCGCTGTGGTCATCACCGTCATCACCAACACCGACGACTTTGCCGGTGTCGAGGTCGTTGCTTCCGGCACCGTCGAACCCGGCGCAGACCTCATCAAGATCAGCAAATAAACCTGCTTATCCCCGGGCGTACCTTGCGGTGCGCCCCTTTTTTTGTTACAATAGGCAGTAGAATCTTTATAATAAAAGGAAGTACCAATATGAGTGCAATTTTAGCCGTCTGCGGCGATGCCTTCTGCGCCATGGTCAGCGATGGCCGCTATGTCGAGGAGCCTATCACCGGCGATAAGCCCCACATCATCAGCGACGAACTGCCCAAGGTCCGCAAGGTGAACCGCAATGTGCTGGTGGGCTTTGCGGGCGACACCCTGGCCGCCGTGCAGATCATCAACGCGCTGGACCAGTACGACGTGCGTTACCTCACGCTGGAAAAGGTCGTCAAGATCCTGTGCGAGAAAGCCCCCGCCGTGACCACCCAGCCCGTGGGCGTGCGCCTGCTGGTGGGTGGCCGCAACCGCAAGGGCCAGTTTGTGCTGACCACCTTCGGCACTGCCGACAACTACCAGCCCGACACCCAGCCCGCCCGGCAGGGTGCCTACCTCATCGAGGGTGCCGCCTCCCACACCGAGATCGCGCCCTGGCTGGAACGTGAGGTCAAGCCCGACGCCCCCAACTGGCGCAGCCTGGACGATGTAGCCCACACGCTGGACGCCTGCATTGCCAAGATGGCCGAGGATGACAAGAGCATTAACACCCACTACTTCCGCCAGCTGGTGATGTAAACGGGGCAGGGGAGTGCCTTGCGTTCCTGCGTGGCCCTTGGTATAATGATTTTGTAAGATTTGCCCTTTGCAAGAAAGGAACTGTAAAATGAAAATCGCATTGATCATGGAAAACAGCCAGGCCGCCAAGAGCGCCCTGGTGGAATCCACCCTGCGCAAGGTCGTGGAACCGATGGGCCACGAGGTCGTCAACTACGGCATGTACGCCGCCGATGACGCTGCCCAGCTGACCTACGTGCAGAACGGCATCCTGGCCGCTGTGCTGCTGAATTCCGGCGCAGCCGACTACGTCATCACCGGCTGCGGTACCGGCGAGGGTGCCATGCTGGCGCTGAACAGCTTTCCCGGCGTGGTCTGCGGCCATGTCGAGGACCCCGTGGACGCCTACACCTTTGCCCACGTCAACGACGGCAACGCCGTGGCCCTGCCCTTTGCCAAGGGCTTCGGCTGGGGCGGTGAGCTGAACCTGGAGTACACCTTCGAGAAGCTGTTCGGCTTCGGCCACGGCCAGGGCTACCCCAAGGAGCGCGTGGAACCCGAGCAGCGCAACAAGAAGATCCTGGACGGCGTGCGCGCTATCGCCTTCCGCGACCTGAACGACATCCTGAAAGACCTGCCCCGCGACCTGGTCAAGGGTGCCCTCTCCGGCGAGCACTTTGCCGAGTATTTCTTCCCCGCCTGCAAGGATGAAAAGCTGGCTGCCACCGTGAAGGAACTGCTGGCATAAAGTTTTCGGGCGGATACAGAATCCGCCCCTGCGGCCGTAAACGCCACGCTCTGTAGGGGCGGCCATTGGTCGCCTGCAGACTGTGCAGCAACGCAAACCCCACAGGCGAGCACTGCTCGCCCTTACATCCTCTGCAACAATTCCCCATGTGCCTGCAATTTCTGCAGGCACATATTTTTTTGCAAAATAGCGAAATTTACCGTTGACTAACAGGGGTTAAAATGGTATCCTAATTACAGGTGTGAAGTGTCGCACTTCGCCAAAAAATCATACACAAGTGAGGTGGTTGTCTCAATGGATACCCCCAGTCCCAGTCCTGTGAACCGATGTATTTCCAATAAGGCAGCCATCATATTTTTCACTTTGGGTAAGTCTGACCGCGTGCAGGTGTAGCATGGGGTCTGGCTTTGCGTTGCTATGCTTTGCCCATAAAACTAAAATGTGTACGGCTGCCGCCTGAAAAGGAGGCAGCTTTTTATGTCTGATACCACGATCGCAACCCTGCGCGCCATGCTGGCCAACCTGGACGATGCCAAAAAGTACCAGAGCCTGCGGGACGTTATGTCCACCCTGCCCGCCCCTGACCTGGCCGCCGTGTTCGAGGACCTGCCGCCGGAGAAGATGCCGGTGCTGTTCCGCCTGTGTCCCAAGGACCTGGCAGCTGAAATTTTTGCCGAGCTGACGCCCGAAAGCCAGCAGAACCTCATCGACGGTCTGACCGATAAAGAGTTGAAGGCCGTTGTGGATGACCTGTTCGTTGACGATGCGACGGATCTTGTCGAGGAGATGCCTGCCAACGTGGTCAAGCGTATCCTGGCCCAGGCCGACCCTGCGACCCGCCGCATGATCAACGAATTGCTCAAGTACCCCGAGGATTCCGCCGGCGGCGTGATGACCACCGAGCTGATGGAGCTGCGCCCGGACATGACCGTGTCCGAAGCCATGGAATCCATCCGCAAAAACGGCGTGGACAAGGAGACCATCAACAACTGCTACGTCACCGACCGTGACCGTACTCTCATCGGCGTTGTCTCGCTGCGGGCACTGATCCTGGCCAAAGACCCCGCCAACGAGAAGATCCGCGACATGATGGACGCCAACGTGGTCAGCGTCAGCACCACCACCGACCAGGAGGATGTCTCCCAGCTGTTCGAGAAGTACGGCTACCTGGCCATCCCCGTTGTGGATAACGAGAAGCGCCTGGTCGGTATCGTCACCATCGATGACGCTATCTCCATCATGCAGGACGAGGCCAGCGAAGATATCGCCAAGATGAACGCTATCGGCCCGTCCGACAAGCCTTACTTTAAACAATCCATGTGGGATCTGTACAAGAGCCGTGCCCCGTGGCTGCTCTTCCTGATGATCTCCTCCACCTTCTCCAGCCTGGTCATCCGCGGGTACGAGGACGCCCTCGCCGCCGTGACCGTGCTGACCGCCTACATCCCCATGCTGACCGATGCCGGCGGTAATGCGGGCAGCCAGAGCACCTCCACCATTATCCGTGGTATGGCCGTCGGCGACATCGAGCCCCACGACCTGCCCAAGATTTTGTGGCGAGAGTTCCGCATCGCCATGCTTTGCGGCGGCACACTGGCCCTGTGCAACTTTGCCAAGCTGATCGTGTTCGACCGCATCGCCGCCCCGGTGGCCGCTGTCGTCTGCCTGACGCTGATCTGCACCGTCATCCTGTCCCAGCTCATCGGCGGCCTGCTGCCCGTCATCGCCGAGAAGTTGAAGGTCGACCCTGCCGTTATGGCGTCGCCGCTTATCACCACCATCGTGGATACCACTACGCTGCTGGTCTACTTCAACATCGCCCGCACCCTGCTGAAAATTTAAAAGTAAAGATTGAACATCGTGTTCAATTATGTGCTTGTACCACGCCCCCGGGTGTGGTACAATTTTTTTATAAGAACAACTTCCTTCGGCCCCCTCTGGCACTTCATGCCACCTTCCCCGTATCAGGAGAGTCTGTCTCGCAGCGGGAGGCTTTTCGACATTCCTCTACGTCTATCAAAATCGAGGTTTTCCCTATGAATATGCAGGATTTTTACACCGGGCACGCCTTTGATGCTTACGAGTTCTTTGGCGCCCACACCTACTTTGGGGGCACCCATTTTGCAGTTTGGGCACCGTCCGCCCAGCACATTGCGGTGGAGACCGAGGTCGGCACCTATGACATGCACCGCACCCAGTCCGCCGTTTGGGAGTGCGACGTCCCCGGCGCCAACGCTGGCATGATCTACCAGTATTGGGTGCGCGGTGCCAACGGTCAGACCGTGGCCCACTGCGACCCTTACGGCACCGCCATGACCCTGCGCCCCGACGGCCGCAGCATCATTGCCGACCGCCCCACCGGCTTCACCGATGACAAGTGGATGGCCGGCCGCACGAAATGCTTCGATAAGCCGCTGAATATCTACGAAGTCCACGCCGGCAGCTGGCGGCAGAAAGAGGACGGCAGCTGGTACACCTACGCCGAGCTGGCCGAGTTGCTGCCTGCCTACTGCAAGGAGAACGGCTTTACCCACATCGAGCTGATGCCTCTGGCCGAGCATCCCTTTGACGGCAGCTGGGGCTACCAGATCACCGGCTTTTACGCCCCCACCAGCCGCTACGGCACCCCGCAGCAGCTGGCCGAGTTCGTCAACGCCTGCCATAAAGCGGGCATCGGCGTCATTTTGGACTTTGTGCCGGTACACTTTGCGATCGACAGCTACGGCTTGAAAGAATTTGACGGCACCCCGCTGTACGAGTACCCCGCCGCAGCCGTGGGCCAAAGCGAGTGGGGCAGCTGCAACTTCATGCACTCCCGCGGCGAGATCCGCTGCTTTATCCAGTCCTGCGCCGACTACTGGCTGCAGGTGTTCCACGCTGACGGCCTGCGCATGGACGCAGTCTCCCGCCTGATCTACTGGCAGGGTGACCCCAACCGCGGCGTCAACGGTTCGACGCTGGAATTTTTGAAGGGCATGAACCAGGGCCTGCAGCAACGCCACCCCACCGCCCTGCTGATTGCCGAAGACTCCACCAACTATCCCAAAGTCACCGCTCCCGTGGAGTACGGCGGCCTGGGCTTTGACTACAAGTGGGACCTGGGCTGGATGAACGACACCCTGGACTACTTTAAAAAGACTTCCGAGGAGCGCAAAGAGAATCTGGGCAAGCTGACCTTCTCGATGATGTACGCCTGGAACGAGCATTACATTTTGCCCTTCAGCCACGACGAGAACGTCCACGGCAAGGCCACCATCGTACAGAAAATGTACGGCGACTACGAGGGCAAGTTCCCCCAGGCGCGGGCGCTGTACCTGTACATGGCCATCCACCCCGGCAAAAAGCTGGACTTTATGGGCAATGAATTCGCCCAGCTGCGGGAGTTTGACGAGAGCCGCGAGCAGGATTGGATGGTGCTGGATTACCCCAACCATAACGATTTCCGCCGCTTCCGCCAGACGTTGAACAGGGCCTACTGCGCAGAGGATGCCTTCTGGCGGCGGGAGTACGACCCCGCCGCCTTCCAATGGCTGGATTGCTCCCACCCCGAGCTGGATGCCTGCGCCATTCTCCGGCAGGGGAGCGAGGCGGCTGTGCTGGCGGCATTCAACTTCGGCGATACGGAGCTGGAGGATTACACTCTCACGCTGCCTGTTGCCGGCAAGCTGACCCTGCTGCTGGACACCGATTGGAAGACCTTCGGCGGCAGCACCGCCGCTCCCAAGCGCAGTTGCGCCCGCAAGACCGACGGCGAGCTGAAGCTGACTCTGCCGCCCTTCAGTGGCAGGTTGTATCGTCTGGAGCGAGCCTGATTATACTATTTGTTTGAAAATACAATTTGTATAAATACGTATTGTATAACATTTCTATTTGTACACAGTAAAAGACCACCGCAGACGCGGTGGTCTTTTACGTTATTGCGTTAAGTTTTACATAGGTGCGATGTCGAACCGATAGATTGTGGTGGAGCTGTACGGGGCATCCGGCAGCAGGGTCGTATCGGGGAAATCGGGATGGTTCGGGGCGTCGGGGAAATCCTCGGTCTCGAAGCAGACGGCATCGCGGGCTTCGTAGTGGGCATCATCCTTGCAGGCCGTTTTGGGTGCCAGATAGTTGGCGGTGTACAAGTGCATGCCGGGCAGGGTGGTCAGCACCTCCATACGAATGCCGGTCTCGGGGCCGGTAGCCCAGGCGGCGTGGCGCAGGCCGCTGTCCCGGATGATGTAGCACTGGTCGTAGCCTTTGGCCTGCACCAGAGCAGGGTAGTCGGCGTTGATGTCCCTGCCGGGGGTCTTTTCCTCGGTAAAGTCCATCGGGGTGCCCTTGACCGGCAGTTTGCGGCCGGTGGGCACGCTGTTCTCGTCAGCTTCCAGATAGGCGTCGGCGTCCACGCTGATGCGGTGGCCCAGGGCCGAGCCGCTGCCGTGGCCGTTGAGGTTAAAGTAGCTGTGGTTGGTCATGTTGCAGACGGTGGGGGCATCGGTGGTGGCGCTGTAACGGATCATCAGGCCCTCTTTCACCAGGCTGTATTGGATCTCCAAATCAAAGTTGCCGGGGAATCCGTCGGTGCCGGCAGGACTGTGGGCAGTCATCGTCACGCTGTCGGTCTCACCGCGGGTGACCTCGGCAGTGAACAGGGCGTGGTTGAAGCCGTGCAGACCACTGTGCAGGCAGTTGCCCGCGCTGTTGGGCGTTACATGGACGATCTCCTCATACAGGGGAAACTGCGCGCCGCCAATGCGGTTGGCAAAGCGGCCCACGGCAGCGCCCATGCTGTCGGTGTTCAGTTCGTAATCCCGGGCGGTGGGGTAGCCCAGCACCACGTCGGTGGGACTGCCCTTGCGGTCCGGCACAATGATGCGGTGGATGATAGCCGCATAGGTCAACAGCTGCACCTCGATCTTATCGTTTTTCAGGGTGACCAGCTGCACCGGCTGGCCGGTAGTCAGTTTGCCGAAATCAGTGATAGAAACAGACATGGAAAACTCCTTTCCTTGGGTGTTGTCCTTATTTGTTCTCGTCCTCTTGGCTCTTCTGCTCCAGATCGTGCTTGACGCTGGCGGCCACGCTGCCGGTGCCGTAGTTCAGCATACGGTTCACGCGGCTGACGGTGGCGCTGGACGCACCGGTCTCGCGGCGGATCTCGCTGTAGACCTTGCCCTGCAGCAGGCAGCCTGCCACGGCGTAGCGCTGCTCCATAGTGCGCAGCTCGGTCACAGCGCACAGGTCGTCAAAAAAGCGGATGCACTCGTCCAGGTTTTCCAGCCGGAGGATGGCTTCATACAAATCGGTGCAGCGTTCGTTTTGTTGGTTCATGTCAGGGCGCATAGGCGCCTCCTTTGTTTGTTCATTTTGTTTTGCACAGATGTGCATCATTACTTACATTTTAGCAAATCTGCCTAAATAAGTCAACACTTTAGCGCATTAAATTATCTTTACCCTTGCACCCAAAGCAAAAGGGCGGTATTATAATAGGTAAGTTCAACTTTTGCAAGGGCCGATGGCAAATATCGCCTCGCGGGAGCACACTGTACGCCCCTGCAGCCTTGCTATTAACCAATCGTTTTTTATAAGGAGACTTTTATGCCTTTTGCCTTACTGCTTTTTTACCGTGTGCTGGGTATCCTGCTGTGGGTGCTGGTGCTTTTGATGCTTTGGGAGAAATACCGCATCGTGCGCGGCGGCACGTTGCTGCCCGCCCAGATTTTGGATTGCTGCAAGTCCAGCCAGAGCGATACCCCCGCACAGCCGTCCCGCCGCGGCGCCCTCATCAATCCCCGCGTGGGTGCGGGCGGATACTGCTACCGGGTAGTATTTACCGCAAACGGCCAGCGGATGGAGCGCCACACCAACGACTCCTTCTGGTTCCACCACGACGGCCAGCAGGGCAAGACCGTGCTGGTGTGGTACAATCCGGCTTCCCCGGTGGTGGAGCGCAAAAGCTGGGAGACTGAGGCTTTGGCCGCCGCCATGGGTGTGCTGGCCACGGCACTGCTGCTGATTCGTTGAGATAATCGACAGAAAATGTTAATTTTGTCTTAAAAATAGTCGAAATTTGAACACTTGTACTTGGTAATGGCTGAGTGTTGTGGTATAATACCCATCGTTCCGCCTAAAAAAGGAACACAACATGGAAATCTTACTTTATTTTGTTCTGGTGCTGGCGCTGGTGGGGGATGTGCTGCTGGCCATCTTACTGGTGCGCAGCAGCCGCCCGCAGAAGCCCCAGGGGCCTACCGCCGATGACGTTGTCAACGCGATGACCCCGGTATTGCAGGGCGAGACCGATCTGCTGGCTGAACAGCTGCGGGCGATGCAGGGCGAGAGCGCCCGCACCACCACCGCCACGCTGCGGGACTTTTCCGCCGTGTTGGCCGAGAACCAGCGCCAGAACGCCGCCGCCAGCACCGCCCGGCTGGAGTCCATCGACCGCGCCGGGGCCGCCCGCCAGAAGGCCGCCAACGATGCGCTGATTGCCCAGCTTACGATGATGGAGACCCGCCTGAAGAACCTTGAGGACTCCAACGCTGCCCGCTTGGACGGCGTGCGCGGGGCGCTGGTGCAAGGGCTGAACACCATCCGGGCCGACAACAACCAAAAGCTGGACGAGATCCGCGGCACGGTCGAGGAAAAATTGCAGGACACCCTGCAAAAGCGCATCAACGAGTCTTTCCGCGCCGTCAGCACCCAGCTGGAGCAGGTCTACAAGGGCCTGGGCGAGATGCAGAACCTCGCCGCCGATGTGGGCAGCCTGAAGCAGGTGCTTTCCGGCGTAAAGACCCGCGGCATTTTGGGCGAGGTACAGCTGGGCGCGATTCTGGAACAGATTTTGGCCCCCGGTCAGTATGCCGAGAACGTGGCCACTGTGCCCGGCAGCGCCAACCGCGTAGAGTTTGCCATCAAGATGCCGGGGCAGAACGGCAACATCTGGCTGCCCATCGACGCCAAGTTTCCCGGTGACACCTACGCCCACCTGCAGGCGGCTTTGGAGCGCGGCGACGCTGCCGCGGCGGCCGCCATGCGCAAGGCACTGCAGTCGGTGCTGCGGCAGGAGGCCAAGGACATTCACGATAAGTACATCGAGGTGCCCTACACCACCAGCTTCGGCATCCTGTTTCTGCCCTTTGAGGGGCTGTATGCCGAGGTGGTTTCCAGCGGAATCACGGAAGTTTTGCAGCGGGATTATCAAATCACGGTAGCAGGCCCGTCCACCATGGCGGCACTGCTGAACGCTTTGCAGATGGGCTTCCGCACGCTGGCGATCCAAAAGCGTTCCGGCGAGGTGTGGACGATTTTGGGCGCTGTCAAGACAGAATTTGAGAAGTTCGGCGTCGGCTTACAGCAGATGCAGCGCCACCTGAACCAGACCGGCTCCGACCTGGAGGAGCTGATCGGCCCGCGCAGCCGTGCCATTACCCGCAAGCTGGAATCGGTGCAGCAGTTAGACCCCGACGCCGCCGCCGATCTGCTGGGCATTGAAGAAAAGAGTTTTTCCGTATAGGGAAGTATGAGAAAGGAATCCGACTATGATCCGTATCGTCACTGACTCGGCGGCCGATTTGACCGCCCGCGACCTGGAAATCCCCGGCGTGACCGTTGTGCCCTTGGGCATCACCTTTGCCGATGGCACCGCTGCCCTGGATGACGGCAGCATGACCAAGGACGAGTTCTTCACCCGCCTGGCCGAGGACAGCAAGCTGCCCCGAACCAGCCAGCCCAGCCCGGCTTCGTTTATCGAGCTGTTTGAGGAAGCTGCCGATGCAGGGGATGAGGTCATTGTCATCACCATCGCGCAAAAGCTTTCCGGCACCTACCAGTGCGCCAACCTGGCCGCCGCCGAGGCCGATGCCAAAGTCTACCTCATCGACTCCGAGACCGCGGCCCAGGGCGAGGCCATCATCGTGCGGGAGGCCATCCGCCTGCGGGAGCAGGGGCTTTCCGCCTCCCGCATTGCGGCCGAGCTGGAGACCTTTAAAAAACGGGTGCGGGTCGTTGCCATCGTGGACAGCCTGAAGCACCTGCAAAAGGGCGGCCGCCTGCCTGCCGCCGTGGCTATCGTGGGCGGTGCACTGGGCATCAAACCGGTGCTGGCTCTGTTCGACGGTGCGATTCATCTGGTAGACAAAGGCCGCGGCCGTCCCGGTGCGCTGGTAGCCATGTACCGCCAGCTGGACAAGCTGGGCGGCGTGGACCCGGCCTACGGCTACACGCTGCTGTACAGCGACGATAAGCAACTTACCGCCCCGGTGCACCACTATCTGCACCAAAACCTGCACCTGACCGGCGGGCGCGTGGGGCAGATCGGCCCCACCATCGGCACCCACATCGGCCCCGGCGCGGTGGGCGTGGCCTTTGTCATCCCGGAATAACCGCTTTACACCAATAAAAACAGCAAGTCCCCGGCAGAGAGGCCGCAGCCTCTTGCCGGGGGCTTTTTGCGTGGGTTACAGCGGGCCTTCGCCCAGGCCGGGGTCGGTGGGCAGCAGCGACGGGTCAAACGGCATATCCGTATCGCTGTTGATGCGGCGCTTCGGGTCCTGCTCGTAGGCAGTTTCGGGCACCTCGCTCAGGTCAGTCCAAAGTTCCTCTGTTTCTTCCTCGGCTCCATGGGGGCCAAACGGTTCGTGCAGCATAAAGCAGACCTCCTTTTTGTATAGCGCCGGGCAGTGCCGCCCAGACTATAAGGGAAGTTTCTCACAGTGAGGTGGGTTTTATGCGTTCACGCGCCGGATTTTTTTGGTGCAGCCTGTGGCTGACCCTGCTGCTTTTGCTGCCGCTGATCCTTGTGGTGGGCTTTTTGGCTCGGCAGCGGCAGACCCAGCAAGAATTGCGGCAGGCCGCCGCCAACCAGAGCCAGCTGCAAATCGAGCCGGGTGCCCAAAGCGTGTGGCGGATGCTGCTGGTGGTGCAGAAAGAGGAGCCGGCCTTTGTGCTGGTGCGGGCGGACGGCCCGGCCCACAGCGTGACCTTCTGTGCTCTGCCGGGGCAGCTGCTGGTCAACGCACCGGCTGGCACTACCACACTGGCGGAATGTACGCTTTCGGCTGGGGCGGGGCGGGCCGCTCAACTACTGAGGGCCGCGCTTTCCACCGGCGAGACCGCCCTACCGCCGCTGTACTACCTGGCGGCCACGCCCTCCTGCTGGGTGGATTGCGTGGGCAGCGGCACGGCGGTGCGGTTTGATACGTCCTCGCTGCTGCAGCCCGCCGCACGGCTGGCGCTGGGCTACGGCAAGGAGGCGGTGCAGGCTGTCAGTGCCACCGACGCGGTGGAGTTGATCGCCGACCTGCAAAGCCAGATGAGCGAGACGACCGCCGCCAACGCCCGCGCCGCCGTCTGGGCCGCTTTTGTGCGGCAGAACCCCGACCGGCTGACCGCCGTGCCCGATGCCTGGCGCAAATACAGTGCCCGGACGCTGACCGATTTTACCGCCACGGATTTGCTCAGGGCAGGGGAGACGCTGGCCTACCTGCAAAAGCAGGCCGCACTGACGGTGGATTATGTTACCGTCGCCGTGGTTGATGCACCGGGCGGGGAAGCGTTGACAGAGGATGGGCTGCAGGTGGTGGAAAGTTTGCTGCAATAAAAATAGCTCCTGCCCGGAGTGGGGTAGGAGCTATTTCTATGCTGTACGGGCGGATATAGAATCCGCCTGCAAACCCGTGCCGTTACAGATACTTCACACCCAAAATGGCCACGCCCAAAATCACCAGCACTACGCCGGTGGCGCGGTTGAGGGTGGCTGGTTCGGCCTTATTGGCAAACTTGGCCGCGATGCGCGCCCACAACAGGGTGCTGAGCACACAGCATACCAGGCAGAACAGGTCCGGCGCACCGCCAATAGCAAAGTGGCTGACCGCACCCGTCAGGGCCGTAAAGGTCATGATAAACACGCTGGTGCCCACGGCGGTCTTCAGCTCGTACCCCAGCACCGAGGTGAGCAGGAGCAGCATCATCATGCCGCCGCCTGCGCCGATAAAGCCGCAGATAAAACCCACGCCCATGCCGCAGAACAGCGACTGCACCAGCCGCTTCTGGGCACTGACGCCCTGCATGGCCTCCTTGGTGGTCATGACAGGCCGCACGATGAACTTTACGCCCAGCAGCATCGTCATAAACACCGAGAAGCTGCCCATGGTCGCGCCGGGCACCTTGCTGGCTACAAAGCTGCCCACCATCGTAAACACCAGCACGGCGGCCATCATCACAGCGCCGTTTTTCACATCCAGGTTGCCGTTTTTCTTGTAGGTATAGGCCGAGACGGCGCTTGCCAGCACGTCGCTTGCCAGGGCGATGCCCACGGCCATGTAGGGGTCCATCCCCAAAAAGGTGATGAGCATCGGGCTGATGACGGCGGCGGCGCTCATGCCCGCAAAGCCGGTGCCCAAGCCAGCGCCGATACCGGCGATAAAGCAAACGATAAAGTACACAAGATAGGTCATAGTGTTTCTCCTTTTTCTGCAAGGCGGCGGCAGAGGGTGGCATCCATGCGGGCCATATAGTCCTGCATGGCCTGCGCCTCGGCGGGGGTCAGGTCGGCGGTCACGGCGGCAGTAGTGGCCTGCTGGATGGCGTGAAGTTCCTGTACCAGCGGCGCGGCAGCGTCGGTAAAGCCCAGCATCCGCTGGCGGCGGTTATCGGCGGCCGGGCTTACCGTCAGCAGGCCCATGGTGCGCAGATGCTCCACCGCCTTGGACACATTGGACTTAGCCAGCCCGCGGTAGCGGCAGATGTCGCTGGCAGTGCGGCAATCCGGGTTGTTATGCAGGAACAGCAGGATGTCGATCTCCAGCTGGTTCAGCCCATGGCGGACCGCGGCGGATTCAAACTGGGATGTATAGAACTTTTTATAGTGCTGTACAAAGGCCAGTACCGGGATCAAGTGGCTCACCTCGCAGAGTGTTTGTTTTAGAACGGTTATAATTATAACCATTAAGTTGGAGATTGTCAAGGTGTTATAAGGCAAGGCTTGCGGGTTCGCCCCTACATAACGCCATCCTTACGCAAAAAGGCCCTCCGCCCCTGAGATAGGGGAGAGGACCTTACCTATGGTTTGTTTACTGCTCGCGGAAGCGGGAGAGGAACTCGATGGTGCGGGGGTTCTGGGGATGCTCAAAGATGTCGGCGGGGGTGCCTTCCTCGCAGATGACACCGTCAGCCATGTAGACCACATGGCTGGAAACATCGCGGGCAAAGGCCATCTCGTGGGTGACGACGATCATGGTCAGGCCCTCCTTGGCCAGCTGGCGCATAACGCTCAGCACTTCCCCCACCATCTGGGGGTCCAGCGCGGAGGTAGGCTCGTCAAACAGCAGCACTTCGGGCTGCATGGACAGCGCACGGGCGATGGCCACGCGCTGCTTCTGGCCGCCGGAAAGCTGGCGGGGCTTGGCGTTGACGTAGGGGGCCATGCCTACCTTTTCCAGGTTGCTTAGGGCCGTCTTGCGGGCGGTCTCCTTGTCCTGGTGCAGCACGTAGCGCAGGCCGGCGGTGCAGTTGTCCAGCACGGTCATGTTGTTAAAGAGGTTGAAGCTCTGGAACACCATGCCCACCTTGGCGCGGTAGGCGCAGGGGTCAGAGCCTTTGGCCGTGATGTCCTGCCCATGGAACAGCACGCTGCCGTGGGTGGGGGTCTCCAGCAGGTTGATGCAGCGCAGCAGCGTGGATTTTCCGCTGCCGGAGGCGCCGATCACGCAGGTAACATCGCCGTGGTTGACGGTAAAGTCAACATCGCGCAGCACCACGTGGGTGCCAAAGCTTTTGGAGAGGTGGCGCACCTCAATGATGGGTTCAGACATGGGATGCCTCTCCTTTCATATCCAGATTCTGGGACTTGTGGTCCGGGTCCGGAGCGTTGTACATGCCGCTGGTGTAGGCCAGGGTATCGGTGGTGTTTAGGTCGTAGTTCTGGGGGCCGTCCAGGGCCTTTTCCCAGGCACGCAGCAGGTAGCTGGCCAGCAGCGTCATCGACAGGTAGATGATCATGACGATAACGGCACTTTCAAAGTAGGTGTACAGCGCGCCGACCACGCTCTTGTGCACAAAGAACAGGTCGGTGATGGAGATGACCGACAGCACCGAGGTATCCTTGATGTTGATGATGAAGTTGTTGCCGATCTGGGGCACGATGTTGCGCAGGGCCTGGGGCAGGATGACATGCAGCATCGTCTGCCAGTGGTTCATGCCGATAGCCATGGCGCCCTCGGTCTGGCCTGGGTCGATGGAGACGATGCCGCCGCGGACCGTCTCAGCCATGTAAGCACCGGTGTTGATGGATACGATGAAGAAACCGGCCGTCCACATGCCCATTTTAATGCCGAATACCTGCAGCAGGCCGTAGTAGATGAAAACGGCCTGCACGATCATGGGCGTGCCGCGGAACAGCTCAACATAGCAGCGCAGCACTACCCGCAGGATGCGCAGCAGCACCCGCTTCCAGGCGGGGTCGCGCTGTTTATCGATGGGGATCGTCTGCAAAGCGCCCACGGCGAAACCGATCAGGCAGCCAAAGAATGTGCCGACCAGTGCCAGCAGCAGGGTAGTTCCTGCGCCGCGCAGATACGAAAAGCCGTATTTCTGCAACACATTGGCGCAGTTTGTCAAAAAGTCTTGCATGGGGATTCTCCTTTATTCTTCATGCACCGTAGGGGGTAGAACCGCCGAAACCCCTGCCGTCAAAAAAAGCGGCAGGGGTATGGATGGCGGGGATTACTCGCTCAGGGGCTGTACGCTGATGGCTTCGTCCATCATGGTGTTGTAGTCGTCAGCGGTCATGGTTGCCAGCACTTCGTTGATGGCATCCTTCAGGGCGGTGTTGCCCTTCTTCATGGAAATACCGATGTTGATGTCCTCATCGCTGACCTGGAAGTCGTTGTCGCCGCCGAAGTCCAGCAGGGTGAAGTCAGGATAAGCAACCAGGGCCGCCTGGCCGGTGGGACGGTCGGTGACGACGATGTCGCAGGCGCCGCTGTTCAGGGCCACCAGCATGGAGGGGGCAGTTTCCTGGGCGGGCAGGATGTTGGCATCGGGAATCTGGGGCAGGCAGTTATCATACCAGATGGTGCCCAGCTGGCTGGTAGCGGTGGCACCGGCCAGATCGGCCACGCTGGCGGCGGAAGCATACTGGCTGTCCTTCTTGGTCAGGGTGATGATGGAAGCGTAGTAGTACGGGTCAGAGAAGTCGACCTGGGCAGCGCGCTCAGCGGTGATGGACTGACCGGCGATGACGCAGTCCACATCGCCGCTCATGACGGCGGGGATCAGGCTGTCCCAGTCCAGCTTGACAATCTGGACGTTCTGGCCCAGGGCGTCGGCAATCTTTTTGGCCATCATAACGTCGTAGCCGTAGGCGTAGTCGCTGGCTCCGCGGATGGCAACAGCGCCGTTGGAGTCATCGCTCTGGGTCCAGTTGTAGGGGGCGTAAGCGCACTCCATGGCAACGGTTAGGGTCGTGGGGTCGCCGTCACCATCGGGGGCATCGGTGGCAGCCTCCGCGGCGGCCTCGCCGGAAGCGGTACTCTCGGCCGCGGTAGAGCTGGCGGAAGAGCCGCAGGCGGTAAAGCTGGCGGCCATGGCAGCCACCAGGCCCAGGGCCAAAGTCTTTTTCAGTTTCATGGTGTTCTCCTTTATTTTCCTGTATAATTCCCTCTATGGGCAGGTCCGCCTTTCCCGGCAGGGGAGAGGCAGAACCACCTTACGCAAAAAGCCCCGGCTCCTTACGGGAAGCCGGGACTTGAAGCCTTGGCTATAAGCATCCACGGCGCAGCGTGCTACCGCGCCATTGCGGCCCATACCCATGCATAAATATTACAGCACTATGCAGGCTTTGTCAATAGGTATTAAGCTCAGGCAGCAGCTTTTTCGCTGTTTTTCTCGCTCTTGCTGTAGCTCTTGACACTGTGCAACACGATGTTCAGGCCCAGGACGATCAGCATCACAGCCAGGATCAGCTGCAGGCCGTTGGCGATAAACACAGCACCCCAGGTGGTCTCGCCAGCGGGGATGGTGGTGGAAGCAGCGGCAGAGATGGCCTTGACCATGGCGATCAGGCGCTGGACCAGCGCGGTGAAGGTGACGCACAGCATGATAACCAGCGGCGGGAACAGCATCTTGTTGTTGCGGCCGGTGACCTTCAGGAATACGCACAGGGTAGCCAGGACCAGGGCGCTCAGCAGCTGGTTGGCGGAACCGAACAGCGGCCAGATGTTGGCATAGCCGATCTGGGTCAGCAGGAAGCCGAAGGCCAGAGTGATGATGGTGGAGAAGTAAACGTTGCAGAACAGCTTGCGCCAGCCCTCAGCGTGCTCCATATCATCGGTGCTGAACAGCTCCTGGAAGCTCATACGGCCGATACGGGCCACGGCATCCAGGCTGGTCAGGGCCAGGGCGGAAACGCACATCGTCATAAAGACGGTAGCGATGGAAACGGGCACGCCGAACATCTCAAAGAAGCCGGCAACGCCGCGGCTGAAGATCTGGAACGGGGTACCGGCGGCCGGGGTGCCATCGGCAGCGGCAGCAGCACCGGCAACGCACAGGGCCAGGACAGCCAGCAGGCTTTCCAGCACCATGGCGCCGTAACCGACCTTGAGCATGTCTTTCTCGCTCTCAACGGTCTTGGAGGAAGTGCCGGAGGAAACCAGGCTGTGGAAACCGGAAACAGCGCCGCAGGCCACGGTAACAAACAGAATGGGGAACATGGTGCCCAGCTTCTCGTTGTTGAAGCCGGTGAAGACGGGCAGGTTCATGGTGGGATGAGCGACCAGCAGGCCGACAACGGCACCGGCGATCATGCAGATGAACATGAAGGTAGTCATGTGGTCACGGGGCTGTTTCAGCAGCCACATGGGCAGGACCGCAGCGAAGAAGATGTAGATGAAGGTGATGTAGCTCCAGGCAGCCTTGCCCAGAATGATGGGGAAGTTCATGCCGACAACGAAGGACAGCACGATGAAGACGATGCTGATGACGGACTCTTTCCAGCCGGTGAAATGGAACTTCTTCTGCAGCAGGCCGAAGATGACAGCGAACACCATGAACATGATGGAGACCATGCCGGCAGCGCCGTTGGTGTTGGCGGCATCAGACAGGCTGGTCACACCATCGGTGGTGACGTAAGCGTTGAAGGTACCGGCGACCATGTCAGCAAAAGCAGCGATAACGATGCAGCAGAACAGCCAGCAGAACAGCAGGAACAGCTTACGGCCGGTCTTGCCGATGTACTTCTCGATCAGCAGGCCCATGGACTTACCGTCATTCTTGACGGAAGCATACAGGGCACCGAAGTCGGTAACAGCGCCGAAGAAGACGCCGCCGATAAGCACCCACAGCAGGACGGGCAGCCAGCCGAAAGCGGCAGCCTGGATAGCACCGGTAACAGGGCCGGCACCTGCGATGGAAGAGAACTGATGGCTGAAAACGGTCCAGCCATCGGTGGGCACGTAGTCCTTGCCATCCTCCAGCCGCACAGCCGGAGTTTTGGCGTTGGGGTCAACACCCCAGGTTTTAGCAAGCCAGCGGCCGTACCCGGCGTACGCACATACCAGGACGACAGCTGCGATCAGAACAATCACAAGCGTATTCATTGTATAATCTCCCTCATTTCTTACATATTTTTACAATCGCTTGTTCTATTACTTTAAACCGCTGTTCTTGGTTTGTCAACGGATTGTTCATATTTTGTCAACATGTTGGGTATATAGCAAATCCGTCGAAAACTATTAGTAAATTTTCGTCACTTTTGACAATACAAAAATTCATTGACAAAGCGAGGCGGGGGTTATAGTATAAAGGAAAGCGTTTGCGCGAAAAGCCGCCGCTCTATACTTTATTACACTATAATATAAAAGGAGACATCCCTATGAAACAATGGTTGAAAGATGCGGTATTCTATGAGATCTATCCCCAGAGTTTTTACGATACCAACGGGGACGGCATCGGAGATTTTCCCGGCATCATTGCCAAGCTGGATTACATCAAAGACTTAGGCTGCAATGCGCTGTGGATCAACCCCTGCTACGACTCTCCGTTTAAAGACGCCGGCTACGACGTGCGCGACTACAAAAAAATTGCGCCGCGCTATGGCACCAACGCGGACGCCGCCGCGCTGTTCAAGGCCGCCCACGAGAAGGGCATCCACGTGCTGTTCGACCTGGTGCCCGGCCACACCAGCGAGGAACACGCCTGGTTCAAGGCCAGCTGCCGGCCCGAGCACAACGAATACTCCGACCGCTTCATCTGGACCGATTCCTGCTTTGCCTCCGGCGACGGCATGCCCTTCATCGGCGGCGAGACCCCGCGCAACGGCACCTACATTTTGAACTTCTTCAAGTGCCAGCCCGCGCTGAACTACGGCTACGGCAAGATCAACCAACCCTGGCAAAAGCCCACCACCGACCTTGCCTGCCTGGCTACCGTGGAGGCCATGAAGGACGTCATGCGGTTCTGGCTGGACATGGGCTGTGATGGTTTCCGCGTGGATATGGCTTCCAGCCTTGTTAAAAACGACACCAAGCACAAAAAGTACACCTGTGCCATCTGGCGCGACATAGCCGCCATGCTGAGCAAGGAGTACCCCGAAGCCGCCCTGGTGGCTGAGTGGAACGGCCCGCGCATGTCGCTGAAAAACGGCTTCGATATGGACTTTTATCTGGAGTGGCAGGGCAACGGCTACAGCTGGCTGATGCGCAACTACGACGGTGCCACCGACTCCAACCCGCACAACATCGGCAAGGCCTACTTCTGCAAGGACTCCGGCACCGGCATCGATAAGTTTTTGGACGACTACCTGCCCAGCTACAAGGCCACCAAAAAGGACGGCCTGTGGTGCTTTATCACCTGCAACCACGATACCATCCGCCCCTCGGCCGGTTTGACGGTGGACGAACTGCGACTGGCCTACGCCACGCTGTTCACTCTGCCCGGCGCACCGTTCGTGTATTACGGCGATGAGATCGGCATGCGCTACCTGCCCCTGCCCACCAAGGAGGGCGGCTACTTCCGCACCGGCTCCCGCACACCGATGCAGTGGGACGGCACCGCCAACCACGGCTTCTCCACCGCCGCAGCGGATGCGCTGTACCTGCCGGTGGATACCGCCGACAACGCCCCTACGGTCGAAGCCCAGCAGGCCGACCCCAACAGCCTGCTGCATGCCGTGAAGGGCCTGCTGGCCTTCCGCCATGCCCACCGGGATCTGGACTCCGACGCTTCGTTCAAGGTGCTGTACGCGCCCAAGGCCAAGGGCGACTACCGCCCGTTTGCCTGGCAGCGCGGCAAGCTGACCTGCGCCGTCAACCCCGCCGGGGCCGCCGCCGACCTGCCGCTGAAGCTGAAGGACGGCACCCGCGTGCTGTACGCCATCGGCGAAGCCGCCGTCAAGGACGGCGAGCTGCACCTGGGCGCCCAGAGCTTCGCCGTGCTGGGGTAAATCGAAATATGACGAGTGATGAATATGAAAATCCGAGAAGTGAAAGAAAAAAACAATTCATGTCATTATTGCTATTATAAAGGAACAGATGGACATAGACTTTGTCCATCTTGAAATTGCATGATAGGTGTAATCATCAACGATACACAGACCATCACATTTGAGGAAGCGGCAGAAGTCGCATCAAAGAGAAAAGGAAGAAAAGTTAGGGCAATACCGCACAATTCTAAGTGCCGATGCGGCGAGCGAGAAGTACAAGCTGCTAAGCAAAAAGCGCAGATAATACTGGATGTATTATCGAGCATTTTTGCAACGCAGATTGTGCTTCGCAGCCGCAGCAGCGGTGCTTAAGCTGTAAAGCGGGAATTGTGCGGTGTTGCCTTAGGCGAACAAAGCTCTCGTCAACTCTCTGCGTTCGTCTGCGTCCATCAGCCGGATGGCTTCAAGAATCTCCTTGCCGGAGATTTTTGTTGCCGCCGGCTTTTCGTTTTGCCGGGGTTGGGGTGCTGCCTGGGACATATTTTGGGAATAGAAGTTTGCCTCGATCTTCTCGGTCAGCTCCGGCCGGGGCTTGTCCTGTGTGTGGGCGTAGGTATCCATTAAAACGGCGGCAGTCGCATGGCCGATGTTACCCTGCACCGACTTGAGGTCGCCATCCGACTGCAAGAACTGGTAAGAACATAATAAAGGCAATTACAATTATTTGAAATTTTTGAAAAAACAGAAATCATTTTGATGATGTGGAACGTTTTAATAGACAGGAAGGGAGGTGAACCGTATCCAGACAGAATTATTGCTGCGGAAAGCGCAGAGCGGAGATACGGGTGCGCTGGACACTCTGATTACAGCGTACTATCCACAAATTCTGAACTATTGCCGTTGGCATACAGCGGACGAGCA
>OLOG01000448.1_pt1 | contig 37539 bp, 39 predicted proteins | sample 1672351 | NCBI WGS metagenome assembly OLOG01 (sample SAMEA3136674, study PRJEB25190) | human gut metagenome | biome: human gut; feature: human-associated habitat; material: faeces | place: Austria | collected 2013 | reverse complement strand
TACCATATTTTGGTTCTTTTTATTTAGTGTGTACTTTAAAGGTATTATAATCTTGGCTAATCTTTTTGTTCGTATTGATTACAATAAGTTTCAAATAATTGATGCATATCTAAGTCTAATGCAAAACCTAATGTTAAGTAGTCATCAACTAAATCTTGAAAGTCTGTGAATTGATATGTTTGGTTTAATTTTAAGGCTGTTTGATAAAGATCAATAAATCTTTTACTTAAAGATTGATGATTAGTTAATTCGTTGACATCTTTTAAATGATCAACCTTTAATTCAAAACCAATCGAAAGTAACATATGCAAACCTTGCATATAGGCACTTGTTAAGTCTTCTACACTATGTTTAGAATGATCCCAAAAACTATAACATTGAGATTCTTCACCTACATGACCTAATTCACTTAAAAAGGATAAGATTTTAGCTTCTACCATTTCCTTATTTAAAAGGTTGTATTGTTCGTTGATTAAAGCAAGTTCATGATGAACATGTCGACGATAAATTTTATCTATTTCATACATTTTAATCACCTCAATATTATTATAAACCTTATTGTGACAATGGGATGAACTATTTTATTTTTACATATTCTTTTTTAATAAACTCTTTTTTATATTGATTACTTGTTAAATCTTGAATAGTATCAAAAAAACTAAGATCACGAATATAACAACGATAGGTTACTTGATCTAGATACTCTTTATTCATACAATCTATATCTAATGTTTTTAATAAATGTTCAAACTTTTTCGTATAATGATAATCAATGGTAATATCATAGACATCAACAAGTTCTTTTTCTGCAATGTCAGCTTCTTTTAATGCTTCACTTACAGCTTGACTATAAGCTCTTGTAAGTCCACCAGCACCTAATTTAATGCCACCAAAATAACGTGTTACAATAGCGATAATATTAGTTAATTCTTGTTTTTGTAATACATTTAACATGGGCAAACCGGCAGTACCTGATGGTTCACCATCATCATTAGCTCTTAAAGAAGAACCAACAATATAAGCAACACAATTATGCGAGGCATCATGGTATTTTTCTTTATATTCATTAATGATTGTTGTGACTTTATTTTCATCATCACAGGGAATTAATGTACAAATAAATTCAGATTTTTTTATTATTAAATGATATTCGCTTATTTGATTTACAGATTTCATAATTTTACCTCATCGCAATAATGATAACACATATTTCTTTTAAATTGACGAGGAATTTGCTATTCTAAATAAAGAAGAGGTGTTGAGTATGACAAAAATTGCAATTTTAACTGATAGTGGATGTCAATTACCAATAGGAAAAAATGAGGATGAAGGTATATTTGTTTGTCCACTTACAATAACAATGAAGAATAAAGGTTATTTAGATGGAATAGAAATTGATAGTCAAACTGTATTTGAAACAATGGAAAAAGAAGATCTTACAGTATTAACTTCTCAACCATCGACAGGAGTCATTCATGATGCTGTTGAAAGAATTAAGGCTCAAGGATATGAACATGTCATTGCTTTACCTATAGCGACAGGTTTATCTTCTACTTTAAATGGGATGAAACTTGCTTGTGATATGGCAGATATTCCAGTGACATTAGTTGATAGTAAAGGAACTGCACGTAATCAACGTTATTTAGTAGAAACAGCAGCAATGCTTGCTAAACAAGGAAAAGAGCCAGAAGAAATAGGTGATATTTTACGTCAAATGGTTGAAGAGTCAGCAACAATTATTATGGTACCTAATTTAGAACATCTAAAAAAAGGAGGCCGTATTACTCCAGCAGTAGCATTACTTGCGGGATTGCTAAAGATTGTTCCGATTATGAAGCTTAATTATGATTTAGGTGGAAAAATTGATACTTTGGATAAAGTTCGTACAGTTAAAAAAGCAAATTTAAAGATTATTGATCATATGATTAATGATTGTCATGTTAATGCTAAAGATTATATTTTTGCTATTGAACATGTTTTAAATGAAAAACTTGCTAATGAAATGAAAGATGAATTAATTCACCGTTTAGGTGATTGTGATATTTTAGTTCGTGAGTTACCGGCAGTTGTAGGAGCTCATATGGGAATTGGTGGTATTGGCTATCAATATATTAAGAAATATCAAGGATAATAGATATAAGAGGTAAGCTATGGATAAAAAGACAGATACTGTGGAACTTATTGTGGATTTGGTTAATACAACATTAGATATACAAGATCTTTATTTAAGAGAAAGTGAATATAGTCAATTATCAATGAGTGAAATGCATGTTATTGAAGCGGTAAGTAAAGAAGAAGTTCCTTCAATGACAGCAGTTGCCAATCATTTGAATATCACTTTAGGAACATTGACAACAGCAGTTAAAAAGATTATCGAAAAGGGCTTTTTAGTCAAAGAACGATCAAATGAAGACAAAAGAATTTTCTATCTTCGTTTAACTAAAGAAGGAGAAAAAGCGTTAGAAGTTCACAATCAATTTCATAAAGAATTAGCTTATTATATTAAATCACATATACCTCAAGAAAGAATGGATTGGGTTTATGAAACAATTAAACTTATTTATTCTGATTTAATTGATTATCGTAGTGAATTAAGAACAAAGAAAAAAGCTAAATAAACATGGCACATATTTAGGACACTTTTTGTGTCCTTTTGTTTTACAATATAAATGGGTGATGAAGATGATTTGTCCACGATGTTTAAACGAAGATCCTCAATATTTTTATCAAATTCAAGATCGTTTTTATTGTCGAAAATGTATTCATTATGGTCATCAAGAAACTTCTATTCAACTTACTTATCCTAAACAAAATATTGACTATCATTTACAATATGAACTAACGAAAGAACAAAAACGCATTGCTTTTCAAATTTTAAAACGGTATCAAAAGAAAAAAGATACCGTTGTTAAATCAGTGACGGGGTCAGGCAAAACAGAGATGATTTATCCGGTCATTAAATATGCTTTAAATCAAGGACATAAAGTATGTTTTACAACACCTCGAAAGGCCTTGACTCAAGAACTTGCAATGCGGATAGAAAAACAATTTACTGGCATTAAACCTGTGATTGTGTATGGGGGACATTCAAAGCAGGTAGATGGGCAGTTTATTATTTGTACAACGCATCAGTTATTTCGTTATCGTCATTGTTTTGATTTGTTAATCCTAGACGAATTTGATGCTTTTCCTTATGCTGGAAATAATGAATTACAAGCGATGTTAAAGACGAGCATAAAGGGACATTATGTTATGATGTCAGCAACGAATCAAGAAAGTGATCTTTTATTAAAACGACGCTATCATGGTCATGATTTACCAGTACCTAAGAGTATTGTTGTTCCTGATATTTTCAGTTATTTCATGATGATGAAGTTGTTAAAGCAATATCGAGCATCTAAAAAACCAGTATTGATCTTTGTGCCAACAATCAAAGATATTAAACCTGTTGTCAAATTTCTAAAGGTTGTGGGATTTAAAGTCTATGGTGTATCCTCTCAAACTGAAAATATCAAGCATCATTTAGAATTATTAAAAGAGAATCTTTATGATGCATTAATTACGACCACAATTTTAGAAAGAGGGATGACAGTAAAAAATGTACAGGTTATTGTTATGAAAGGTGCTCATCCAATTTATGATTGTCCAACATTGATTCAAATAGCTGGCAGAGTGGGAAGAGTAGTTCCTTTTAATGAGGGTGAGGTTATCATATTAAGTTATTTTAAAACTAAGGAAATAAGACAATGTATCAAAGAAATCAAAGCACTCAATGCTTAATATGTAATCAAGATTTAAATCAAAGTGTAGACTTATTTCATCTAATATATCAACCACCAATATGTTGTGAGTGTTTGCATCAGTTTGTAATATGTGACTATCACGGACACTTCCATCACTATCCATTAACAATCCTCTATCATTATAATGATTTCTTTAGACAACTATTATATCAATATAAAGGTTTGGGAGATATAGCATTAAAGTCAGTGTTTCTCTTACCGTTTATTCATGATTTAAAAAGACACCATCGCTTAGTTGTTGTTCTTCCTAGTAGTAATCAAGATAATCGAAAACGAGGATTTGCTCCTAATGAAACCATAATGAAAGAAGCAGGCTTTCAAATTTTTAATGGTTTATACAAAACGTCCAATTACAAACAAACGAAGCAAAAAGATCGAAGTCAAATTAAAAAGGTGTTAAAGATGAAAAATGGACATTTGCTCAAAAATAAAAGAGTTATTATTTTTGATGATGTGATAACATCAGGACATACACTTCAAGCAGCCTTGTCCTTAGTTGAACAATATGATCCGCGTTCTATTGAAATTCTTATTCTTTCAAGCAAACAAATACCGCCACAAATTTCTAAATGATGATTCTTTTACTTAGTATTCGATTTTATTGCAGACATGATTCGACAAATAATGACATGATGATAATTTTGTCGATTGAAAAAACTCACTATTTTAGCCACTATCCAATATACTAGAAATGTACCAAGGAAAGGATGAATTTTGAATGCGTGGAAAAGTAAAATGGTTTAACGCCGAAAAAGGGTTTGGATTTATTGATCGTGGAGAAGGAAAGGATATATTTGTTCACTATAGTCAAATTGTACAAGACGGTTACAAGACATTGAATGAAGGTGAAGAAGTAGAATTTGAACTTTATCAAAGCGAACGTGGAATGCAAGCCAAACATGTTGTAAAAATCTAGGTATAACCTAGATTTTTTCATATAGATAAATAAAAATATCTTTTAATAAGATAGGCTAGGTGTTATAATGAACTAGACTTAATATGGAGGAGTATATATTTTTTATGGCAAGTAGAAAAGAAGAAATTAGAAAAGAATTAAAAAAGAAAAATGCCAAACAAGGACTTAATATCGAAGCTGAAAAAAATATTGTTGATTTACAAGATCAACAAGGTAGTGATATACATGTAGAAGATTTTAAGAATGAAGAGTTCAATGGCAAAGTGATTCCATTTTCAACAGAACCACAAAAAAACAAAAGAAGTTTAGTATCAAAAATCAAGGGTGTCTTTGATGATGAAAGAAAACAATTAAAAAGAATTGGTAAGATGGCAGATCAAATTATTGCTTTAGAAGGAAAATATGAAGCAATGAGTGATGAAGATTTAGCTAGTCAAACACAAATTTTTAAAGATAAACTAGCTAATGGGAGTACATTAGATGATATTTTAATTGATGTTTTTGCAGTTGCCAGAGAAGCGGCTTGGCGTCAATTAGGGTTAAAAGCATTTAAAGTGCAATTAATGGGTGGTATTGCTTTACATGATGGTGATATTGCTGAAATGAAAACTGGTGAAGGGAAAACATTAACTTCTATTTTCCCAGTTTACTTAAATGCTTTAACTGGTAAAGGTGTTCATGTTGTTACTGTCAATGATTATCTTGCTGAACGTGATGCAAGAAACAATGGTAAAGTATATGAATTTTTAGGTTTAACTGTAGGGTTAAATAAAAGAGAATTAACTCCAGAAGGAAAGAAAGCAGCACATGGTTGTGATATTACTTATACAACAAATGCTGAACTTGGATTTGATTACTTAAGAGATAATATGGTGACTTCATTAGAAGATAAAGTTTTAGTGAATGGTTTAAATTATGCTTTAATTGATGAGGTTGACTCAATCTTAATTGATGAATCAAGAACGCCACTTATTATTTCTGGTGGTCGTAAAAATACTGCTGCATTATATATTCAAGCAGACCGTTTTGTTAAATCATTAAAAGCAGATGAAGATTATGAAGTTGATGTGGAAACAAAAACAGTTGCTTTAACTCCAAGTGGTATTACAAAAGCAGAAAAAGGATTTAAAATTGATAATTTATATGATATTCAACATACTTCTCTTGTTCATCATATTAATCAAGCTCTAAAAGCAAACTATGCTATGCAAAGAGATGTTGAATATATGATAGCAACAGAAGACGGAACACGTGATATTAGAAATGCTAAGATCATGATTATTGATCAATTTACTGGACGTGTTATGCCAGGGCGTGCTTATTCTGATGGGTTACATCAAGCTATTGAAGCTAAAGAGGGTGTACCAATTAAAGAAGAAACAGAAACAAGAGCAACAATCACTTATCAAAATTTCTTCAGATTATTTAATAAATTAGCAGGGATGACAGGTACTGCTAAAACTGAAGAAGAAGAATTTATGATGATTTATAACATGCGTGTTATCGAAATTCCAACTAACAAACCAGTTATCCGTGATGACCGTACTGATAAAATTTATTCAACAAAAACAAATAAATTTAAAGCATTATGTGATGAAGTGGCTGCAAGACATGCTTATGGTCAACCAATTTTGATTGGTACTGTTTCAGTAGAAACATCTGAAGTACTATCAAAAATGTTAGATCGTCGTGGTATTAGACATAATACTTTAAATGCTAAAAATCATGCTAAAGAAGCTGAAATCATTGCTCGTGCTGGACAAAAGGGTGCTGTAACTATTGCAACAAATATGGCAGGGCGTGGTACCGATATTAAACTTGGAAAAGGTGTTCCTGAAATAGGTGGTTTAGCTGTTATTGGTTCTGAAAGACATGAATCACGTCGTATTGATAATCAGTTACGTGGACGTTCAGGACGTCAAGGAGATCCAGGATATTCAGTATTCTATGTATCATTTGATGATGAATTAATGCAAAGATTTGCGGGTGAAAGACTTCAATCATTTACTAAGTATTTAGATGATGATATGGCAATTGAAAATAAGATGGTATCTAAAACAATTGAAAATGCTCAAAAACGTGTAGAAGGTCAAAACTTCGATGCTCGTAAACATATTCTTGAATATGATGATGTAATGAGACAACAACGTGAAATCATGTATAAAGAACGTGATGAAATTATGGCAGCAGAAAGTTTAGATGATGTCATTAAAGGAATGTTCAATCAAGCTATTGAACAAGTTGTTAAAAAATGCACAACACATGAAAAACATGATACTGTTGATGTTAAAGCTGTTGTTGATTATGTAGCCAAAAATTACATGTTATTATGTGAAGTAGAAGCAACTAATGAAGAAGCAATGACTAAAGATCCTGCTAAATTATTAGAATCGTTAACTGAATTATGTTTTAATCAATATCAAATGAGATTAAATCAAGATCTTGAAAAAGATAAATTATTAAGATATGAAAGAAGTATTCTTTTAGGAGTCATTGATTATACATGGATTAATCATATTGATGCAATGACTAAACTTAGAAATGGTATTTATTTACGTGCTTATGCTCAAAAAGATCCACTTGCTGAATATACAGAAGAAGCTTTCTATATGTTTGAACAAATGACTTTATCTATTGCTGATGCTGTGAGTCAAAATATTGTTCACATGGGAATTAGACCTGGAAGCGAAGCTGAAAAAGATATTCCTCATTTAAAATTAGAGTTAACGTTTAATTAATGGAATTATATGAAATAAAAAATGGGCTTGATCAAGCCCATTTATTAATAAAAGAATTTTATATTTCAGCAAGAATTGAGGAAAAGCTTCGTGAAATAGAAGGGTTAGAACATCAAACACTACAAGATGGTTTTTGGGATGATGCCAATCATGCAAAAAATATCTATGATCAATTAAATGGAATGAAAAAAATAACTGATGAATATACAAGACTAAATCAAATGTTATCATCATTAGATGAAACTTATACTTTAGTTAAAGAAACAGATGATCAGGAGTTTATGCAAGTATTAGAAAGTGATTATGAAGAATTTAAAAAAGCATTAGATGAATATGAAAAACTATTACTCTTATCTCATGAACATGATCATTTGAATGCGATTGTTGAAATTCACCCTGGGGCTGGAGGTACGGAAAGCCAAGATTGGGCAGAAATGCTATTTAGAATGTACCAAAGGTATTGTGATAAAAAAGATTATAAAATAGAAGTATTAGACTACTTAGATGGTGATGTAGCCGGAATTAAATCAGTTACTTTTTTAGTTAAAGGATACAATGCTTATGGTCATTTAAAAGCAGAAAAAGGGGTTCATCGTTTAGTGAGAATCTCACCATTTGATTCTTCTAAAAGACGACATACTTCTTTTGCATCAGTTGATGTCATTCCGGAATTTAATGATCAAGTTGAAATTGAAATTAGAAGTGAAGATATTCGAATTGATACTTATCGTGCTAGTGGTGCTGGAGGACAGCATATTAATAAAACTGATTCAGCAGTACGTATTACTCATTTACCAACAGGCATTGTTGTAACTTGTCAAAGTCAACGTAGTCAGATACAAAATAGAGAACAAGCTATGTTGATGTTAAAAAGTAAGTTATATCAACTGATGTTAGAAAAACAAGCTAAAGAATTAAAAGAAATCCAAGGAGAACAAAAAGAGATTGCATGGGGATCACAAATTCGTTCCTATGTTTTACATCCTTATTCTTTAGTCAAGGATGTAAGAAGTCAATATGAATCTAATAATCCTAAAGATGTATTAGATGGTAACCTAGATCCTTTTATTTATGCTTATTTAAAATCTGAATTAAAGGAGGGAAAAGATGACTAACTTATCTGGTTTAAAAAAGACAATCTTTGAAACAGTTATGATTGTTTTAGGAAATTTGATTTTAGCTTTTGGGATTTGTGCCTTTATCACACCTCATGGTATTATCATGGGAGGGGCAACTGGAATAGGGTTAATTGGTAAACATTTAACAGGGATTCCAATGTCAATGATTGTTTATGCTATTAACATCTTTATGTTTATTCTAGGCTATTTTTGTCTGGGGAAAAAATTTGCATTAGGAACAGCTTTGAGTACCATTATTTTCCCTACTTTTCTTACATTATTTGAAAATATTCCAGCAGTGAGTCAGATTACTCAAGACATGTTACTATCTGCAATTTATGCCGGTATCTTTATTGGTGGTGGTTTAGGATTAGTGATTAGAATGGGTGCGAGTACTGGAGGAATGGACATTCCTCCATTAGTTGTAAATAAAAAAACAGGGATTTCCGTTGCTGTTTTAATTAATGCATTTGATTGTGTGATTTTGGCTTGTCAAGTTCCCTTTTCTAGTGTTGAACAGATTTTATATGGAATCTTAGTTGTTTTGATTAATGCTATTGTGATGGATAAAATGATTATGTTAGGTGAATCAAAAGTTCAAGTGATTGTTATTTCACCTAAATGGCAAGAAATCAGACATGTTGTTTTTGATGATATTAATCGTGGATGTACATTGTTAAATGTAACAACAGGATATATGCAAAAACAAAGTTATGCAGTTATGGCAGTTGTTAGTAAAAGGGAGTTACATACATTAATGGGATTGATTAGAGATGTTGATCCTGCGGCATTTATTATTAGTAATGAAACACATAGTGTACATGGTAGAGGATTTACACTACCTAATATAGATTTATAAAAGGCTTTATTTTGAAGCCTTTTTGGCTATTCAAATAATTTAGGGATCTCAACTTTTGAGGGATGAACTTCTAATAATTGACATTGAAAAACAACAGCTAGGATCCTGGCTGTTGTTTTTTTATAGTTCGTTTATCGTTAATATTGTCTAGATACTATGAAAGGAACAAACTAATTGATTGCTTCTTTAAACTTATTTTCTATTGAATTTTTAGGTTGCTCCTAAATAATTTGGTTACCCGCCTTTTTTTGTAAACGTTGTTGATGTAGTTTTTGTTTCTTTTTAAGGTTTAATATACGTTTTTGGTCTGCTTTTTTAGTTTCTTGTTCTTTTTTTTCTTTTTCAATTCTTTGGTTATATTCTTGAGCATATTTTTTCGCTGTTACAAATAAATCTTGAGGATTATCAGTAATATGACTGACTTTACTATCGTTATTTAAATCAATATATAATTCAACATAGCCACATTGCGGACAGTAACATGATTTTAATTCATGATTTGATTTTTTGTAATTTTTTTCTTTAATAATAAGATGAGGATAACTCAAAGCTACACCCTTATCTTGAATGTAACAGTTATCTTTTAAAATGTGTTGGCAATGCGGACAAATTCGTTTCATATGTGACCTTCCTATTCGTTTATAATTTATTATACCATGAAAAAACATAATTAATAGTATGAAATAACAACTATAAATGACAATTTATGCTATAATGTTTGAGGGAGTTGATAAAAAAATGATAAAACTTACACACGTAGTAAAAATTTATAAAACCGGTGTTAGAGCTATCAATGATCTTTCTCTAACAATTGAACCAGGTGAATTTGTATATGTTATTGGGACAACAGGTGCTGGAAAATCAACTTTTATTAAATTGCTTTATCGTGAAGAAAAAGCTACTTCAGGAACTGTAGAAGTGGTTGGGCGCGATGTCTCAAAAATTAGAAATAGTAAAGTTCCTTATTTTAGAAGAAATATTGGTGTTGTTTTCCAAAACTTTAGACTTTTACCTAGAAAAACAGTCTTTGAAAATGTAGCTTATGCTTTAGAGGTTATTGATACCCCTAAGATGGAAATTAGACGTCGAGTTCGTGCAACATTAGAATTAGTAGGTTTAGAAGACAAAGTGAATGCTTTCCCACATGAATTATCAGGTGGACAACAACAACGTGTCGCTATTGCTAGAGCAATTGTGAATAAACCAAAAGTTTTGATTGCTGATGAACCTACAGGAAACTTGGATCCAGAAACATCAAAAGAAATTATTAGTTTATTAGAGAGAATTAATGAAGAACAAGGAACAACAGTTCTTGTTGTTACTCATGACCGTGAAATTGTTCAAGAACATAAAAAACGTACAATATTAATGGAAAATGGATGTGTAACAGCTGATACAACATTAGGAGGTTATGATTTAGCATGAAAGAATTAGTAAGTTGTATAAGAAATCTTCCTAAACATTTTAAGACAGCTTTTGTTAATTTATGGCGAAATGGTGTTATGTCTTTTTCATCTATTTTTGCTGTAACGATTACATTATTATTAATTGGGGTTATTAGTGTTTTAGCTATTAACGTACAAGGAATTTCTGAAAATATTCAAGAAGGTGTACGTATTTATGTTAAGTTAGATCGTTCTATTGATGAAAATGCAGAAAAAGCAGTGGGTGAAGAAATTAATAAAATTGCTGGTGTTAAATCTTCTACATATTCATCTAAAGATCAAGAATTAACTAAACTTATTGAAAAACAAGGAAATGATGGAAAGGAATTATTTGAATCTTATCGTCAAGATAATCCTTTAGGTGCTGCATATGAAGTTGAAGTTAAAGATTCTCAAAAAATCGCAACAATTGCTAAAAAGATTGAAACAATTAATAATGTTAAATCTGTCAATTATGGTGGAGATTCAACAAAAAGTATGATTAGTACTTTACATACCATTCAAACAGGTGGTTCTGTTTTTGTTGTTGCCTTAGTTGTTGTTGCTCTATTTATGATTTCTAATACAATTAAAATTACCATTACAGCACGTCGTACAGAAATAGGTATTATGAGAATGGTAGGAGCAAGTAACTGGTATATTCGTATTCCTTTTATGTTAGAAGGTATGCTTATTGGTATCTTTGGCGCTATTGTTCCTATTATTGTATTGATTTATGGATATAGTATGATTTATAACTATACGGGTGGTAGTTTGATGTCTACAATGTTAGTGTTGAAAGCACCAATGCCATTTATTCGTAATTTCTCATTTGTGCTTGTTGGTTTAGGTGCAGGTGTTGGATTAATCGGAAGTTTTGTTTCTATGAGACGTTTCTTAAAATTCTAATCATCTTCTTAAGAAGATGATTTTTTTATTTGTCATGATAAACAAATGTAGTATAATACCCATATATCTATTGAAAGGGGATTGGTTATGAATCGAAATAGATTGAAGGAATTTTTTAGTTTACCTAATTGGCTCAGTTATTTTAGAATTGTACTAATTCCTGTTTTTTTAAATTTATATTTAAATGGTCAAGGGAAATATGATCATATTGTAGCTGGTGTGATTTTGATTATTTCTGGATTATCTGATTTTTTAGACGGACAGATTGCACGAAGATGTCATATGGTGACTGACTTTGGGAAAGTCATTGACCCTATTGCTGATAAATTAACACAATTTGCTGTCGCCATTGCATTATTATGGACATATCCACTTATTTGGATGTTATTGCTTATTATTGTCATTAAAGATGGAATGCTTGCTTTAGTAGGACTATTTTTATTTAAAAATGGTACAAAGGTGAAAGGTGCATCATGGTGGGGAAAAGTGGCAACGGCTTACTTTTATTTTGTTGTCATTACATTAGTCTTTATTCCCTTACAAAATTCACCAGTATCTTCATTTTTAATCATTACAAGTACATTACTTATGCTTTTAGCGTTTGTTTTATATGCTAAAGAATTGTATGGTTTGTATCAGGAGAATAAAAAGAATGGATAATCGACAATTAAAGAAGGATTGTTATTTAGATTTGTTAGATGATGCGATTGTAGATGTTGAAGCTATTTATAATCAATTAAATAGACTTGCAGCTAATAATCAGACAATTGATGAAAAAGTCATTAAAAAAGATAAAATTAAAACGAAATATCAATTAGAGTTATCTCTTGCTTCTTTATGCATTTTACTTCGTAAAATGGCAGAAAATATGTTTATTCAATTACCAGCAGAAATAAGGAAAGATATGAATGGTATTATTCACTCTAATCGTTTTGAATTTGATGATCAAGATATTATTTATGTTTATTCACAAAAGGGTAAAGAAGAAGTTTCGTTAAAAGGACTATTATTATTTGCTAGAAGTGTCTTATAATGACACTTTTTTTGTTGGGTTAAATTTAAAATAAAAGAGGTGATTGAAATGAATGTAAAGAAGAATACAGGAATAGTTTTAATATTATTGGGTATTGTTTTAACGATGGATAGAACTAATGATTTCAAAGGAATTGTGTCGATGATTGCGTATTATATGAAAGAATACTGGCCTTTTATTTTAACTTTTATTGGTATTTATTTATTAAGTGCACCAAAAAAATCAAAAAGAAAATAATCTTATGATTAATACATCAAATAAATTGAAAATAAGTGATAAAAATGATAATATGATGAAGAAAAAATGGAGGAATAAATTATGAAAAAAAGACCAATTGTGTTATGTATCTTAGATGGATATGGATTATCATCAAGAGTAGAAGGAAATGCAGTTAAACTTGCTAATACACCAAATATAGATGATTTAATGGCGTTATATCCAACAACTACAATCCATGCAAGTGGAATGCCAGTAGGACTTCCTGATGGACAAATGGGAAACAGTGAAGTAGGACATTTAAATATCGGTGCTGGTAGAGTTGTTTATCAATCTTTAACTTTAATTAATAAAGCAATTCAAGAAAAAACTTTCTTTGAAAATGAAAAATTCTTAAAAGCAATTCAACATGCTAAAGATAATAATTCTAAGTTACATATTTGGGGATTATTATCAAATGGTGGGGTTCACTCATCAAATGAACATATCTATGGTTTATTACAATTAGCTAAAGAACAAGGTTTACAAAAAGTATATGTTCATGCTTTTCTAGATGGTAGAGATGTTGCTCCTGATAGTGGTATTGATTTTGTAAAAGAATTACAAGCTAAAATGGAAGAAATTGGCGTAGGTGAAATTGCTTCTATTTCAGGTAGATATTATGCAATGGACCGTGATAAGAGATTTGAACGTGTTGCTTTAGCTTATGATGCAATCGTATCTCATAAAGGTGAATCTTTTGAATGTCCAGTTCAATATGTAAAAGATTCATATGCTAAAGATACTTTAGATGAATTTGTTATTCCTGGTTATAATAAAAACGTAGATGGTACAGTAGATGATAATGATGCTGTCATCTTTGCTAACTTTAGACCAGATAGAGCTATTCAATTAGCAACAGTTCTTACAAATCCATCATTCTATGAAGCTTATACTCCAGAAAAACAAGTTAAAAATATTGAATTTGTTTGTATGATGAAATATGCGGATAGTGTTAATGGTGAAGTTGCTTTTGTATCACCAGAATTAACAAATACATTAGGAGATTATTTAGCTGAAAAAGGATTAAAACAATTACGTATTGCTGAAACTGAAAAATATGCTCATGTTACTTTCTTCTTTGATGGTGGAGTTGATAAAGAAATTGAAGGAGCAACTCGTGTGTTAGTTAATTCACCTAAGGTGGCAACATATGATTTACAACCAGAAATGTCTGCTTATGAAGTAAAAGACAAATTAATTGCTGAATTAGATAAAGATATCCATGATGTTATCATTGTTAACTTTGCTAACTGTGATATGGTTGGACATACTGGTATTATTCCAGCAGCTATCAATGCAGTAAGTGTTGTTGATGAATGTGTTGGTGAAGTATATGAAAAAGTTCTTGAATTAGGTGGAACAATGTTAATTACTGCTGATCATGGTAATGCAGAAGAAGAATTAGATGAAGAAGGAAATCCATATACAGCACATACTACAAATGATGTACCATTAATTGTAACTAATTCTCATTTAGAATTAAAAGATGGTGGTAAATTAGGTGACTTAGCACCAACAATGTTACAATTATTAGGATTACCTATTCCAAGTGAAATGGACGGAGAATCATTAATTAAATAATGAAAAAGTTCATATTCATTACATGTTTATTGCTTATAATAAGTGGGTGTAGTCATACTACATCCACTCATACTATTGTACGGGATTCTTCTTTAAATGGAATTCATGATATTTCTTATCAAGAACTTAATAAAAAAATGAAAGAAAAAGATACTTTTGTTTTATATATTGGTCGTCCTGATTGTCAGGATTGTCAAGAATTTAGTCCTATCATTGAACAATATCTTCAAAAACATCCTGGTGTATATCTTTATTATTTCAATACTAAAGCATATCGAGATCAGGCTAATCAGTCAAAAGAAGGTAAACAGTTTTATAATCAGTTAAGAAAGAAAATTGATTTTAGTTGGACACCAACATTAAAGTTTATTGTTAATGGAAAAAATGAAACAACTTATACTTATTTAGATGAAGAGTATTATTCGCTAGATTCAAATAAACAAAAGCAAGAAAAAAAGAAGTACAAACAACAATTTTATAAGTGGATGAATAAGATATTTGTAGAAGGAGATTAATAATGAAACAATGTCCAAATTGTCATAAAGATATACCTGATGATGCAAAAGTATGCCCTTATTGTGGGATGCCTCAAAGAGGATATCAACCAATGAAACGTAGAAAATATAATAAAAATAGATCAAGAATTGCTTTGATGTTACTTGCATTCTTCTTTATTTTTTCACCACTTATTGCTTTTTCTTTTTTTATCGATAATGATCTTATTTCATCATCATCTGATAATCAAAACGTGACAGTAGGAACTTATGAAGAAAAATTAAGAGATCCTGTTACCCATCGTTATGAATCACTAACGGCATTTAAAAAACATGTAACCAATAGTAGTCAGTATATAAGTGTATTAGAAGATAAAGAAAGTCAATTAAAAACTCTTTATCCTCAAAGTGAAATAGATAAAGATTATTTGTTTGATATTACTAAAGGCAATAATGTTTATGTATCTGCTAGTTATGAAATAAAGGATGGTCAAAACAAAATTATGATTGATTATAATTATGATTTAACAAACCAAAATGAGTGTGAAATCACTTATCAAGTCGATCATCTTACTTTAGATCAAATCAAACAATTTGATTTAGATTCTGTAAAAAAATTAGTTTATATTTTTGATCAAAATAAAAATACAAAATTAATGGATGGAAGCCAAAAAGAATTTATTTCTCTATTAGATAAAAGTGATCTAACAAAACAAATTTCTCATTATGGATTAGGAAATGTTAAAGAATCAGGGAAAAAGTCTTGTTCATTTAGAATATTTAATCAAAATGATCAGTATCGTTTAAAATTTGGATACAAAACACAAATAAAATAAGTCATAGTAATGACTTATTTTTTTGTTGTGATATAATTTTGATAAATCTAAATAAGGAGATGTTTATGAAAAAAATATTATTTTGTGATATGGATGGAACAATTATTGAAAATAACTTGCCAATCCATCATCTGGATATAGAAATGATTCATGAATTAAGAAAACAGGGTTATTATTTTGCTTTTTGTACAGGAAGAAACTTAGAAGAGGCGAAAATAGCCAGTCATCATTTTGAATATGATTTTATGGTATTAAATAATGGGGCGATGATAGTTGATCAAGATGATCGTGTTCTTTATCATAAACAAATTAAAAATCAAGATGCTAAAGAAATTCTTGATTACTGCATGATGCATTATCCACATTTGCAGTATTCATTTTACAATGGACAGCAAACATTTAATTATTATCAAGGTAAAACTTATGTTCATAATCTTCAAGGAACGGTTGAAACAAAAGAATATCAATTCATTAATGAGTTAAATAAAATGAAAGATGATTTCGATATTTTTTGTGCTTTTAATCCAGATGAAACAACAAATGATATTTTAGAAATTCAAGATTATATCAATCGAAATTATCAAGATATTCAAGGAACACAAAATGTTATTTATTTAGATGTGACTGTTGCTCATTGCAGTAAAGGTACTGGAATACAGGCATTATGTCAAATTTTAAATGAGGAATTACAAACATATTGTATCGGGGACTCATTTAATGACCAAAGTATGTTTAAAGTAGCTGATTATGCTTATACTTTTAATCGAGTAACAGATGAGATAAAAAAAGAAACGGATAAACAAGTAGATTATGTTTATGAAGTTATTCAAGATATGTTGAAATAGGGGGATGAAATATGAGTTGGCAAGATAAATTAAGAGCAGTTGAGCCATATGTTGCAGGGGAGCAACCAAAAATTGTAAATATGATTAAGTTGAATACGAATGAAAATCCGTATGGACCAACACCAAAAATAAAAGAGGTATTCAATCAATTAGACATAGATAAATTAAAATTATATCCTAATAGTGATGCGGATGATTTAAAAAGTGCATTAGCAAAATATCATGGATTAAATGAAGATGAGGTTTTCTTAGGAAATGGATCAGATGAAGTATTAGCTTTGACTTTTTTAACTTTTTTTAATGGTAAAGACCCCATTTTATTTCCTAATATTACTTACTCATTTTATCCGGTATATTGTGATCTTTATCAAATGTCATATAAAGAATTAGCTTTGAATGAAGATTTTACTATGAATATTCAAGATTTTATGCAACCAAATTCAGGAATTATTTTTCCAAATCCAAATGCACCAACTGGTTTATTAGTAGATTTAGATTTTATTGAAACTATATTAAAGAATAATAAAGAGAGTATCGTTGTTGTAGATGAAGCCTATATTGATTTTGGTGGTGTAAGTTGTGTACCACTTATTCATCAATATGATAACTTAGTTGTTATTCAGACCTTTTCTAAATCTCGTTCACTGGCAGGAAGCCGTATAGGGGTGGCTTTAGGAAACAAAGAAGCAATTTCTCATTTATATGATGTGAAAAATTCATTTAATTCTTATCCAGTAGATTATGTAACACAGCAGGTTGCCTTAGCGAGTGTGTTAGATAGCCAAGATATGAAAGAAAAATGTAAAAAAGTAATAAATACACGTGAAAGAACAAAAGCTGCTTTGAAGGAACTAGGATTTATTGTTCCTGATAGTTATTCAAACTTTGTTTTTGTTAAACATCCAGAAGTCGATGGGAAAACATTGTTTTTGGCTTTAAGAAAAGAAGGAATCATTGTTCGTCATTGGGATAAAGAAAATATTAATCAGTATTTACGTATTACAATTGGAACAGATGAACAAATGGATCGTTTACTTGCATTTTTAAAAGATTACTTAAAAAGATAAATTCAGGCTGAATTTATCTTTTTATATATTTCATTTGGAGTTGTCTTTGAAAAACAAAATGTTGAGAAGTAGATAACTGATCATTATATTGATAATCATCAATAATGATTGTTTTGATTTGTTCAACATCTCTAACTTGATGGCGAATGAGATAATCAAGCATTTGACCTCTTGCTTTTTTAAGTATGTTGCTCGTCTTTTAATTGTATCACCAGAAACTTCTTGAAAGTCGATAGTGATCATACGAGGATGTTCAATCATCTTTTCATATTCTTTGGTACTTAATGAAATAATCATATCTTCATCTTTAAGATAATGTTGGATATCTTGATGCCAATAGTCATATAAATTAATGTGATGAGGATGATGAGAAATTTCTAAACGATGCTTTTCTATTTGATCTTGAGGTCTTAATAAGCCATAAACAGGAGAATTAATGAGAAGATGATGATTAAGATAATTGAGTTGTTGATTGTTATATTGATCAAGATGCAACTGTTTATATACTAAACCATCAAACAAATTTAATGCAGCGTAAGTGTTTTGTTCCTTTAAATCTTTATATAATTGTTTGCTTTGTTGAAATGATATTTTTAATAAATCGTGTAATTGTGTTTCATTCATGCTTTTTAAAATAGATAATAATTTTTGGCTTTTATCGTTAAAAAGAGGAACTTGTTTATTTAATGGATGTTGTTGTACTTTTAATTTTTTTGCATCTGCAATTATTATTTTCATTGAAATCACCATTTCCATTATATCTTATCTTTTTAAATTATGATATACTTAATCCGGTGATAAAAATGAGTACAACAATAATAGATAAAATTCTTATACATATGTTAGATATGGAACATAGTCAAGTCATTTATTCAGATACCTATATTGATTTAGTTGAAGGAACAACTGAATACTATGATAAAAAATTAGAAAAATGTTTAACAAATACAACAATTAAACAATTAGTAGTCGGAAGTGAACATCATTTATTACAGGCTGCAAGAAATATGATTATTGATGATGAACAATTTATGGCAGAATCTAGAAAGATTGCTCAAGATTTGTTTATGGTATGTAAAAATGTGGAAGAAATGCCTAATTCAAATTTAATGTTTATTGAATGTAAAGTTGATGGTGAAAAAATGATTATTATCATTAAACTTAACTATAAAGTTACACCAGTGAGTGTTATTGAAGAGGTTGATGGTAAGCAAATGATCAAATTTGTTAATAGACAATTATTGCCACCCAAAACAACAAATGTGGATGAAGCAATTTTAATTAATGTTGATCAAAGCACTGTATCTATGATAGAAAAAAGATTTCAAATAGATGGCAAACCTGGTTATTATTTAAATGAACAGTATATTAAGGGAGAACCTTTATTATCTGATAAACAAAAATTAAGTATCGTTAATAAAGTTGTTAAAAAGGTAGATAGTGAATATAACGTATTTGAAGGTGATCCGGTTGCATTAGTAAAAAAAGAGATGATTGATTTAGTTATGGATCATCAACCTATTAAACCTTTAGCGTTAGCTAAAAAAGTTATGGGTGATGACTATAATGCCAGTGAGGAAGTAGAAACGATTATGAAAGATTTAGGTATTCAAGAAGAAGATGAAATCGTTAATGTTCCTATTTCTATGGATCGTATGTCTCGTTGTAAATTAGTATTAGATAATGATCGTGTCGTTGAACTTAATGTAGAAGATTATTTAAATCATGAAAATATTGTAACTGAAACTGATATGACAGGAACAACGACGATTACATTAAATAATATTCGTGATATTAAAATAAAATAGTAACCATAAAATGGTTACTATAAGATAACATATCGATTAATTGCAAGATAGTAAACAATGGCTTGAATATTAGCTTGAGGGAAAACTCGAGCTAATATTTTTTTATAATAATTCATTTGTTGAACATGTAATGATTTTAAAGTTTGTTCATCGCAGTTTTGACTCACGCGATCAGTCTTATAATCAATAATATAGATATTGTTATTGTAAACACAAATAACATCAAATATACCATGAATAATTTGTCCATTTTCATCTTTCATTGAAAAAGCTTTTTCTTTATAAAGATGGTCACTTTGATTCATAAGTTGGTAAACATCACTACAAATAAAATCATGAATATGATCTTTATATTGTTCAATAAGTTGGCAAGCTTGTTCATCAAACTCATCTCGTTGATATATTTGGTTGAGTTCTTGATCAAGATTATTGATATTTAAAGGTAATAATTCTAAAACACGGTGAATAATTGTTCCTCGATCTGTTGCCTTGAAAGAAGAAGTTTCTTCATTTCTTTCAGGATAAATGCGATTGCCATCATCAATAATTTGGGTAACAGCACAGGTTTTATCTAACTCATTTTGATTATGATAAACAAATTCATGGTTATTTTCATAAATCACTTGATGATGTGATAGAACTTGTTGATGAGGGTAAATATATTCATCAATTGTACGACAATCAATGATTGAAGTATGAAATTTTGCGTGACGTGTATTCATCGCAACTTGTGTCTCTTGATAAAGATTCATTTTTGAAGCATTATGCATGACTTCATCTAAAGGATAAGCGTTTTTAATTTTATCATCAAAAAGAGAGAGGTCCATACATTGATGAATGAAATCAGGATGGCGGATAATGGCTAACATAACCCAATTTAGCATTTGATCTGACTTTCTAAGATGTGCTGGTAATAAATGCTTAGAAGCATCTAGAGCATAATCAATAATCTGATTTTGCCATTTTTCAATCATATGAATGTCTTTTAAACCACCAGTAAGAATCAATTTTTGGGAAGCACGAGTTAATGCTACATAAAGAATACGCATTTCCTCATTAATTGTTTCATTATCTAATGTTGTTTGAAAGATGCCTTTTAATGGATGACGATATTCTGTTAAAACATTTTCAAAGTCATGTAATTGTAATGTTTTGTGTGGTTTTAAAATAAGACCAAGATTTTTATCTTGAATTAAATTAGCTTTACTATCAGAAAAGTTAAATTGGTGATTAAGCTGATTGACAATGACAATAGGAAATTCTAATCCTTTTGATTGATGAATGGTCATAAAAGTTACAGCCTGATCATCCTGTGAAATTGTTGCTGGTTTGTAATCAATATTAAGAGTTATCGTTTGATTAATTTTTTGAACAATTTGATAAAGTGATAATTGCTGATCAGCTTTGAGCATTTCAACTAATAATTCAATGTTTGCTAATCGTTGTTTACCATTATATAAAGAACTAACAAAAATAGAATAGTTACTGTCATCTAAGAACTTTTGTAATACTTTATACGTTGGTTGTTGTTTTGCATAATCTAATAAAGAGTGGAAATAGTTTAAAAACTGGATTACAGTTTCATCCTGTGATTCAAGAAGAGATTCATACATTGATTTTTTGTCTTGAATATGATGATAAAGAAAATCTTCGTCAAAATGACTAAAAGCATAATTTCCTTTAAGTAATGAGATAAAAGCAATATCATCTAAAGGATTATCAAGGGCTTTTAAGAAATGAACACAATCAATGATTTCGTTACTTTCAAAGAACCCTTTGGTAAGGACAATCAAATTAGGTACCCCTTTAGCGTCAAATACTTTTTTATAAGTAATGAAGTTTGCGACATTTCTCATTAATACAACAATATCTTGATATTGAGCTGGTCTTTTTTCATTAAAGAAATCTAATTCAAGATGACCAACCATATCATGTATCTTTTTAGCAATCATTTTTGCTTCGTATTCAATCATATCCACTTTTTCTTCAGGTTTTAATACTAACATAATATCTGTATCAAACCTTTTTTCATGATCAAGACGAGTAAGGGCTTGATTGAGTTTTTCATCACTATCACATTTTTCTTTTCTTAAAAAGTCATAATTTAATTTAGCGTGAGGATCATGATCATATTCTAATCCACCATAACGGGTATCCATAATTGCGTTAAAAATATAATTGATGCTATCTAAAACAATCTTGTTGGAACGATAATTGAATTTTAAATCTATTCTTTGATTGTTGTCACTTACACCATAATTCATGTATTTATCATTAAAAATATCAAGATCTGCTTTTCTAAAACGATAGATAGACTGTTTCATATCCCCAACCATAAAACGATTAATTTCTGGTAAATGACAACGAGAAATTAAAAGAATTAGGTTTTCTTGAATTTCATTGGTATCTTGATATTCATCAATCATGATTTCATTAAATTGCTGGTAAAGAGTTTCACTTACACCATTATCTTCACTTAATAATTGAAGAGTGTATTGTTCAAGATCATTAAAATCTAAATAAGATAAAGACTTTTTATAATTTTGATAGGCTTCTTGGAATTGTTTTAAATAGTCTAGATAGATATCTAGATGTTTTAAAGTGAGACTTAATACTTCACTTAATTCTTCAATAGAAGCAGGCATACATTTTTCATAAGCACTTGAAAAAGTTGTTTTAGCTTTAGAAAGTAACGATTTATAAGTCTCTTTAATATGATCATCTACATCTTTAAATACAGCATTACGGTGTCTATCCACTTTAACATTGATATTAAAGTAATCATCTTGTTCAAGTTTATTTTTAATTGAATCATAATATTGTTGTAATACATCATGAACAGCTGGTAATTTATTTGTTGATTCTTGATAAAAACCAAGACCATAGGTCTGACAAAAATCTTCTAGTTGTAAGTAGTATTGGTATCCTTCTTGATAAGCATTATTTAAGATATCATAGAGGGGATGTTTAAAGGGAGTATCATCTATTGTTTGATGATGAATAATTTGATCATATAACTTATCTTTTACTTGGCTTAAATATTGGTCAAAGTGATAAATATTATGAGATAAATTATCAAGTTTAAAGATGATTTCTTTAAATTCATCAAAACGATATCCAGCAAAGTTTTCTTGATAAAATTGTTTAAATTGTGGCTCTTGGACCCATTGATCTAAACATTGATTAAGAATCTTTTCTTTAATAAGAGTAGGATTTTCAAGAATGTCAAACTGTACGTCAAGATGAATCGTATAGCCATATTGACTTAACAAATCACTACAAAATGAATGAAAGTTAGTAATATAAGCATCATTTAATAGCGTTTTTTGTTTTTCTAAGTGCTTTTTTAATTTTTCATCATCAACAACTTGAATTCTTTGATCTAAACTTTCTATTAATCTTTGTTTCATTTCTAAGGCAGCAGCCTTAGTAAAGGTTAAAACAAGTAAAGAATCAACATTGAAATGATCATCTTCGATTAAAGACATCATCCGATTGACTAATATTTTTGTTTTACCAGAACCAGCAGGTGCCGAAACAAGTATCGAACTGCCACGACTATAAACAGCTAAATTCTGTTCATCATTTAAACTTTTATCTTTCTTCATTGTTTTCTCCTTGTTCAATCATGTGGTTTTCATTATAAAATATATCATAATTACATAATGGACGATAATGACAAAAGCGACATGGATTAATATGTTGATCTATTGTGGGTTGGTCACTTCTTGTTGGATAAATGGAAATATCACCGGAGATCATTTGCTCATATAAATCTTGAATATGTTTTGCAATATCACGCAATATATCACTTAAATCTTCTTGAGATATGAGTTTTGCATTTTGATAAGGACTGCCATCTTTTTTTAGTTTGACTTTAATAATATCACTTTCATTATCCATATCACGATCAATATCTTGATAAATTTCATTTAAACAATAACCGTCCATTTGATAGAGTTTAAAGAAATTTTCTGGTTTTTCTTTCTCTAAAATAGAAAGTTCACTTTTTAGAATTCTTTTTTTAGTATTGAAATATAAAACAGCTCCCTTATCATATTGTTTATTTTTAGATAAAATATCTAAATAAATAAGCATTTGCATATTAAATCCTAATTTAGCCAATTCTAAGTTTAATTCTTTATTAGATGATTTATAATCAATGACTTTAATATAATTTTGATAAAGATCAACACGATCTATAAATCCCTTTAATTCAATATCATCTATTTTTTCATAAACTTTTTGTTCACAAGTTTGTAAAGAAAATAAACCTCTAGCCATTTGTTTATTCAAAACAATAATTGTATTATACAAATCATCTTCAATTAATTGTAAAATAAACTGATTTTGAGGAAGTTTATATTTTGGTAGTTCATGACTATGAAGATATTTATGAATAGTACGTGAGATATCTGTTTTTAGATTTGAAAAATCAACAGCTTGATTATCATTAAAGTAATGATGATTCTTTTCTAAAACATAGTGTACAAGAGTTCCAATTTCATTACTTTGAATGGAAGAATCAACAAATTGATCAACCTTTAAAATATATTGAACATAGTATTTGTAAGGACACTGATTGTAAACTTCTAGTTTACTTGCTGATAATGGATTAGGATTAATATGAGTCAGTAAGGGATTTACTTGATGATGGTTTTGTTTATAGAAAAGTAACTGTTGGTTTAAGGTAACCATTTGTTTATCTTCTTCACCTAGTAAATAATAATCTTGTTTTAAAGCAGGATGAAGAAGCTGATGTTTTTTGAATGTTCTTACTGATAACAATTTTTTTACTTTTTTAATAAGTGATGAGACAACAAGCTCATTTCCTGTTAAATCACGTAAGGCATAACTTAAAATGATTCGTTGATGGTGATTTGAAAACAAATGTTGTAAAGAGTGTTGGTGGTGATGAAGTTGATCATAAGTTGTAGGATAATTTAAAGCTAAAGCTTCATGATTTAATAATAATTCAGTATTTTTAAATTCTTGAGGAACAATCGTTTCATTAAGACCAAGACAATAGATATATTGGACATTTAAGAGTTCACTATAAGGTTGTTGATAATTTAAAATATAAAGACTATCTATTTTTTCTTTATGATAAATGGTTTGTAAAGAGAATAATTCTTTTAATAAATTTAAATATTCACTTAAAGTGATATCATCTTCATTAGTTAAATCTAATTTTGTGATTAAAGTGATGACATCTTCAGTATGAATAAAATGATTCTGGATAAATTCTATGAGTTGTTGAGAAAGCTTACAAACGGTATGAGCATTTATACAAAGCAAATCTTGTTTTAAATGAATGTAGTTTTCATCGTTGATAAAACCTTGGGTATACTGTATCTTTTTTATTCTGGCTATGTATTGGATATCTTGGAAAGAAGATAAATACATAGAACTGATGGCGTCAAGTAGATATTGTTCATCATGATTGATTAAATAATTTAAGAGCATTAAAACTACTTGAAAAGGACGATTTTCTACTTTTTCTTTTTGATTATAGGCAAAGTGAAAACGATCAAGAATGAGTGTTAAATGTTCGTAATAATCATCATTAGGAATATAAATTGCAAAGTCACTTAAATGATGATGAGAAAGTAATTGATTGATATCAAAGACGACTTGTTTAACTTCTTCTTGAATAGAAGAAGCACATAAAATTTCATAAGGATTCGCTAATTCTTTTTTTATTTGTAAAGAATCAAATAAGTGATTAACTAAATATGATGTATAATCTTCACCTTGATGACTTACAGTATCATCATAGATAAAAACATGACCATAGTTATCTAGTTTATTGATGATTTGTAAAGCTTTAGGATAAGAAAAATTTCTAGTTAGAAAGTAGTAATAATGATGACATGATGAGTCAATTAATGATGTAATAAAATCATGTTCTAAAAAGTGAACTTGATCAAATTGATGATATAAATGAAATAATGTTTTAATTTTATTTTTTGATAAATCAGGTAGGTTTTCGTTTGTTTCTTGAATATTGTATAAATAAAAATTGGTAAAGACTTTAAGAATTTGTTTTGCGGTTAAGACTTGATTTTGACTTTGATGAAATAAAGAAGAAGGATCTTCTTTATTAAGTTTCATGATTTCTAAAATATTATCAAGATTACTTTTTTTATGAAAAGTTTGATGATATTGTTCAAGAATGATATTGAAAAACTGTTGAATTGTTATAACTTCAATATTAAAAAGAGCATCCGTTTTCTTTAGAAATATTTCTTCTATGTATTTTTGATCATCAACAATGACATAGTGAAGTTCAAAAGGATGTTCTTGACTACTTGTGATGCAATCATCAATAATTTGATTGATCATACTTGAATAATGATTTGATTGATATGTATACATAAGGTCACCTCGATTATATTTTATCATAGATAGGGTTTAATAATGATAGAAAAGAGATAATGAAAGGATAAAAAGAGGTTTTCAAATAAAAAAGGCGTGAACACGCCTTAAATTTTTTCTATTTCATTGATCCATATTTGAACACTGGCATCACTAGGCATACGCCAATCTCCACGAGGAGAAAGAGCAACAGATCCTACTTTAGGTCCATCAGGAATACAGCTACGTTTGAATTGTTGAGTGAAAAAGCGCCAATAGAATAAACGTAACCATTTTTTAATGGTCTCTTTATCATACTTATCTTTAAACGCAAGTTTTGTTTTACGATAAAGTTTTTTAGGTTCATCACCAAAACGGACCATATGATAAATAAAGAAATCATGTAGTTCATAAGGACCCACTATATCTTCAGTTTTTTGTACAATCTTGTCATCTTCTTGCGGTAATAATTCAGGCGATACAGGTGTATCTAAAACATCTTGAAGAATTTTTTCTAAAAGTTGTCCTTTGTAAAGAGAAGAGACATAATCTACAAGATAACGAACTAAAGTCTTAGGAACGGAAACATTAACAGCATACATGGACATATGATCACCATTATAAGTAGACCAACCTAAAGCGACTTCGCTTAAATCCCCAGTTCCAATAACTAAGCCACCGATTTGATTGGCTTTGTTCATTAAAATTTCTGTTCTTTCTCTTGCTTGAACATTTTCATAAGTGACATCATGAACATTTTCATCTTGATGAATATTCTTGAATTGTAATTTGACAACTTCAGCAATATTCACAGTTTCACTTGTTACACCTAATTCTTCCATCAAGCCTAAAGCATTATTTTTGGTTCTTGAAGTTGTTCCAAAACAAGGCATGGTAATAGCATAAATATTCTTTTTATCATAACCTAATTTTTCAAAAGCCATCACACAAACAAGTAAAGCCAAAGTTGAATCTAAACCACCAGAAATACCAATAACAACTTTACTAATATGAGTTGCTTTTAATCTTTGCATGAGACCTCGTGTTTGTATTTCAAAGACTTCTTTACATCTTTGTTCTCTCAATTTTAAATCATGAGGAACAAACGGATGAGGATCATAATATTTATTAAGTTGTAAATCGACAGGTTCTAAATCAAAATATAAATGATCATATTCATATGATGATTTAAAAGTATTCATTTTTCTTCTTTCGCTGCATAGTTTACCTAAATCAATATCACCATAAATGATAGATTCATCAAAACCTTGACTCTCACTTAAAATACTTCCGTTTTCAACAATCATATGATGACCACTAAAAACAACATCAGTCGTACTTTCACCAGAACCAGCATTAGCATAAACATAACCACAAATGAGTTTAGCTGATTGAACACTGACAAGCTGACGACGATAATCTTTTTTAGTTGTGAGTTCATTACTTGCAGAAGGATTTAAAATGAGGGTTGCCCCATTTAGCGCTAACTGTTGACTTGGTGCGTCAGGTAACCATAAATCTTCACATATTTCTACCCCTAAAGAAAGTTCAGGAATTTGATTACAATCTAAAACAACCTTACGACCAAATAAAACAGGTTGATTAAATAATTCAATTTCTAAATTATCTTCAAAACATGGTTCAAAACGTCTTCCTTCATAAAATTCTTGATAATTAGGAATGTGTGTTTTAGGAACTAATGCCAGTAATTGACCATTATTGATGATAGCCGCAACATTATATAAACTATTTTGATAAAAGAAAGGTAAACCAACTACCACAATCTGTTGGTAACCTTGAGTATATTTAACGATTTCTTCTAACTGATTTAAACATTCATTTAATAAACGATTTTGTAAAAATAAATCTTCAATTGTATATCCTGATAAACATAATTCAGGGAAAACAACAATTTTAGCGTTTTCTTGACGTGTGATATCAATACGTTTTTTTATTTCTTGACTATTATAGATAACATCTGCAATTCTTGTTTCAAAAGAAGCACAGGCTACTCTTATATATCCATCTAACATAATAAACCTCCATTTTTCTCTATTATACCAATAATTACTTGATTTTAAAGATGAAATCAAAAAAATACATGCTAGAATAAGGAGGAAGGGAACGTGAAAAGGAGGTAAGTTATGAATATTGTTATGATTAATGGGAGTGCCAGAAAAGGAAATACTTTAACAGCCATCAATGCTTTAAAAAAAGGATTAGCCAACTTTCATGAAATAGATATAATCAATCCTGATCAATTAAATATTGCTCCATGTAAGGGATGTGGAGCATGTCAGTGCCATCAAGGATGTGTTGATCAAGATGATACAAATTCAACAATTAATAAAATTGTAGCAGCTGATATGATTGTATTTGCTTCACCAGTTTACTGGTGGGGGATATCAGCTCAGTTAAAACTTATTATTGATAAATGTTATTGTCGCGGTTTACAGCTTAAAGGAAAAAAGTAGGTGTGATTATTGTAGGAGGTTCACCAACAGATAGTATCCAATATCAACTTATTGAACAACAATTTCAATGTATGGCACAATATTTATCATGGAATGTGTTGTTTCATCAATCATACTACGCAAATAGTCGAGATGATTTATCAAATAATAAACAAGCGCTTAGTGAATTAGAAAAATTAGGAAAACAACTTGACTAACTATGCTAGTTAGTCTTTTTTTAAGGAGATGTATATGTATCATTTATCTTTGTATTTTGATGAAAAAACAACCAAACAATTACAAACATATCAAATTCATTTATCACAATCATTAAAACCTACGGTTCATCTAACTTTAATACGTTTTGATAGTCATCATCTTGATTGGATAATCCAAGAATTAGATAATTTATTAAAGGAATATCGTATTTTTGAACTATATTTTGTTTCTTTGGGTTCTTTACAAGCAAAGCATCTGTTTATTCAACCAGTTTATCATGCTTCACTCCATGATTTAATGAAAAAAATAGATCTGATTATCAAATGTGATCCATCCGTTCATCTTTCTTCTTATTATCAATTTTTAAATTGGTTACCACATGTAACCATTGCCAGAAATCAAAATAGACAACAAATAACACAAAACTTTTCTTTATTAAACCAACAATTTAAACCATTCAAAGGAAAAGTAACTCAAATACGGTTGACGCATTTACAACCCTATCAAGAAATAAAAGTCTGGAATTTACGATAATGAGCATATGATTATACAAATCTTTGTAGATTTGTATAATAAATTCAAGGAGGAAGAAAATGAAACCTATTTTATATGCATTGTTAGGGACAATGTTTACATTCATGTGTACAACAATAGGAAGTGCTTTGGTTTATCTTTTTAAAGGAGAAGTCAAATTATCTTATCAACAACTATTTTTAGGATTTGCGGCAGGAGTCATGATTGCAGCTTCGGTGTGGTCATTGCTTATTCCTTCAAAAGACATGGCTCAATCCTTAGGTCAAATAGAATGGCTTGTTTTAAGTGGTGGCTTTATTACAGGGGCTTTATTTTTACTATTGTTAGATCATATTATACCCCATCAGCATTTAGGGGAAGATCAACCGGAAGGACTCCATGCGATGCTTGGTAAAAATACGATGCTTGTTTTAGCTGTCACGCTTCATAATATTCCTGAGGGAATGGCAGTAGGACTTACTTTTGCGATTGCTTGTCAAACTGGTTCTATTTCACTGGCTTCGGCATTAGCGTTGGCTTTAGGAATAGGGTTACAGAATTTACCAGAAGGAGCTGCCATTTCACTTCCCTTAAAACAAGAAGGAATGTCTAATCATAAAGCGTTTATAATGGGAAGTTTATCTGGAATTGTAGAACCGATTGCGGGAACTTTAACAGCCATGTCAATTCAACTGATGCAAACAGTTTTACCATTTTTATTATCATTTGCTGCAGGAGCAATGATGTATGTGGTAGTTGAAGAATTAATTCCTGAAGCTCAACTTGGAAAACATAGTCATATAGGGACTTTTGGTGTTTTAAGTGGTTTTGTTATTATGATGTTAATGGATATATTTTTATCATAAGGAAGATTGCAATTATTTTATGATTTGTTATAATAGGTCCGTTATGGATGGGAGGATATTATGACTGATTTTCAAAAGTTGCATACGGCGGCAATGGGTAAATATGAAATGTGTAAAAATGATCCATTTCGCTTTTTTATGAGAAGTATTGTAGCTGGATTATATTTGGGACTAGCAACAATTCTATCTTATACGTTAGCTGTTTTATTAATTGAGCATCATGTTATTGCAGCAAAGATTGCTTTTGCAGGTGCTTTTGGAATTGGGTTAGTTATTATTGTTTTATTAGGATCGGAATTATTTACAGGTAACTGTTTTACTTCGATGTTTCCTGTATATCATGGAGATTTAAAATTTGTTGATATTATCCCTATGTGGATTATTTGCTATGTGGGTAACTTTGTCGGTATTGCTTTAGTTTGTTTTTTATTTATTAAAAGTGGTGTCAATCATGATGCTATGAATCAATATCTTGCTAATGTGGTAAGTGGTAAATTAAATTTTGATTGGTTACAATTATTAATTAAAGGTATTCTTTGTAATTTTATTGTTTGTGCAGCGGCCTTTGTTGGAATGAAATTAAAAGAAGAAATCGCTAAAACAATTATTATGATGATTATTGTTATGACATTTGTTTTACCGGGATTTGAACATAGTATTGCAAATATGGGAACATTTTCAATGGCATTTACAGCACTAGGAACAAGTATCTCTTGGGCAGGTGTTTGGTTACATATGGTATTATCTACTTTAGGTAATATTATTGGGGGAAGCATCATGTTAGCTTTACCAATTTATTTAATGAATAGACCTGAAAAATAAAAATGACTGTTTACAGTTTGATGTAAACAGTCATTTATTTTATAACCATGGATTCAACGGTATGATTATATTGAGAGGATTGGTAATCTGTATAAAGATAATATCTTAGATAAACGGTTATTAAGAAAAATAAAGTTATCAAAATAAATGCTAAAAACTTTTTTATATTTACTTTTTTTATTATATAAGCACTATCAATTGACTCATAATAAGATATGACAATATCTAGAGGCTTTCCAAAATGAGAAACTAATTCTTGATAATTCAAATCTTGATATTCTTGTATTTGTCTTTTCAGTGCTTTAAGGAAAAGGGCTTCTTTTCTTCCATATAAGGGAAATAATTTTTTTACTTCTCGGTAATATTTTTTACTATCTTTCATATAAATACCTTCTTCCTTTATAGAGGAGTAACTTTCAATAAGAGATATATTTGATACAGAACAAGAATAATCATAAGGATAACTAAAACAAAAGAACCTATTTTTATATAGTGTTGAATATTAATTTGTTGAAGAAGATAATCTTGGTCCACTGTTTTATAGTATGAAACAATAATGTCAATTGGGTTACCGAATTCATTTACTAATTCATTGTATGTGTAATTATCATATTCGTTAATTTGTTCCTTAAGGTGATTTAAATAAATCATTTCTCTTTTACCGTTTAAAGGGAATGTTTTTTTAATATCACGAAAATATCTTTCATTATCTTTCATAATGTTTAGTACCATGAACTATTAAATCAATATTTTGAACTAAAGAATCATACTCTGCCGTAATTGATTTTAAATAGTCTTTTCCTTTTTCTTCAAGATGATAATATACACGTGCTTTATTTCCAACTAAAACAGTGTTGCTGGAAATATATTCTTCTTCTAACAATTTATAAATAATGGGATACATTGTTCCATGTTTAGGAACAATCGTTTCGTGGGTTCTAGAAGAAATTTCTTTTATAATTTCATAAGCATATTTATCTTTTTCCTTTAGCACACTTAATAATAGAAGATCTAATTTAAATAGAAAATTAGTATTTTTAGCCATTTTTGTTGCTCCTAATTAGTTTATTTCATTATTTATTATACTTAACACAGTTTAAATAAACAATAGGTCGAAAAAAATACTATATTTATTGACATATATAATGCTAATGGTACAATTTAGATAAAGAAGGTACCTTTTAAAATAGGAGGGATATCTATGGACAAAATAAAAAGACACTTTGATCAATCAATTATTATTATTTTTATTGTTTGTTATATTTTATATCGTGCATTATGCGTTATGGGTTCAAATTATGGTCCATATTGGTCATTTCCGTTAAGTTATGGTTCAATTTGTAACTTAGCAATGATCGTTTATGCAGTATTGTATGGATTAATGCTTCTTTATAGTATAATCATTATTATAAAAGTAAAGAAAAAAGAAGTTATTAAGATGAAGACAAATTCGATAATATTATTGGTATTATTTGTCATTGATGCTATTTTATATTTTTTTGATTTTTCATTAATGATTATTTCTTCACCTGCAATACACTTTTTGATTTTAGATGTGATTATATATGGGTTACTTACCTTGATGAATAAAAGTATTGAATAATATTTTAGAAAGAAAGAAGCGATACAAATGCAAAGATATAATGAGATTTATTTAATTTATATGAGTTACATATTAGAAATTCTAGTTGATTTTTTATCTTCGTTATATCAATTATACTTAAAAGCTAATCCTGCACCTCTTGATATAAATGGTAATGTCATGTATGGCGGAGAGCAGTTTTTAATGTATGCCTATTATCTTATTAATTTTTCATTTTTTATTTTAGCTGCTTACTATGTTTTTTTACTGATAAAAAAATATAAGTATCGTATCCACATCAATATTGTAAAGAATTTATTTTTATTAGCGGGTATATTTGTATTAGATCTCATTTTGTATTTTGGTGATTTGAATCCATTGATAATGTGTTCCTATGCTTTTAAATTCATGATTATATGTTTTATTGCAGTTATCGTGATGGGAATTTTACAAATTATAAGAAATAAAACAACTGTTTCATTATAGAAGAAGTTAATCTTCTTCTTTTTGTTTTATATAAGAAATTAATGGATTATAATAATAAAGAAAGAAGGGTTTATATGAATGCAAAAACAATATTAGATGAAGTTAAACAATTAAAAGATGAAATAATACAAAATAGACGATATCTACATTTACATCCAGGTATTGGCTTTGATATTAAAGAGACTATTGAATATGTTGAAAAGAAGTTAACTGAAATGAACTATGAAGTTCATCGTTGTGGTAAAGCAGGATTATATGTCATGGTAGGAACAGGTAAACCTACATTTTTAATTAGAGGTGATATGGATGCTTTACCAATTAAAGAAGAAAGTGGATTAGATTTTGCTTCAACAAATGGATATATGCATGCCTGTGGTCATGATATGCATACAGCTATGATGTTGGGTGCTGCAAAAATATTAAAACAACATGAAAATGAATTAAAAGGTACTGTGAAGTTAATGTTTCAACCAGCCGAAGAAATATTTGAAGGATCAAAAGATATGATTGATCATGGCATTTTAGAAGATGTTGATCAAGCTATGATGATGCATGTTATGGCTAATTTTCCTTTACCAGAAGGAAGTGTCGTTGTTTCAGCACCGGGGGTATCAGCACCGGCAGCAGATTATTTTGAAATAGAGATTCAAGGTAAAGGGTGTCATGGTTCTATGCCTAATATGGGAGTGGATCCTATTAATATTGCTGCTCATGTTATTGTTGCGTTGCAAGAAATCAATGCCAGAGAATTATCTTTATCAGATGATGCTGTTGTAACAATTGGTAGCATTCATGCTGGAAAGGCTCAAAATGCCATTGCTGATATGGCTAAACTTGGGGGAACAATTCGTACATACGATGAACAAACACGTACTTTTATTAAACAAAGGATGCAAGAAATTGTATCAGGTGTTGCTCAGACTTTTAGAGGAGAAGGAAAAGTAATTTTTGGAAGTGGTTGTCCGACATTGGTTAATGATGAACAATTATCTTTAGATACGACAAAATACGCAGAAGAATTACTTGGTAAAGAAAAGGCATGGAGTGTAGCTAAACTTCAAGAGATGACAAAAAGTCCAGCATCGAAAAGTACCGGATCTGAAGATTTTGCTTATGTAAGTCAAGAGGTACCTTCAATTATGGTTGCCCTTGCTGCTGGTATGCCAAATAAAGGATATGGCTATCCTCAACATCACCCACGAGTTAAATTTGATGAAGAGGCATTAGTCAATGGTTGTGCTTTATATGTTTATACACCAATGCGTTGGTTAGAAGAACATTGTAAATAAGGAATTGACTTGTATTCATTTACAAGTCTTTTTTATTTGACATATACCCTAATAGGGTATATATTGTTATTGTGAAATACCCCATAAGGGTATATAAGGAGAGGCTAAAATGGAAAAGAATGAATGTACATGTCACAAAAATACGAAAAGAGATGAAGAACAAATTAAGAAATTAATACATCGTTTAAATCGTATCGAAGGTCAAATTCGGGGAATAAAAGGAATGATTGAAGCAGATGCTTATTGTAAAGATATTCTTGTTCAATCATCAGCTGTATCTGCAGCAATGAATGCTTTTAACCGTGAATTATTGGCAAGTCATATTCATACATGTGTCGTAAGAGACATTAGGGAAGGTAATGATGAAGTTGTAGATGAACTGGTATCATTGCTTCAAAAATTAATGAAGTAGGAGGAATTTTATGGAACATTATGCTATAACGGGTATGTCATGTGCAGCCTGCAGTAATCGTGTTGAAAAAGCGGTAAGCAAAGTATCTGGTGTAACGTCATGTTCAGTAAGTTTGCTGACAAATGCGATGTCGGTTGAAGGAACGGCATCATCTAAGGAAATTATCAAGGCAGTGAAGGATGCTGGATATGGTGCTAAACTACAAGGACAGAAAGATGAAAAAAAAGATGATTTATTAGAGGATCATGAAACACCGGCATTAAAGAAAAGATTGATAGTGTCATTGTTCTTTTTAATTGTTTTAATGTATTTTTCAATGGGACATATGATGTGGGGATGGCCATTACCATCATGGTTTAATGATAATCATATAGCTATGGGTATTGTACAAATGTTACTTGCTGGTATTATTATGGTTATTAATCAAAAATTTTTTATTAGTGGTTTTAAAAGTTTATGGCATCGTTCACCTAATATGGATACATTAGTTGCTCTTGGATCAATGGCATCATTTGTTTGGAGTGTTTATGCACTTTTAATGATGACAAGAGCACAAGTTGATGGACAACATGCTGTTGTCATGAAATATATGATGGAGTTTTATTTTGAATCAGCAGCTATGATTTTAACCTTGATTACAGTTGGTAAAATGTTAGAAGCACGTTCAAAAGGAAAAACAACGAATGCATTAAAGGGATTAATGAATCTAGCTCCTAAAAAAGCGGTGATTCTAAAGGATAATCAAGAAGTAACGGTAGCTATTGATCAAGTGTTAGTAGGCGATATCTTTGTTGTTCGCCCAGGAGAAAGTATTCCTGTTGATGGTGTGATTATTGAAGGAAGCAGTGCTTTAGATGAATCGGCATTGACAGGAGAAAGTATTCCGGTGGATAAGACTGTTGGTGATCAAGTTTCATCAGCTTCTATTAATCAATCAGGATTTTTAAAATGTCGTGCTACGAGAGTTGGTCAAGATACGACTTTGTCACAAATTATCAAAATGGTATCAGATGTAGCGACAAGTAAAGCGCCGATTGCAAAAGTGGCTGATCAAGTTTCTGGTGTTTTTGTACCAGTTGTAATTGGAATAGCAGTTGTTACCTTTATTATATGGATTTTAGCAAAAGGTGATTTTTCATATGCTCTTGCACGCAGTATTTCTGTTCTTGTGATTAGTTGTCCTTGTGCCTTAGGGCTTGCTACCCCGGTTGCTATTATGGTAGGAAATGGTGTTGGCGCAAAACATGGTATTTTATTTAAGAGTGCTGAATCTTTAGAAGAAACAGGAAGAGTGCAAATTGTGGCTTTAGATAAAACCGGAACGATTACAAAAGGTCAACCTAAAGTAGTGAAAATAGAAACAGCAAGTGAATATGACCAACAACGATTTATTAAAGAAGCTGTTTCTTTAGAAAGTAAAAGTGAACATCCTTTAGCTAAAGCCATTATTGAATATGCTAAGGAAAAAGGTATTCAAGAAGATGATGTCAGTAATTTTGAGGCTTTACCAGGTCATGGGTTACAAGCTCAATATTATGGAAAAGAATTAGTAGGAGGAAGTCTTACATTTATTGAACAACTTGTCAGTATTCCTCAAGAATTTATAGATTTAGCAATGAAAGAAGCTGATTTAGGAAGAACGCCTTTATTATTTGCATTAGATCATCATTTTATTGGAATGATCAGTGTTGCAGATGTAATTAAAGAAGAGAGTCCTCAAGCAATTAAAGAATTACATCAAATGGGTATTCAAGTCGTCATGATTACAGGTGATAATGAAAAAACAGCAAAAGCAATTGCTAAACAAGTCGGCGTTGATGAAGTCATTGCTGGTGTATTGCCAGATGGTAAAGTAGCAGCAATTCAAAAATTAAAATCACTAGGGAAAGTGGCTATGGTTGGAGATGGTTTAAACGATGCGCCAGCTTTAACTCAAGCGCATATCGGAATTGCGATTGGAGCAGGAAGTGATGTAGCTATTGATGCAGCAGAAGTTGTTTTAATGAATAGTCGTTTAAGTGATGTTTCAGCAGCAATTCGTTTAAGTAGGGCTACTTTAAAAAATATTCACGAAAATTTATTTTGGGCTTTTATCTACAATGTTATAGGTATTCCTTTAGCAGCAGGGATTTGGATTCCTATTTTTGGTTGGACACTTAATCCTATGTTTGGCGCTCTTGCTATGAGTTTATCAAGTTTTTCTGTGGTTTCTAATGCTTTAAGGTTAAACTTTGTTAAAGTATATGATACAAAACATGATAAAAAAATAAAACATACAGTAAGTTTAGTTCAACAAGAAACATCATTAGTTAAAGAAATTGATATAAAAGGAATGATGTGTACTCATTGTCAAGGACGTGTTCAAAATGCGTTAGAAGCATTAAAAGAAGTTAAACAGGCTGATGTTGATTATCAAACAGGTAAGGCTATTATTTATTTAAATGAAGATATTGAAGATCAAGTCTTGATAGATTGTATTAGTCAAGCTGGTTATAAAGTAAAAAAGATAAAGAAAAGAGGGTAAATTATGATTAAAACAACAGTGGAAGTTAAAGGTATGATGTGTGGTATGTGCGAAAGTCATATTAATGATGCAATTAGAAAGGTATTTGATGTCAAGAAAGTTTCTTCTTCTCATCGTAAAGGGATAACAGAAATTATTTCTAATGAAGCATTAGATGAAGATAAATTAAAGGCAACAATTGATCAAACAGGTTATACGGCTTTATCAATTAAAAATGAGCCTTATGAAAAGAAAGGATTTTCCTTATTTAAAAGATAAAAATGGAGAAAATTTGAAGTGAACCGAAAAAGTTGGACAACTTAGGAGGTTCACTTTTTATTATGGCTA
>OLOG01000441.1_pt1 | contig 37849 bp, 38 predicted proteins | sample 1672351 | NCBI WGS metagenome assembly OLOG01 (sample SAMEA3136674, study PRJEB25190) | human gut metagenome | biome: human gut; feature: human-associated habitat; material: faeces | place: Austria | collected 2013 | reverse complement strand
TAAACCTCCTTGACCAGTGCCCATTTATAATATCATCTCATTCTTTTGAAGTCAATAAAAAAATGGATGAAATTTTGAATATTTCATCCATTTATGTTTTTGTCCGTATTAATATCCTGGTTTACCAAGTAATTTGAACATATTCTTTTTATAAACTTCAACACCTGGTTGATTGAAAGGGTTCACTCCTAATAAGTATACAGACATAGCACATGACATTTCGAAGAAATAAACCATATAACCAAATCCATATGCATCCATTTTATCTAAAGTGATAAGAATATTAGGAACATTTCCAGTATTAACATGAGCATCAATAGTTCCTTCACATGCTTTTTTATTAACATAATCAACTGATTTACCAGCAAGATAATTTAAACCATCTAAATCATCTGGATCGCTTGGAATAACAATATCTCCGTTTGGTTCTTTAACTTGGAAAATTGTTTCATATAATACTTTTGATCCTTCTTGAATGAATTGTCCTAATGAATGTAAATCTGTAGAGAATACAGCACTATGAGGTAAAATACCTTTATTTTCTTTTCCTTCTGATTCCCCATATAATTGTTTCCACCATTCAGCTACATTATTTAATTGTAATTCATAAGTTACAAACATTTCAGCAGGATAACCAGCTTTGTTTAAAATTTGTCTTGCTACTCCATAACGATAAGCATCATTTGTTTCGATGTTTGCATCATTATATTTAACCATCGCATCTTTAGCACCTTTTAACATTTGGTCAATGTCGATTCCAGCCATGGCGATTGGGAATAATCCTACTGCTGTTAAAACAGAATAACGTCCACCAACATCATCAGGTACAACAAATGTAACATATCCTTCATCAGTTGCTAATTTTTTAAGAGCACCTTTTTCTTTATCTGTTGTTGCAACGATTCTTTCACGTGCACCTTCTTTACCATATTTCTTTTCACACATTTCTTTAAAAATTCTAAAAGAAATAGAAGTTTCAGTAGTTGTTCCTGATTTAGAAATAACATTAATTGCAAAATCTTTGTCTTCAACATATTTTGCTACTTGTTTGATATAATTTGATGAAAAAGTATTTCCAACATAAATGATTTCAACTTTGTCATCTGAATATAGACCGTTGATTGCTTCAATTGCAGCACGTGCTCCTAAATAAGATCCTCCAATACCGCAAACTAATAATACATCTACTTTTTCTCTTAATTTAGCTGCAGTTTCTTTAATTAATTCAACTTCAGCTTTATCATGGTTTTCAGGTAATTCTACCCATCCTAAAAAGTCATTACCTGCACCAGTTTTGTTTTGAATCATATCATGAATTTCAGCAACTTTATCTTTGTATGATTCTAAATCTTCAGTTAGTTTTGCTTTTGATAAATCTAAGGTAATCATTTAATTTTCCTCCATTACACCTTGTTTAAGCCACTTGTCCATTGCTTGCTCTAAAGGTGAAAATCCTTTAGGCGTTTCTGTGATTAATTTGCGTGGATTTTTATAGTAGATACGTTTATCACGTCTACGATAACGATGATCAATTGCTTTTAAACTCAATTTGGCATGGTTTGTTGCATTATCAAAATCGATAATTTTCACTTTGACTGATTCCCCAACATGAACATAACTATCAATATTTCTAACAAATTTATCAGATATCTCTGATATATGAATTAAACCAGTAGAATTATCTGGTAATAATGCAAATGCTCCATATGGTTGAATACCGGTTATTTTTACATCTATGATATCACCACATTTTATGTTTTTTGCCATTGACCTCACTCCTTGCGAGGTCATTATAACACAAAATATAGGCATGTTAAATTGGTTAATGAAAAATATTTTCATTCAATTTATAATAGGAATAAGGCTAAAAAAATAATTTTAGGAGATAATAAAACAAAATAATTGTAAAAAGTTATAAATTGAATTAAAGTATAATAGTATAAAGAATTAAGGAGTAAGAAAAATGGATAAAACTGTAGAAGAAATTAAGAAAGTCATTGAAAAATTAAGACCTTATCTTCAAAGAGATGGGGGAGATATTGAATATGTAGATTTTAAAGATGGAATTGTATTTGTAAAAATGTTAGGTGCATGTGCAGGTTGTACTATGTTGGATGACACATTAAAAGATGGGGTGGAACAAATTTTAATGGAAGAAGTTCCAGGTGTTTTAGAAGTACAAAATGTAGCTCATAATGATTTATTATAATAAGGAATAAAATTGATACAATAATAAGATTAAATGTATTGATAATCATGCTATAATGTTAGTGGTTATTTTTCTTGCATTTAATCTTATTTTGTAATATTATGTTTTTGTTGAATTTTTGATATATTTTATAGCTTATAAGTAAAAGATATTTATAGGTGATGATTTATGGATGAAAGGAAACAAAATCAAATTAAGATAGCTCATATTTTACAAGATATTGGTTTAAATGATGAGCTTATTGAAAAGATAACAAGTTTAAAAAAAGAAGATTATCAATAAAAAAGACTCTTATTAAGAACCACGAGATGAAGATCGATGATGTGGTGGCAACCCTATTGTTTAGAAGGTGCCTTACTTAGCAAGTTTATCTTGAACAATAAGAGAAAGCTTCCTAACTGCTTTCTCTTTAGGAAGCTTTTTTATTTATAATGATGGAGGAAGAAATGAAAGAAAGAGTATTATTTACATCAGAATCAGTATCAGAAGGGCATCCAGATAAAGTATGTGATCAAATAAGTGATGCAATTCTAGATGAATGTTTAAAGCAAGATCCTCATTCACGCGTTGCCTGTGAATGTTTTGCTACAACAAATTTAATTGTCATTGGTGGAGAAATCACGACATCTGCTAAGGTTGATTATGAAAATGTAGCAAGGGATGTTTTAAAGAAAATAGGTTATGACAGTGAAGATAAAGGAATGGATTATCGTACATGTCAAATTAATGTTGTTTTAGATACCCAATCAAGTGATATTGCTTTAGGAACAAATGAAGAAGTTGGGGGAGCAGGGGATCAAGGAATTATGTTTGGTTTTGCTTCTAAAGAAACAGAAGGATATATGCCTTTAGCTATTTCTATTGCTCACCACTTAGTACGCTATGCTACTGAAAAAAGACATTCTGGAGAATTTAAATGGGCACGTCCTGATATGAAAGCACAAGTAACTATTGATTATACAAATCCACAACCACGTATTGATACAATTCTTATGTCAATTCAACATGACCCGGATTTTGATGAAGTTGCATTTAAAAAATATATTAAAGAAGAAATTATGGATGCTGTTGTAGAAAAATATTACTTAAATACAGATTATAAGGTACTTATTAATCCAACAGGTCGTTTTGTCATTGGTGGACCTCATGGTGATACAGGATTAACAGGAAGAAAGATTATTGTTGATACATATGGAGGATATGCACGCCATGGTGGAGGTGCTTTCTCTGGTAAAGATCCATCAAAAGTAGACCGTTCAGCAGCTTATATGGCAAGATATATTGCTAAAAATATTGTTGCTGCAGGAATGTGTGATAAAATTGAAATTCAATTGTCTTATGCTATTGGTGTAAAAGAACCAACTTCTGTTTTCATTGATACATTTGAAACAGAAAAAGTAAGTCATGATGTTATTCTATCAGCTATTAAAAATGAATTTGATTTAACACCTGGAGGTATTATTAATACTTTAAATTTAAAGGCTCCTATTTATAGTAATACGGCAACATATGGACACTTTGGACGAGGTGATTTAAATTTACCTTGGGAAAAATTAGATAAGGTAGAAATATTAAAAAAATATTTAGGATAAAAAAACTTGGTTATATCAAGTTTTTTTTCTTTTAACGCTTATTCGAAGTAAAAATTAAGGGTTTACAGTATGATTTTAGATGGATTTATTGTATAATATATTTATAGAAAAGGAGGAATTCTTATGAAAATTTCAGTAAGAGGAAAAAACGTAGAAATCACTGAAGCAATTGAAAAGAGGGTGGCAGATAAGTTATCTAAATTAGATAAATACTTCATTGTAAGTGATAACGTTGAAGCAAAAGTATTAGTCAGAACTTATCCTTATGGACAAAAAATTGAAGTTACAATTCCTACTGAGTACGTACTTTTAAGAGCAGAGGTTGTTGATGAAGATTTATATAATGCAATCGATGCTGTAATTGACAAATTAGAAGGGCAAATTAGAAAATACAAGACAAGATTAAATAGAAAGTCAAAAGATAATAAACTTGCATTTAATATGGCTTCTATTGAACCACTAGAAGAAGAGGAAGAAGATGTTTTAGTTAAAACGAAAACAATCAATCCAAAACCAATGGATATGGAAGAAGCTATTATGCAAATGGAATTAATTGGTCACTCATTCTTCGTATATCGTGATACAGAATCAAATTCTATTAGTATTGTATATCGTCGTCGTGATGGTGACTATGGTTTAATTGAAACAGAAGAATAATATAATAAAAATCACTAATCGTCAGATTAGTGATTTTTTACATATAAATCTCCTTGATAACAATCTAATTCTTTCATCTTTTTATCAATATCATTTAAGATAGTTACTTTTTTTATAGACCACATTGGAGCGATAAGATCATCCAATTTGCCATCACCAGTTAATCTTTCAATGATAATGTCTTCTCTTATATATCGAAGTTGTTCAACTACTAAATCTATGTATTCTTCTCTGGATAATATTTTGAATTTATTTTCTTTATAAATAGAAGCAAGCTTTGTGTTTTCTACAATATATAGCATATGTATTTTTAATGCTTGAATATCAAGTTGTCCAACAACCTTTGCGGTTTCAAGCATCATTTCTTTTGTTTCATAAGGAAGACCATTAATAATATGAACACATACTTCTAAATTATAATGTCTTAAAAGTTGAAGTCCATCTAAAAATTCTTGATAAGTATGTTGTCGATTGATGAATTGACCAGTTTGGTCATGAATTGTTTGTAAGCCAAGCTCAATATAAATATCTTTATACTTTTTTAAAGAAGCAAGATATTCAACAATATCTTTAGACAGGCAATCTGGTCTTGTTGCAATTGCAATTCCTTTAACATTTTCCATGTTTAAAAAAGGCTCAATAGCCTTTTTTATTTTATCTAAAGGACCATATGTATTGGTGTTTGCTTGAAAATAAGCAATAAACTCACATCCCGGCCATTTTTGTGACATCATAGATGAAACATCATTAAATTGTGTTAATAAGTCATCTTGAATATGACCGGCATAATCTCCTGATCCACTGCTACTACAAAAGATGCAACCCCCGTATCCTTTAGAACCATCTCTGTTAGGACATGTAAAACCTGCATTTAAAGATACCTTGGCAATCTTTTTATGATAACGAGATTTTAAAAAATAATTGTATGTGTAATATCTTTTATTATCATTACTATATTTAAATTTATTCATTTTATCACCTAGCATATTATAACATGAGGAGGGATGATATGGTGTTAGAAATAAAACATTTAACAAAGAAATTTGATGAGCAGTTTTTATTTGAAGATTTGACTATTAAGTTTCCAGAGACAGGGTTAATAGGTATTGTTGGAGAAAGTGGTTGTGGTAAATCTTCTTTGCTCAATATTTTAAGTGGTTTAGATCAAAAATATTTAGGAGATATATTTATTGATGGAAAAAATTTAAAAGAATTTGATGATTTAGGTCAATATCGTAAAGATTATATTTCTTTTGTTTATCAAAATTATCGATTATTTGAATATATGGATGTTTATCATAATTGTTTGGTTTATTGTTGGATAAAGGGGATTGATTATAATGAAAAAGAAGTTGAAAAGTTATTAACTTACTTTGAATTAAATGATGTCAAATATAAGAATGTACGAGATTTATCAGGTGGACAAAAACAACGTATAGCTTTTATTCGAGCTATTTTATGCCATTCTCCTATCATTTTTTTAGATGAGCCTACCGCATCATTAAACAAAGAGAATAAAATTCTTATTTTTCAATTTTTAAAAAAATATAGTCAGCGACATTTAATTGTTATGGTAAGCCATGATCAAAATTTATTATATCGTTATACTGATAAAATTATTGATTTTAATCACCTTCAATCACAATACATCTTTTCCAAACAAAAATACGGCTTTTATTATCCAAATACTAAAAATATCAAGTCGATGTTATATTATTTAATACAATTTTTAAAATATCAAAAGAAAAAGATTTTAATGATTCTATTATCACAAATTTTTATGATTGTTGCGATTACTTATATGATAACAGGATTACATGGAATGCAATTATACTATCGAAATCAGTATCTAGAAACAGTTAATCATAATCTTGTTATTATTACAAAAGAAAATCATGAAAAAATTTCTCAACAAGAAAGAAAAAAGTATCATTTTTTATCTTTATTGTCATTAGAAGCAGGAAATATTGACAAATTAGCGTCATTTCAAAGTGAACCGATACAAAATTTAAAAAGAAACCAAATCATTATCAATCGTTTTGCAGCTAAAAAAGGTTTCAAAAAGGGCTCTCAACTCATTTATTGCTATAACAACAAGAAATATCAATGGATTGTAAAGAATATTATTGATGACCATTTGAAAACACCAATGATTTATTATACCCCAATGCATATGCCAGCTTTGTTAAAAAAACAGTTACTTAATGATTATCAATGTTATTTTTATCCTCAACAAAGTGTTAAAAAGTATATTCAGAAATTACCACAACATTATCAAGGAATTTGTCTGGCTTTAGAAGAATATAAAAGTTATCAGGAAATGTTAAAGTTATTTCGATTTGTAGCAAGAATATTTATCACAATCAGTATCATAATTTCAATCATTTTGATTTTATTAATTGTATTAACCATTTTATTTGAACAACAAAAAGAATATGCCATGCTTTTAGCCAATGGTTTAACAACACGAGAAATGTACCAATTATTATTTAAAGAAATAAGTGGGCTGATAATCATAAATGGTATTTTTAGTAGTACCATGATGGTACTTGCTTATAATATTGGACAAATATTCAAATTTTCATCTCGTATTTTTAACATCAATCAATTATTTGTTTTACCAACATTATTTTACAATCAATATGATTTATACATTCTTTGCTTTATTACATATATATTTATAGGATTTGTTGTCTATTTGATTGGAATTATACAATTAAAAAGAATAGATATTGTTCAACTGTTAAAGGAGGAATAAAATGCTTGAAATTAGACATTTATATAAAGAATATGATGATATCATTATAGATGATTTAAACTATACTTTTTCTAGTAAAGGGATGTATGTTATTTTAGGTGAAAGTGGTTGTGGAAAGTCTACATTGTTACATATATTAGGAGGATTGGATGATAAGTATCAAGGAGAAGTTTTAATAAATCATCAAGATATACAAAAATGCAAACATTATCGAAGAAAATATATCAGTTTTTTATTTCAAAATTATAATTTGATTGAAAATATGACAGTTAAAGATAATTATCAAATTGTTAGATATTTAAAAAAATGTCTTTCTTTAAAAAAAGAAAAACACCTTATAGATGATTTAGGACTAAATGATTTGAAGAAAAGATATCTCTCTAAAGTATCTGGAGGACAAAAACAACGGATTGCGCTGGCAAGATCCATATTAAGTCAAAGTCCTATTATTTTATGTGATGAACCAACAGGATCTTTAGATTTAAATAACAGTAAAATGATTTTTAAAATGTTATACGACTTATCTAAACAAGCATTGGTTATCGTTATTACTCATGATCAATATTTAGCCTATCAGTATCATGATGTTTTATTAAAGTTAGAACATGGAAAATTCAAAACACTAGATAAAAAAGAATTACATTTACATCAATTGACTCATGAAAAACTAAGAAAAAAGAGTTATATTCACTTGATTTATCAATATTTTAAGTCATCATTTCGTTTAAATACCATGATGACTTTTTTAGTTTCGTTATCTTTAGTTTGTATATTAGCAACCTTTACTTTAAGTTCTAGTACCCGCACGCAATTAAAAAAACAAATTAATCAACTTATTCCGACGACTCAAATCAAAGTTACCAAAAAGAATAATGATTTTTTTTCGATAGATGATTTAAAAAAATTACAAACACATACCATAACGCAACGCTATCTAGAAAACAGTCAAGTAGAAATGCTAGGTGTTTCTATGTTATCTCAATATCAAGAACAAAAAACGATCTACATCGGGGATTGCACACAAAAAATAACGTCCAATATGCTAAAAAAAGGACGATTATATCGTAATAATAAGGAAATTGTTTTAAGCCAGTCAACATACCAGCATTTAAAGCATCTTGCTCATCAAAACTTATTAAATAAAGAAATCTATATACATTATCAATATTATAATCAAATAAAAAGTATAAAAGTTAAAATAGTAGGTGTGAGTCAAGAAAATACATTACTTGATACTCTTTATTTTAAAGAAATGGCTAATATGGATCATATTAATGAATTATTTCAGTTGAAGAGGGGAAATATTGCTTTGGTATTTATTAATCAAGATAAAGATATTCATCAATTAGTAAAAGAATATAATGAATTAAATTTTAAAAAAACTAATCAGCAAATAACCCGTACAATTGATCAACAAATAAATAAATTAGAGCTTATTTTATTATGCTTTAGTTTGTTGGCTATTGTTTCTTGCTGTTTTTTAATTGGTGAGATTTTATATCTTATTGTCATCAAAAAGGAACATTATTTCTCTATTTTACGTAGTTTGGGAGCATCATTACTACAAGTTATGCTATTAGTCTATTTTCAAGGCTTGATTATTATGAATGTAGCTTTTATAAATGCTTATTTATTTTTACAAATAACAAGTGAAAGTTTAAATGAAATGATCAGTCATTCTTTAGGACAAACATTACACTTACTTGTATTAGATAAGAAAAGTCTGATTATTGTATATGCTGTAGCATTTTTATTAACTTTTATAAGTAGTACCATTCCAGCGCTCAAAATTAAAAAGATGAATATTATTGATGGGTTAAAAGGAAAATAGTTTAATTTATATATTTCATTAAATAATCAATAAAAATCTTTTGAACAGGTTTTAGAATAGCTTGTTTTTTCCATATAATGTGCCATTTCAATTTTTCACTATTTTGTAGTGGAATTGTTGTGAGTTCTGGATGATAATTTAAATGTTTTAAGACTAAAGCATATCCCATTTTTTGTTTTACCATTAAAGATGCATTAAAAGATAGATTATAAGTAGAAACAATTTGTGAATCTTGAATATAGTGGGGTAAATAATGATCTTTTAAAGCTTGCTTAGAAACGATAAGAGGAAGATCTTTTAAATCATCTTCTTTAATCATATCTTTTAAAGCAAGAGAATCATCATATCTAGTAAGAATACAAAACTGGTCATAAGATGGCAAGGTATGATAATGATATTTTGCTTTATCAACATTATCAATGATAGTACTAAAATCTACGAGACCTTGGTCAAGGAGGTCTTGTAAATCATCTTTCGTACCACTAATAATATGAAATTGAATATGAGGGTATTGCTTTTGAAGTTCTCTAATACATTTGAAAATAGGTTCTATACATATTGTTTCACCACTACCTATCACGATTTCGCCACTTAAGCTTTGATCATTCATTGTCATTTCTTTTAAAGTTTTATCAGCAAGTTCAACTAATTCTTCAGCTCTTTTTTTTAAAAGATAACCATCATCAGTAAGTGTGATTTGTCGATTTCCTCTAATGAATAGTTGCTTACCCAATTCATCTTCTAATTCTTTTATTTGTCTTGATAAAGTAGGTTGGGTTAAGTGCAGCTTATTGGCAGCATGAGTGATACTTTGTTCCTCGATAACTGTTAAAAAATAACGCAAGACTCTTAATTCCATATTCATCACCTCAACATGAGTTTATCATATTTTATATATAGATAAAAGGCATGGGAACACATTTAATATAAGTATTTGTTATTTTAAACATAATGATTAAAATAACAGTTGAGGAGGGATAGATATGACGATATCAAAAGATTTTTTATGGGGTGGTGCTGTAGCCGCTCATCAAATTGAAGGTGGTTGGAATGAAGGTGGTAAAGGAATAAGTATTGCTGATGTGATGACTGCTGGAAAACATGGCGTAGAAAGAAAAATTACGGATGGTATTTTAGATGGAGAAAATTATCCAAATCATGAAGCAATCGATTTTTATCATCATTATAAAGAGGATGTAGCTATGTTTAAGAAACTTGGTTTAAAGTGTTTTAGAACATCAATTGCATGGACTCGTATTTTTCCTTTAGGGGATGAATTAGAACCTAATGAAGCTGGGTTACAATTTTATGATGATCTATTTGATGAATTACTAAAGAATGGAATAGAACCAGTTATTACATTAAGTCATTTTGAAATGCCTTATCATTTAGTAAAAAAATATGGTGGTTGGCGTAATCGTAAGTTAATTACATTTTTTAAAAATTACGCAACAGTATGCTTCAAAAGATATAAAGATAAAGTGAAATATTGGATGACGTTTAATGAAATTAATAATCAAGTTCATTATCAAAGAGATTTTTCTGTTTTTACAAATTCAGGAATTATTTTTAAAGAAGGAGAAAATCGTGAAGAAATTGCAATTCAAGCTGCGCATTATGAACTTGTTGCATCAGCTTTAGCGGTACAAATAGGACATCAAATTAACCCTGAATTTCAAATTGGATGCATGTTAGGCGTTGTTCCTGTTTATCCTTATAGTTGCAATCCTGAAGATATGATGTCAGCTACTAAAGCTATGCAGATTAGAAATGGATGGTATTTAGATGTTCATTGCCGAGGTCAATATCCTAGATATATGGAAAAGTATATTGAAAGAAAAGGATTTGTTTTAGATAGAACAGACGAAGATTTTAAAATCCTACAACAAGGAACCGTTGATTATATTGGCTTTAGCTATTACTTTACATTTGTTAATAAGGCCCATCATAATGCACCTAACTTTGATTACAATGAACATACAGACAAAGTGAAAAATGAATATGTTCAAGCAAGTGATTGGGGATGGCAAATTGATCCATTGGGGTTACGTTATGATCTAAATTGGCTTTATGATCATTATCAACTTCCTTTATTTATTGTTGAAAATGGCTTAGGTGCGGTTGATGAAATAAGTAATCAACAAATTCAAGATGATTATCGTATCGAATATTTAAAAGCACATATTCAAGCAATGAAAGACGCTATTGAAATTGATGGGGTTGAAGTAATGGGTTATACCCCTTGGGGAATTATTGATCTTGTTTCAGCAGGAACAGGAGAAATGAAAAAACGTTATGGTTTGATTTATGTAGATAAAGATAATAACGGAACTGGAACTTTAAAGAGAATGAAAAAGAAATCATTTGATTGGTATAAGCAAGTGATCGAAAGTCAAGGAGAGATATTATAATGAAAAGAAATTTAGGTTATGCAGAAATATTAGGTATTGGAGATGAAAATGTAAAATATAATAAATATTTTACAGGAACAAGTTATTTACAAAGATTAACAACAGAAGGATTACATATATCACAAGTCACATTTGAACCAGGTTGTCGTAATTTTTGGCATATTCACCATAAAGGTGGACAAATCTTAATTGTAACCGGTGGTCATGGTTGGTATCAAGAAGAAGGAAAAGAAGCGATTGCTTTAAAAGAGGGGGATGTTGTTAATATTCCTCCAGAAGTGAAACATTGGCATGGAGCAAGCAAAGATAGCTGGTTTTCACATATCTGTTTAGGTGTTCCAGCAAAAGATAGTTCAAATGAATGGTGTGAACCGGTAAGTGATGAAGACTATATGAAAGTTGGATGTTAAAGTGAAAAATATATTAGTTATTGTTGGTAGTGGTATGAAAAATGGAAATACCTATCATTTGGCTAAAAGCTTCGCAGATGGAGCAAAAGAAAAAGGTAACGAAGTGCATCTTGTATTATTAGGAAATAAAAATATACATGGTTGTATTAATTGTCAACAATGTCAAAAAGATCATCATTGTCATATTCAAGATGATATGCAAAATTTATACTCTTTATTTTTAAAATGCGATGTTTTAGTTTTTGCTTCACCTCTTTATTTTTGGTCCCTTTCTTCAATGGTTAAAGCATTTATCGATCGCCTATATGCTATTTCAACCCATGACGAATATCCATTTAAAGAAACAGTATTATTAATGACTTGTGGTAGTAAAAGTAGTTATGCTTTTGATCAACCTTTAGCATTCTATCATTTTTTAAACAAACAACTTAAGTGGAAAAGTTTGGGTGTGGTTTTAGCTGGAGGTTGTAAAGGAAAAGTTAACGAAAAGCATCTTGATCAAGAAAAGTATAATGAAGCATATCGATTAGGAAATAGGATGGGATAAAATGAACAAATATATACAAATTAAAAATCAAGATAAAATAGTTATTTATAAGTTGAATCATAGTCAAGCAGCAAGAGATTTAATAGCTCTCTTGCCACTTAATCAAGAAGTAGAAAACTATGCTCATAATGAAAAAATCACTTATCTGCCAAAAAAAATTAAAACTCAAAAGACACCACTAGCAAGTGGTGGGATAACAACATTAGCCTATTTTGAACCATGGCATAATCTGGTTTTTTATTATGATGATTTTGGACCTTATCCTGGCTTATATGAATTAGGTCAATTAGTAAAAGGACAGGAAAACATTAAAAAACTATCAGGAATGATAGAAATAAGTGAATATCATGAAGAAACTTCAATTGAAATTTAATTTATTATACGCTTTGAATACTGTTTTCTATTATGCTGCATATTGTATTGTTGTTGGCTATATTTCGGTTTATCTTTTAAGTCAGGGATTTTCTAATACAATGATTGGCGTTGTTCTAGCAATAAGCCAAGTTTTATCTGTTTTATTACAACCGATATTGATAGATTATATAGAAAAGTATCAAAATGCAAAAGTAAAGAAAACGCTATTGTATTTAACGGGAACTGTTCTTATTCTTTCAATCATATTATTTTTATTTAATCAATATGCTATTGTTTTGATAGGGTGTGTTATTTTTGTGTTAGCAATAGTCATGGCTATGATGTCTTTAATGAATTCTTTGGCTTTTGAATATCAAGAAATTCATATTATTTATGGTGTCGCTAGAGGTTTAGGCTCACTTTCTTATGCACTAACATCATTAATGATAGGTTACTTGTTGAGTGTATATGATGTTTCTTTGTTACCTTTTTTATATGTTATTGATTTTGCCTTTTTAATGCTTATTTTAAAATAATATCATTATACTGAGACAGTTCAAGAGTATCATCATAATCATCATCTAAAAGAATCAACAATCACTTTTTTAAAAAAATATAAGTTTTTTACTTGCTTTTTAGTGGGAATTATTTTGATTTTCTTTAATCATACTTTTATTAATCATTATTTAATTCAAATTATAAAAAACTTAGGTGGTGGGGCATCACATATGTCAAAAGCAATATTTATTGCTTCAGTAGTAGAACTACCGATGATGTTTTTGTTTAATAAAATTAATAAAGTGATTAAAACGAATACATTAATGAAAATCTCTGTAAGCATGTTCTTCGTTAAACATTTACTTACATTTTTAGCCTCTAATATAGCAATCATTTATGTGGCTCAATGTGTTCAAATTTTTGCGTATGCTTTATTTATTCCAGCATCGGTCTATTATGTACGAGATAATATCCAAAGTGAAGATCAATTAAAGGGACAAGCCCTAATAACAATGGCGATGACATTGGCTGGTATTTTTGCGGATTTGTGTGGTGGGATTCTCCTCGATGTGTTATCTGTAAAAACGGTATTGTTGATAGCAAGTTTAATTTCCTTAATTGGCTTAAGTATTGTTTTTGTAAGTGATAAGATAAAAAAGTTGGATTTGAATATATAAAAATCATATTGCATATTCATTAGGTTATGATATAATAAAAAAGATTTAGAAAATCTGTGATTAGGAGTATTAGCAAAGACATGATATTTAGAGAGTCAGTGGTTGGTGGAAACTGATTATGATGCTTGTGAACTCGCCTAGGAGATGCATTTATGAAATAGAAGTAGTAAATGACGTTAACTGCGTTAAAGTTTTGAGGTGCATGATAGTATATCATGAACTAAGGTGGTAACGCGATTAAAGTCGTCCTTAGATGGACGGCTTTTTATATTTTAAGGAGGAATAAAAGATGCCGTTTGATCACAAAAAAATAGAGCCTAAGTGGCAAAAATATTGGGATGAACATAAAACATTTAAAACTGACTGTTATGATGATAGTAAACCCAAATATTATTGTATGGATATGTTCCCATATCCTTCAGGAAATGGTTTACATGTAGGACATCCAGAAGGATATACTGCAACAGATATTGTATCAAGAATGAAAAGAATGCAAGGATATAATGTATTACATCCAATGGGATTTGATTCATTTGGATTACCAGCAGAACAATTTGCTATTCAAACAGGACACCATCCTGCTGAATTTACAAAGAAAAATATTGATGTATTTAGAAAACAAATCAAATCATTAGGTTTTTCTTATGATTGGGATCGTGAGATTGCAACAAGTGATCCAGAATACTATAAATGGACACAATGGATTTTTACTAAATTATATGATCAAGGATTAGCTTATATTGATGAAATTCCAGTTAACTGGTGTCCTGAATTAAAAGCTGTTTTAGCGAATGAAGAAGTTATTGATGGTAAAAGTGAACGCGGAGGATATCCGGTTATTCGTAAACCAATGAGACAATGGGTATTAAGAATTACTGAATATGCTGAAAGATTATTAGCTGATTTAGATGATTTAGATTGGCCAGAAGCAACAAAACAAATGCAACGTAATTGGATTGGAAAATCAATTGGTGCCAATGTTGATTTCAAAATTGATGGTACAAATAAAGTATTTACTGTCTTTACAACAAGATGTGATACATTATTTGGAGCAACATATTGCGTTATGGCTCCAGAACATCCTTATGTTGAAGAAATTACAACAGCAAGTCAAAAAGAAGCAGTAGAAGCTTATAAAAAAGCATGTGCAAGTAAATCGGATCTTGAAAGAACAGAATTGAATAAAGATAAAACAGGAGTCTTTACAGGAGCTTATGCAATTAATCCTGTTAATGGTAAAAAAATTCCAATTTGGATTTCAGATTATGTACTTGCAAGCTATGGAACAGGAGCAATTATGGCGGTACCTGCTCATGATGATCGTGACTGGGAATTTGCTAAGAAATTTGGTATTGATATTATTCCAGTACTAGAAGGTGGTAATGTTGAAGAAGCTGCTTATACTGAAGATGGCGTTCATATCAATTCAGAATGGCTAAATGGATTAGGAAAACAAGAAGCTATTGATAAAATGGTTGCTTGGTTAGAAGAAAATCACTGTGGTCAAAAGAAAATTTCTTATAAATTAAGAGACTGGTTATTCTCTAGACAACGTTATTGGGGTGAGCCAATTCCTATTGTACATATGGAAGATGGTTCAATGAGAACAGTTCCTCTTGATGAACTACCATTAGAATTACCAGCGACAAAGAATTTCCAACCTCATGCTAGTGGAGAATCACCATTAGCTAACTGTGAAGATTGGTTAGAAGTAGAAATTGATGGACAAAAGGGTCGCCGTGAAACAAATACCATGCCTCAATGGGCTGGATCTTGTTGGTACTATATTCGTTATATTGATCCACATAATAGTGAACAAATTTGTGATCCTAAACTATTAGAAAAATGGTTACCTGTTGATTTATATGTAGGTGGAGCAGAACATGCAGTTTTACATTTACTTTATTCTCGTTTCTGGCATAAAGTTTTATATGACTGTGGTGTTGTAAAATGTAAAGAACCTTGGCAACGTTTAGTACATCAAGGAATGATTCTTGGTGATAATAATGAAAAAATGTCAAAATCAAGAGGAAATGTCGTTAATCCAGATGATATTGTAGCTAGTCATGGAGCCGATTCACTTCGTTTATACGAAATGTTTATGGGACCGCTTGAAGCCTCTCTTCCTTGGTCTACAAATGGATTAGATGGTTCACGTAAATGGTTAGATCGTGTTTATCGTTTATTTATTGAACAAGATAAATTAAGTGATAAAAATGATCATCACTTAGATCGTGTATATCATCAAACAGTAAAGAAAGTAACTGAAGATTTTGAAAAATTAGGTTTCAATACTGCTATTTCACAAATGATGATTTTCATTAATGAATGTTATAAAGCACCAACTGTTTATAAAGAATATGCATATAACTTTATTAAAATGCTTTCTTGTATTGCTCCACATATTTGTGAAGAAATGTGGCAATTATTAGGACATGATCAATCAATTGCTTATGAAGCATGGCCTACTTATGATGAAAAAATGTTAGTAAGCGATACTGTACAAATGGGTATTCAAGTTAATGGAAAATTAAGAGCTAAAATTGAAGTGGCTAAGGACGCTGATGATGAAACAGTTAAAGAATTAGCGTTTGCTCAAGAAAATGTACAAGCACATACTCAAGATAAAAATATTGTCAAAGTTATAGTAGTAAAAAATAAAATTGTCAACATTGTTGTTAAATAGAATGCAAAGTAGTCATACCAGTAAAATATCTTTTATTGGTTGACTACTTTTTTATATAGCTAGAGTGATATATACGCAATTTATTTATAGATGGTTTACGGTACAGTAATGAGGATTTTGAACTAGATGTTTGATAGATTTTATAACTTGTTTCTTGTTATATAAAAAATAATGTGGTTTATTGCTTACTTTTTTGGCTATTTGTCTAGGCATACTAGATTATCAAGTTTTAATGTGTTATTCTTTATTATAGAACTTAAAATAAGGAGAGAGGTTAATATGTGTAAATTTGATGTTAATGACTATAAAAATATGATTTGTTTGTTGGATACTTGTATAGATGATTATCTTTATTTGATTGACATCAAAAATGATACATATTTTATATCTCCTCATGCTATGAAAAGGTTTAAAATACCAAGTTATGAATTTTCTAATCCTATTGAAGTTCATAAACAATTTGTTTTTTATAAAGATTATGATGGTTTGGTCTTAGATTTAAATAAACTGATAAAGAAAGAAAAAGAATTTCATAGTTTAAATTATCGTTGGTTAGATCAAAAGAATCTTCCTATTTGGATAAATTGTCGTGGACGAGCAATTTGTGATGAAGATGGAAATGTGAGTTATATTATAGGGTGTGTTAATGAAATTGGTAAATCACAAATGGCTGATAATGCTAGTGGTTTACTAAGAGAAAATACTCTTAGAAATCTCATTCTTCCTCTTAAGGAAAACTATAGCCAAGGGTTTATTTTACGATTAGGTATTGATCATTTTAAACGAATTAATGAAAAATTCGGTTTAAAATATGGGGATTATATCTTAAAGGAAACAGCTAAATGTTTAAGAAAACATCTAGCTAAGCATCAACATCTTTATAAAGTTGTTGGTGATGAATATATCATTATTGATTTAGAAAGTAAACAAGAAGAAGCAATTTGTCTATTTAATAATATTAGAAATGAAATTTCGCAATTTATTGAATCAATTAACTATAATGTCTATTTTACGATTTCTGCAGGTATTTTGCTTTTTGAAGATTATCCAACCAGCAGTTATAATACGATGATGAAATGGAGTGAGTTTGCTTTAAATAAAGCAAAAAAAGAAGGGAAAAATCGTTATTATATATACAATGAAGATGATTACCAAGTTGCATTGAGAAAAACAGAATTAACAAAGATATTACATAAAGCTGTTAAAGATAATTTTGAAGGATTTGAAGTTTACTTCCAACCAATTATTGATGTCAATAAACTTGTTTTTTACAGTATGGAATCATTGTTGCGTTTTCATTGTGATGAATTTGGAACTGTTTCCCCAGGTGAGTTTATTCCTTTGCTTGAAGAAAGTAATCTTATTATTCCGGTTGGCAAATGGGTTTTAGAAAAATCTTTGCAAGCATTGGTTGAGTTAAAAGATTTATGCCCACATATTTTGGTACATGTCAATTTATCTTATGTTCAGGTTTTAAAATCACAGGCATTAGATGATATTATTGACATAATTAATCAATATCAAGTAGAAAAAAATCGACTTGTTATTGAACTTACGGAAAGTGGCTTTGTAAAAAGTGATGAGTATTTTTCTAGGTTTTGTAAAAAAATAAAAGATCGTGGTATACTGCTTGCCATTGATGATTTTGGAACAGGTTATTCTAATTTTCATTATATTTATAAGTTAAATCCAGACTATATTAAAATTGACCGTCAACTCATGAAAAATGCACTTACTAATGAATATGAAAATATATTATTATCTCATATTATTGATATGATTCATGGTGTTGAAGGGAAAATTTGTATCGAGGGAATTGAGACAAAGGATGAACTTAATCGCATATTAAAAATGAATCCGGATTATATTCAAGGTTTTTATTATTCTCGTCCTTGTTCTCTTGCAAAATTAAAGGAAAAAATAAGACGAAATTTTGTCTTGTTTTGTGAGTAAAAACTTATTCGTAAAGGAATAAGTTTTTTCTATTATAGAAATCTTAATATTTGTAAAAATATCTATGTTATAATTCGTTAACGAGTGGAGGGAAAATATGGAATATAAGTTGATAGCCTTTGATATGGATGGTACTTTGTTAAATTCAAATAAAAAAATTTCAAAAAGAACGTTAGAAGCAATTGATGATGCAGTTTCTAAAGGAAAAATTGTTATTTTAAATACAGGTCGTAATCCGGCAGAATTACAAGAGTTTTATGATGTTTTACCTAAAGTACGCTATTTAAATTGTGTTTCTGGAGGTTTGGTTTATGACCGCTATGAAGATGAAATTATTTTTAGTCAATGTATGGATATTGACACAATTAAACAATTATTTGAGATTACATCTTTAGAAGATACTTTTATACATATTCTTACAAAAAAATCAATTGTTCAAAAGGATAAAGTTCCTCGAATGGATCATTATTTGATGGGAGTTTATCAAGAAATGTATGAACGTGTAACTGATAAATACGACGATTTAAAGAAAACTTATTTTGAAAAACCATTTCCAGTAAATAAGTTTAATGTTTATCATACTGATAGTAAGGCAAGACAACGCACTATTGAAAGAATCACTAAGCAAAATTTACCTGTTGAACTTGCTAAAGCAGAAGAAAGCTCATTAGAAATAACAAGTAAAGGTATTCATAAGGGAATAGGTCTAAAAAAATTATGTGAGCATTTAAATATTCCTCTACAACAAACTATTGTTGTCGGCGATGCACATAATGATGTAGAAGCATTAAAAGTTGCTGGAAAGGCTATTGTGATGGCTAATGCCGGTGATGAAATAAAGAAATATGCAGATGAAATTGTAAGTGATTGTGATCATGATGGTTGCGTCGAAGCTATCTATCAATATCTATTAGGATAAAAAGAGATTTCAAAATTGGGAATCTCTTTTTATAATATATAAGGGGAGTTGATAAGATGTTAAAAATTGATTACCAAAAAAAACTAACAATTATGGATTTTACTGGTATTTACGAAAATGAAAATTTTTATAAACATGATGATTTGAATTGGGTTGATTGTAGAAATATTGAAGGTGTTTATGGTTATTGTAGTCAAGAAGCTAAAAGGAAAATTAAAGAATGTATAAGGGATTATGGACCTTTTGGTATTCATTTTATTGATTCTGGTAATTTTCATTATATAAGTGAATTATGGATTAATAAAATTAAACAAGATTTTGTTTTGGTTGTATTTGATCATCATAGTGACATGGTTAAACCGTTGTTTAGTGATATTTTAAGTTGTGGGTCGTGGATTATGGATAGTTTGAAATATTGTCAACATTTAAAGAAAGTCATTTTAATTGGCATTGATCCATCTCAAGTTAAGCTCATTGATAGGGAATATTTAGATAAAATCTATTATTTAGTTGATGATGATTTAGAAAACCGTGATGTTTGGAATGATATTGATAGACTTTTAAGAAAATATCCAACTTATGTATCTATAGACAAAGATGTTTTAAGTAAACAAGTGATTCATACAGATTGGGATCAAGGGAAAATGAGAGGGATTGAATTAAAAATGATTCTTTATTATTTGTTTGTTAATAGTCAAATAATAGGTATTGATATTTGTGGTGAGTGTGCAAATGAAATTAATCATTTAAAAGAAATTAAAACAGATGATCATCTAAATCAGTCTATCCTTTCATTTTTAAAAAAAGAAATGAAAAGATAAAAGACCTACTCAATTAGACAAATTCTATCTTTGATAATTCATATAATGTTATTGCAGAAAGGATATGAAAATATGAATGTAAAAAGAGGAGAATTATATTATGCCGATTTAAGTGATGGCGTAGGAAGTGAACAGTCTGGAATTAGACCTGTTATTATCATCCAAAATGATTATGGAAATCGTTATAGTACAACGACAATTGTTTCACCTTTGACATCATCTAAAAAAAAGCGGATGCCAACGCATATACTTATTCATTCTCGTGATGAATTAAAAGGTAACTCTATTGCTTTGTTAGAACAAATGCGAACAATTGATAAAGTGAGACTGATAAAAAAAATAGGTGAATTAACACCGGAAGAAATGAAGAAAATAAATAAATGTATTAAAATTAGTTTAAACGTTTGAATACATAATTAAGGAGATGAACTCATCTCCTTTTAATTATATATAAATTGTATATTCATTATATCAATTAGACATTTTTTATTCATGCACAAAAGTTTTATACTATACAGTGTTAAAGGAATCAAGCATGCATGATAGCCATTAACGATGGAGGAATTAAAGTGAACAACGAGCGAATCCGTGACAAAAGATATTTAGATAAAGTTATGTCACCAAGTGATGCCGTTAAGTTTATTAAGCCTAATATGACTCTAGGAGTCAGTGGGTTTACCATTGCTGGTTATCCAAAAGTTATCGCAAAAGAATTAGGAAAACGTGCTGATGCCGGCGAAAAATTAGACTTAACAGTTTATTCGGGAGCATCATTAGGTGAAGAGTTTGATGGTGAATTAGCACGTAAGGGTGTTTTAAAAGCAAGAATGCCATATCAGACAAATAAAGATTTACGTAATCAAATTAATAAAGGTGCTATTTCTTATTATGATGTGCCATTAGGTCAAATGCCTTTATGGGTAAAAAACAATTATCTAAATCATATTGATGTTGCTATTATTGAAGCAACGGCAATTGACGAAAATGGTAATATTATTCCAACCACATCTGTAGGGGCTTCTAATACATATGTTCAATATGCTGATAAAATTATTATTGAAGTAAATACATATGTTCCAGCGAGTATGGAAGGTGTACATGATATTTATTCACCGGAAAAGGTGCCTAATACTAAACCTATAAACATCGTAAAAGTTGATGATCGTATTGGAACAACTTATATACCATGTGATTTCGATAAAGTTGTCGCAGTTGTGTATAGTGATATTCCTGATAATGGTAGAAAAGTGGCACCAGTTGATGAGGAATTTAAAATGATGGCATCAAATCTTATTGGTTTTTTACATGAAGAAGTTAAAAAGAATAGATTACCAAATCCATTACCACCACTTCAAGCAGGTGTGGGAAGTGTATCTAATGCAGTTTTAAAAGGATTGAAAGATTCTGATTTTGAAAATTTAACAGTTTATTCGGAAGTGTTACAAGATTCAATTTTTGATTTGATAGATGCTGGTAAAGTTAAATGTGCATCTGGTACATCACTTACCATTTCAAAAGAACATCGCGATGAATTTTTTAAGAATTTCAATCGTTATAAAGACAAAATTATATTAAGACCACAAGAAATCAGTAATCATCCAGAAGTAATTAGACGACTAGGAGTCATAGCCATTAACACTGTTATTGAAGCCGACCTTTATGGTAATACAAATTCGTCATATATTGACGCATCAAGATTAATGAACGGTGTAGGTGGTTCAGGCGATTATTGTGAAAATGCTGGATTATCAATCTTTATTACTAAATCTACAGCAAAAAATGGATTACTTTCTTGTATTGTTCCTCAAGTGAGTCATGTTGATCATACTATTCATGAAATTCATGTGTTAATAACTGAACAAGGTGTGGCTGATTTAAGAGGATTAGATCCAATTGAACGTGCAATGACAATCATTGATCATTGTGCTCATCCAAAGTTTAAAAAATCATTATATGAATATTTACAAACTGCCATGATTACAAGTGAATATCACGAAAATCCAGTTAATTTAAAGGCAGCATTTGATTTTAAGAAGTATAGAAAATAGGGGGAAATAAAAATGGAAGATGTAAACAAAATGATAGATGAAATGGTAGCAAAAGCAAAAAAGGCACAAGTAGAATTTGAATCATTTAGCCAAGAACAAACTGATGCTATCGTTAAAGAAATTGGTAAGTATGTTTATGATCATGCTGAAGTTTTAGCAAAAAGAACAGTAGAAGAAAGTAAAATGGGAGTTTATGAAGATAAGGTTGCTAAATGTAAAGGCAAATCTAAATGTATTTGGAATAGTTTGAAAGATAAAAAATCTGTTGGAATCATTGATAAAGATGAAGAAAATGGTATTTATCGTGTTGCTAAAGCAAAAGGTGTTGTTGCAGCTGTTACTCCTGTAACTAATCCGGTTGTTACACCAATGTGTAATGCGATGTTTGCTTTAAAAGGTCAAAATGCAATTATTATTGCTCCTCATCCAAGAGCAGAAAAACTTAATAAAGATTTAATTGATGCTTTCCGTCAAATTTTGAAAAATCATCATGCTCCTGAAGATTTGATTCAAACAATTGAAAAATCATCGATTGATGCAACTAATGATCTTATTAAAAAAGTAGATGTCGTTGTAGCTACAGGTGGTGCTGGTATGGTTAAATCAGCATATTCAAGTGGCAAACCTGCATTAGGTGTTGGACCAGGGAATGTACAAACTATACTAGATCGTGACATCGATTTTGAAGATGCTGTAGAAAAAATTATTGTAGGTCGTACATTTGATAATGGTATTATTTGTTCAGGTGAACAAAGTGTTATGATTCCAAAAGAAAAATATGCTGAAGTCATTGAATTATTTAAAAAACATGGTGTTTTCTATGTAGAAGATAGTGAAACTGCAAAGAAATTTGCTGATACAATCTTCCCTAATAATGGACCAATTAATCGTCAAGTTGTTGGACAAAGTGTACAAACTATTGCTAAGTTAGCAAATGTGGAAGTACCAGAAGGAACACGTATGATTTTGATTAAAGCACGTCATTTAGATAAATCTGAACCATTAACTCGTGAAAAAATGTGTCCAGTTATGATTAGTGCTCCATATGATACATTTGAAGATGCTGTTGCTCAAGCTCAAGGAGATTTAAATATTGAAGGTAAAGGACATACTGCATCACTACATAGTCATAATTTACAACATATTGAATATGCTGGTGAACATCTAACTGTAAGTAGATTAATTATTAATCAATCTTCTTCAACCAGCGCTGGAGGAAGCTTATATAATGGATTTGCTCCAACTACTACACTTGGATGTGGTTCTTGGGGAAATAACAGTATTTCTGAAAACTTAAATTATACACATCTTATTAATGTTTCACAAATCGGTTTCTATAATAAAGATAAAAAAATCCCAACTGATGAAGAGATTTGGGCATAGTGAAAGAAGGAAATTATATGCAACAAATTATATTTGAACCGGAACTTTATAAATTTAAGACAGTACACGAATTTCTTGAAGAATTTAAATTAACTGAAGATGATTTGATTCTAACAAACCAATATATCTATGAGCCATTCTTTAAAAAGGAAAATTGTCCAGCTCAGACAATTTTCCAGGAAAAGTTTGGAACAAGTGAACCTACTGATGTGATGGTTGATGCAATTTTAAAAGAGGCTTCAAAAAAACCATACAATCGAGTTATTGCCATTGGTGGAGGAAGTGTTATTGATATTGCTAAAGTAATGGCTGTATCAAATGGAGAAAATGTAGATGAATTATATGATCATAAAGATCAACTAGAAAAGCAACATTTCTTAATTATTATCCCTACTACTTGTGGTACTGGTAGTGAAGTGACTAATATCTCAATTATTAATCGTACTAGATTAGGAGTAAAAATGGGCTTAACTTCACCAAATTTATTTGCAGATCAAGCAATACTTATTCCAGAATTGCTTACTACTTTACCTTTTAAAGTATTTGCAACAAGTTCAATTGACGCTTTAGTACATGCAGTTGAATCAAGTCTTTCTCCAAAGGCTACAGAATATACTAAGTTATTTGGTTATAAAGCAATTGAAATGATTATTAAAGGATATCAAAAGATCATTGCCGAAGGAAAAGAAATATTACCAGAATTAATGGATGATTTTTTAACGGCAAGTAATTTTGCAGGGCTCGCTTTTGGTACAGCAGGATGTGCTGCTGTGCATGCGCTAAGCTATCCTCTAGGAGGAACATATCATGTTCCTCATGGTGAAAGTAACTACGCAATGTTTACGGGTGTTTTGAAAAATTATAAAGAAATTAAGAGTGATGGTGAGTTAGATAAGATGGAAAAATATCTTTCAAACTTATTAGGTTGCGAACAAAATCATGTTTATGATGCTTTGGAATATTTGCTAAATCATATTCTTCCTAAAAAACCATTACATGAATATGGAGTAACAAAAGAAGATTTAGATACATTTACTGATAGTGTTCTACAAACTCAAGGAAGGTTAATGGCTAATAATTTTGTTCCACTTGATCGAGCTAGAGTTTACAAAATTTATAGTGAGTTGTACTAATAATAAAACCCATTGGGATTAACCAATGGGTTTTATAACATACTGATATCTTTATTCATTCCTGTTAAATGCATATACTCATTTTTTACATTATTAAGTAATTGTAAAAATGACCACTCAATATTTGTTTCTGTAACAATGGCTTTTAAAGGAATAAAAGGAATGTTGGCTTTTTGGAATATTTGTAATAAAACGTCAACTTGTTTATCGTCAAATCCAGAAAGAACCATCATTTCATCTTGAGGAACTTCTTTGATTTTATCAGTTGATCTTTTATAATCACTGTTTCCTAAAAGATAACCAACTGGATTCATTAAATCTTTTGTTTTAACGATAACAACTTTTACATCAAGTTTTTTTAAAATAGAAATCATTGCTTTACCAGGTTCGGTTTTGTCTATGTTATATAATAATACAGTCTCTTCCATAATATCTCCTCGCTGATAACTAGATTATCATATTTAACTTCTTCTAGCAACTGTGATACACTTGATAGTGGTGATGAAAATGAAAGAATTATTGGATATTGTTGATGAATTAGGAAATCCTACCGGTAAAGTTGTTGAAAGAGAAATAGCACATCAAAAAGGGATTAGACATCGTACATCTCATGTATGGTTAGTAAGAAAAAGAAATAATAAGATACAAGTTCTATTACAAAAAAGAAGTCATAATAAGGATTCATTTCCTGATTGTTATGATATTTCTAGTGCTGGACATATTCCTGCAGGACAAGATTATGCTGAATCAGCGTTAAGAGAACTTTATGAAGAACTGGGATATCGAGCAAAATCAGAAGATTTAATTTATTGTGGAAAAAGAAGTTTTCGTCTAGATGAAAATTTTCATCATCGAGAATTTCATGATTTTCAAGTATCAGCAATTTATATGATATGGTTGGATTTACAAGAAACAGATTTTAGATTACAAAAAGAAGAAGTATCAAGCGTAAAGTGGCTAGATCTAGATGAATGTATGCAAGCAGTAAAAAATAATACAATCAAACATTGTATTTATCTTGATGAACTCGAGATAATTTATAAAAAAATCATTGACATTCATACTGCAAAATAGTATTATGTTATGGCAATAAATGATAGCAGCACATAGAGTTTTAAGTTATGCGTTAATATCATCATGATTGTAGAGTACCTAGCTGCAATGGGAAATACTTAATATTGACACATTTTAAATGATCTATGAATGTTATTGTTTTATGCAAATAAAACAATACGGAGGAAAGAAAGAATGGCTCGTTATACAGGACCACAATGGAAATTATCACGTCGTTTAGGATTCTCTACTTTAGAAAATGGTAAAGAATTAAACAGAAGAGCATATGCTCCAGGTGAACACGGACAAAAAAGAAAAAAACAAACTGAATATGGATTACAATTAGCTGAAAAACAAAAAGTAAGACATATGTATGGAGTTAATGAAAAACAATTCCATAACACATTTAAACAAGCTGGTAACATGGAAGGTATTACTGGTTATAACTTCTTATGTTTATTAGAAAGAAGATTAGACAATGTTGTTTACAGATTAGGTTTTGCGCCAACTAGAAGAGCTGCAAGACAATTAGTAAACCATGGTCATTTCTTAGTAAATGGTGTTAAAACTGATATCCCATCATTCAGAGTTAATGTTGGTGATGTTATTTCAGTTAAAGAAAAATCATTAAACTTAGCTGTAATTAAATCTAGTTTAGAAAACAAAGTTGCAACTCCTGCATTCGTAGAAGTTGATGAAAACAAATTAACTGGTAAATTAACTCGTTTACCTGAAAGATCTGAATTAAACCAAGAAGTTAATGAAGCATTAATTGTTGAATACTACAACAGAATGGGATAATTTGATTATTCTTTCAAACTCTTCACTTATGTGGAGAGTTTTTTTTGCGAAGAGATAGGTTTTTGTAGAACCTGTTATCTAATTTTGATATAATAGATAAGAAAGAAAAATAAGGAGGTCTTTTATGTCGGATAGTAAAGTGTGTATAGCTTTAGACTTTAAAACTAAAGCGGATGTTGAAAACTTTTTAAAACAATTTGAAGGTGAAAAATTGTATGTAAAAGTAGGAATGGAATTGTTTTATGGACAAGGAATTGAAATGGTAGAAATGATCAAAAAGATGGGTCATAAAATCTTTTTAGATTTAAAATTACATGATATTCCAAATACAGTAAAAAGCGCAATGCGTCAATTAGCAAAACTTGATGTAGACATGATCAATGTTCATGCTTCAGGTGGTGTCGAAATGATGAAAGCAGCTATTGAAGGTTTAGAAGAAGGTAAAGTTGGCGATAAAAGACCACTATGTATTGCTGTTACATGCCTTACATCTTTAGACCAAGATGTTTTAGATAATCAACTTTTAATCCATGAGCCATTAGATCAAGTTGTTTTAAAATGGGCTAGCAATGCTAAAGAAGCGGGGTTAGATGGTGTGGTTTGCTCACCATTAGAGTCAAAAATTATTCACGATCATTTAGGAGAAGATTTTTTAACAGTAACACCAGGTATTCGTTTAGCTACAGATAATGTTAATGATCAAAAACGTGTAACAACTCCTGCTATGGCAAGAGAATTAACTTCTAGTTATATTGTTGTAGGACGTACTATTACAGGTTCAAATAATCCTGTAGAAACATACAAAAAGGTATATCAAGATTTTCAAGGTTAAGGAGAAATAAAATGGAAGAAAACAAATTAATTGCTAAAGATTTACTAGATATTAAGGCAGTCTTTTTAAGACCAAGTGAACCATTTACATGGGCAAGTGGTATTAAGTCACCAATCTATTGTGATAACCGTTTAACTTTATCTTATCCTCGTGTAAGAAAAGATATTGAACAAGGATTAGCTGATTTAATTAAAGAAAAGTTTCCAGATGCAGAATGTTTAATGGGTACAGCAACAGCTGGTATTGCTCACGCTGCATTAGTCGCTGATATTTTAGACTTACCAATGGGTTATGTACGTGGTGGTGCTAAATCTCATGGACGTAATAATCGTATTGAAGGTGAAGTTAAAGAAGGAATGAAAGTTGTTGTTATTGAAGACTTAATTTCTACTGGTGGTTCTTCTCTTGAATGTGTTCAAGCTTTAAGAGATACTGGATGTGAAGTTGTTGGGCTTGTTGCCATTTTCACTTATGGTTTAGAAAAAGCAACTGTTAATTTCAAAAATGCTAACTGTCAATATGCAACTCTTACTAACTATGATACGTTAATTGAAGTTGCTAAAGCACATGATTATATTAAAGAAGCAGATATGGAAAAATTGAAAGCTTGGAAAGTTGATCCAAGTGATGAATCTTGGATGAATAAATAGTTTTTATAAGACCTGAAGGTTGATACCACAACTGGAGGGTTTTTTCTTTTTATTTATATTGTATTTTTTATGTGGTATAATTATAATGCTATGTAGAAGTTTTTTGGAGGATACATATGATAAAAAGTATTAAATATGTTTTAAAAGAAAATTTCTCAAATCTATATCGTATTTATTGTATTTCAAAATATGAATTATTATCAGATATGAGAGATTCAAGATTGGGTGTTTTTTGGAATTTTGCGAATCCAGCCATTCAGATAATTACATATTATTTTGTTTTTGGTTTAATAATGAATAGAAAGGCTGTAGGAAAGATTCCTTTTATTCAATGGATGTTATGTGGGATGGTTGTATGGTTCTTTATAAGTCCTTGTATAACAAATGGAGCTAATGCGATTTATTCTAAACGTAATGTTATCACGAAAATGAAATTTCCAGTTTCGGTTTTACCTGCAACAGTAGTTGGAAAAGAATTATTTAATCATTTTTGTTTAATGTTGATACTGGTTACTTTTTTACTAACCCAAGGAATTATGCCTTCACTTTATTGGCTTGAATTGATATATTATCTTTTTGCTGCAATTTGTTTAACAGTTTCACTTGCAATGATTACTTCAGTGTTAAATATGTTAGCACGTGATACGAGAAAGCTTATTCTTGCTTGTATGCGTTTATTACTCTATTTAACACCTATCTTATGGCCGATTTCTCGTTTACACAAATATGGATGGCAAATGGCTGTAAGATATATTATGAAGGCGAATCCAATTTACTACATTGTCTGTGGCTATAGAGATTGTTTCTTGTACCATCATGGTATTTTATTTTACTGGAAACAGATGTTATTTTTCTGGGTATTTGTGATAGTTATTTTCGCTATAGGTAGTGCTATGATGTATAAATTCAAACATAAATTTATTGATATGATTTAGGTGATAACGATGAAAGATTATGCAATTAAATTTGAACATGTTTCAAAAATATATAAATTAAAGAAAAAAAATGACGGAAAATCTAAAAGTGCTATCACGCAAAGATTTTATGCATTAAAAGATATCTCATTTGAAATACCCAAAGGAGAAGTTGTAGGAATATTAGGAACAAATGGATCCGGAAAATCAACATTATCCTTAATTTTAGCAGGGATTAGTCAAATTGATGAAGGTATAATGGATATTAATGGTGAACAAGCATTAATAGCAATTAATACCGGATTAGATATGCAATTAACAGGTTTAGAAAATATTAATGTAAAAGGAGCTCTTTTAGGACTTTCTAAAAAACGTATTCAAGAGATTACAGACGGTGTTATTGAATTTGCAGAATTAGGGGACTTTTTATATCAGCCTGTAAAAAAATATTCAAGCGGGATGAAATCAAGGTTAGGATTTTCTATCTCCTTATATTTAAATCCTGATATTATTATTGTTGATGAAGCCTTATCGGTTGGAGATAAAGGATTTGCTCAAAAATGTTTGGATAAAATGAATGAATTAAAAGATGAAGGTAAAACCATTATTTTCATTTCCCATTCATTACCTCAAGTGCGTGGTTTTTGTAAAAAAGCAATGTGGATAGAAGGTGGAAAATTGAAAAGGTATGGTGATGTTCAAGAAGTTTGTGATGAATATGCAGAGTATGTTGATTTTTATAACGGATTGACAAAGAAAGAAAAAGCAAAAATGCGAGATGAGAAATTTGCTCAGCGTATTGTAGAACATCCACAAATTGGTTTTTGGGAAAAACTATTAGATAAATTAAAAAGGTAGGAGATTAAAATGAAAAAAGTAATAACTTATGGTACATTTGATTTATTTCATGTTGGACACCTTAATATTATCAAGAGAGCTAAAGCATTAGGGGATTATTTAATTGTTGCAGTAAGTAGCGATGCTTTTAATGCTCAAAAAGGAAAGAAAGCTTATCATAGCGATAAGGATCGTAAAGCTATTCTAGAAGCGATTCGTTATGTTGATGAAGTGATTTATGAAGAATCATGGGATCAAAAGATTAGAGATGTTCAAGAACATGATGTTGATGTTTTTGTTATGGGTGATGATTGGAAAGGCAAATTTGATTTTCTAAAGGATTATTGTGAAGTTGTCTATTTACCTAGAACAGAAGGTATTTCAACAACAAAAATTAAAGCTGATTTAAAAGATTAATATCGAGGAGGGGTAAATGTGAAATTAAGTATCATTGTTCCATATGATGGTTATCCTCATTATTTAGTTGATTGTTTAGCAAGTATTGATGAACAAAAGATAGATGATTATGAAACATTATTATTAGTTAATGAAAATCATGAGGAAATAAATGAGTTAATTGAACAATATAAAAATAAAATTCATTTAAATGTTATTGTTTGTGGTGAGGTATCATCAGTAGCAACAAAACGTAATATTGGCTTAAATGAAGCAAAAGGGGAATATATTTATTTTTTAGATTGTGATGATTATTTATTAAAAGATTCACTTTCTCTATTAATTGATGAAGCAAAGGAAAATAATGAAGATTTAATTTTAGGTCAAAGAAGAATAACATGGTTTAAAAAACAAGTTTTTGAAACTATGGGTGATGAAAAAAATGATGAACTGGATTTAAAAGATAAAGATCATGATCGCCATGAAAAATTTATAGAAAAAGATTATAGTCAATGCGATCAGCCAATTCATCAAAGAATGATTGATGAATTAATAAGAGGAAAAAAAGGATTTAAAAATGTATCTGTTTTAAATATATTAATTAAAAGGAACTTAATTGATCAACATCATTTACGTTTTAATGAAGATTTCAAATATTATTGTGATTTTCCTTTTGTAATACAACTTGTACAGTATGCACAAAGTTTTTTTAAGATTAATCAAACAACGTATATTAAAAGAAAACATAATGATCCAGTTAATGCACCAGCATTATCACAAATTAAAGACCCTGAACATAAATTTGATGAATTTATTGATGTATATCGTTATTCTATTCATTTAGTTGATTATCAAAGTCCTTTACGTTATTATATTGATTCTAAAATTGTTAAGTATTATAGTAATTACTTTGCTAAGAAAATAAGACGTAGTTTAGATGATAAGTGGCGTGAAGAACGTTTTGAAACGATGGCTTCATTATTGGATGAAGTAAGAGATGACTTATTAAAAAATATTTCTCGTTATCAACGAAAAATGGTTAAATTGGCAAGAAAACGTGATTTAAAAACAACAAAAGTAGTCATTGCTCGTCATTTGGCTAAAAGAAAAGCAAAAATGGTTCTAAAAAACAAGAATGAACTTAATAAGTATTTATACCGTCATAAATATATTAATGAACCAATAGAAGAAAACTGGATTATGTTTGAAACTTTTATGGGAAAAAGTTATGCAGATTCTCCGAAATATATTTATGAATATTTAGCTAAAAATTATCCAGGAAAATATCAGTTTATATGGGTATTAAATGATAAAAATACAAAGTTGCCTTATGAAGGCGTTGTTGTAAAAAGATTTACTAAGAAATATGCTTATTATTTGGCTAAATCTAAATATTTTGTTTTTAATATTCGTCAACCGTTATGGTTTAGAAAACGAGAAGGTCAAGTGTTTTTAGAAACATGGCATGGAACACCATTAAAAAGACTTGCTTTTGATCAAGAAGAGGTAACTGCAGCTTCACCAACATACAAAGCTCAATTTTATCGTCAAAAACAAGAATGGGATTATCTTATTGCAGCTAATCATTTTTCAAGCGAAATTTTTAAAAGTTGCTTCATGTACGATGGCAATATGCTGGAAATTGGCTACCCTCGTAATGATTTATTGTATAATCCTAATAAAGATGAAATTGCCAGAAAGTTAAAAGAAAAATTAAAAATACCAACACATAAAAAAACGATTCTGTATGCTCCTACTTGGAGAGATGATGAATATTATGGAAAAGGTCAGTATAAATTTAAATTAAAACTAGATTTAGAAATGATGAAAGAAAAACTAGGTGATGAGTATGTAGTGTTATTAAGAACACATCATTATATTGCAGATGCTTTAGATATCACTGGTTTAGAAGATTTTGCTTTTAATTTAAGTAAGTATGATGATATTACAGAAATTTATTTAATTTCGGATATTTGTATTACTGACTATTCTAGCGTGTTCTTTGATTATGCAAATTTAAAACGACCAATGTTATTTTATACTTATGATTTAGACAAATATAGAGATGTTTTAAGAGGTTTTTATATTGATATGGAAAAAGAATTACCTGGTCCTTTATTGTTTACTACAGAGGCAGTCATTGATGCTATTGTAAATATTGATGATTTATCTGCTAAGTATGCACATCGATATCAATTATTTTATGATAAATTCTGCTCAATTGATGATGGTAATGCATCAAAAAGAGCGGTTGAGGCAGTATTTAAATAAGGGGAATGACCCCTTATTTTTTAAAAGGAGGATTTTTATGATAAGGTTCATTAAAAATTTTTTAGGAAAAGCAATTAAAATATGTTATCGACTTGTGTATCGTTTTGTACCATCAAATTCTAAAACCGTTTTATTTATTGCATTTCATGGAAGAGGATATTCAGATAATCCTAAAGCGATTTATGAATATATGCAAAGCCAACCAGAATTTCAAGATTATCATTTTATTTGGGCTATAAAAAACCATCGTAAAAAGAATATAAAGATACCAGGTGCTCAAATCATAGAATATTTTTCAATACCTTATTTTTATTATTTGGCACGCAGTCATTATTGGGTTGTCAATTGTAAATTACCAGGATATGTTTTAAAAAAGCCAAACCAAGTTTATTTGCAAACATGGCATGGCACACCACTTAAAAAACTAGCATATGATATAGAAGTACCTAAGGGGACAACCTTTTATCGTAGCGGTATGAGTGAAGAAAGTATGCATGAGACATATGCACAAGATGTAAAAAAATATAATTATATGATTTCACCAAGTCGTTTTACAACCGAAGTATTTCAAAGCGCTTTTAGGATTAATAAAGAGCGTCTTATTGAAACGGGTTATCCTAGAAATGATATTTTGTCATTATATAGCCAAGAAGATATTATTAAAATAAAAAAAGAATTAGACATACCTTTAGATAAAAAGGTGATTTTGTATGCACCAACATGGAGAGATAATAGTTTTGTCGCTAAGGGGTATACATTTAAATTAGAAGTTAATTTTGATCAATGGAAAAAAATATTAGGGAACGATTATGTTGTTATTTTTAAACCACATTATTTAATTGTAAATGATTTTGATATGAGTAAATATAAAGGTTTTGTTTATCCAATTGAGCCAAGTCAAGATATTAGTAGTCTTTATTTGATCTCGGATATTTTGATTACTGATTATTCTAGTGTATTCTTTGATTATGCTATTTTAAAACGACCAATATATTTTTATATGTATGACATAGAACAATATCGAGATCAACTAAGAGGATTTTATTTAGATATCTATCATGATTTACCTGGAGAAATTTTAGACAATGAAGATGATTTGCTTACAAAAATTGTAGAACAAGATTATGATTATCATAAACTAGAATCTTTTAATCAAAGATTTAATAATCATGAAGATGGATATGCATCTAAGCGTGTTATAGATATCGTATTTAAGTAGGTGATGTCATGAAAATAAAAAAGATTGTTTTAAATATTATATTAGGATTTATTAACATCTTTGTAAAATTTAAAAAGATTAATCCTCGTCAAGTTGCTTTTGTTTCACTTGAAGCTCATTATTTAGATTCGGATTTGAAACTTATTTATGATGAATTAAAAAAAGATCCAACGATACAAATAAAAAAAGTGTTAATAAACTATGATAAAAAAACGCTTATTAACAACTTTCTTTATATGCTTAATTGTATAAAACAAATTTATATTATCAACACCTCTCAAGTTGTATTAATTCGAGATAACAATTATGTTATTTCAAAATTTAAAAGACCAGGCGTGATTGTTATTCAAGTATGGCATGCTTGTGGTGCGATAAAAAAATTTGGCAATGTCATCAAAAGAGAGTACCTTATTAATAATTATGATTATGTTATTGCAAATAGTGATTATTGGAAAGAACCGTATAGTCAGGCATTTCATGTTAATAAAAGTCATGTTCTCACAACTGGTATGCCAAGAGTTGATCATTTGTTTGATCAACATTATCTTGAAAAAACAAGAAAGAAACTATTTGAACAATATCCTCAGTTGATTAATAAAAAAATAGTTCTTTATGCACCAACATTTAGAGGCAATATTTATCAAGGATTTAGAAGTATTGACTTTGATGGCAAGAAACTGTTGGAACAATTACCGGATGATTATATATTACTATATAAATTTCATCCATTATTAAAAATCAATCATATCTACTATGATGATAAGAGGATTTTCAATATGAATGAAGAAGATACGCATGATTTATTTACTATTGCTGATTTTTTGGTTTCTGATTTTTCATCAATTATTTTTGATTTTTCTATATTAGAAAAACCAATGTATTTTTATGTTCCAGATTTAAATGAATATTTAGATTCTTTAGGATGTTTCGTGGATTACCAAACAATGCCAGGACCTATTTGTTTTGAATTAGAAGAATTAGCTCGTGCCATTTTAAATCATGAAAGTGGAAATATTGTAGAATTTAAAAACAAATTTTTTAAATATCAAGATGGTCAAAATACAAAAAGAGTTGTTCAATTGATAAAAGAATATGTAAAGGACGTGTAAAATACACGTCCTTTGTTATTTGATACTTTCTAGATAAGGTATTACATCGTCTAAAGAATTAACAATTAAAGTTGTTTTTTTCTTAAATTCGGGTTCGGGATATTTCATATCAGGAACACAGATAACTTTTATATTTCCGCTATATGCAGCTTGAATACCTGCTTCACTATCTTCTAGTACTATGGCTTGTTGAGGATCTACATTTAGCTTTTGACAAGCTGTGAGAAATATTTCGGGATGAGGTTTTCCGTGAGTAACTTCATCACCACAAATGATATCATCGAAGAATTGATAAATACCAGCGTTATTTAAAATTTTATCAACTCGATTACGAGCACTGCTTGTTGCTACAATGGTTTTATAATTATGTTCTTTTAAATAATGAAGTAATTCAATAAGTCCTTTTTTAATAGGTACTTCTTGTTCTAATCTTTCATCAATAGCAACATGGACATCATCCCATACCTCTTTCATTGGAAAATCTTGACCAAAATTGTCATAAAATACTTGGCAGATTCCTTGCTTGTTTTTTCCTAAACATTGACGATACGTAGGTTCATTAAATGAATATCCAAGTTGTGATAGTTTTTTTACATATTCTTCATAAGTGACTCTTTCGCTATCAATCATTAAACCATCCATATCGAATATTACGGCTTTAATCATTATATCAACTCCTTTAACGCTATTATCATAACATAAGCTTTGAAGTATTGAAGCTGTTTTCAATTCTTGAAAGAATAATCTTTAAATTTATACATAAGTTATTTTAGGAGGGTAAATATGATTAATAGGGGAGATATTTATTACGCTGATCTTTCGCCTGTGATGGGAAGTGAGCAAGGAGGAGTAAGACCGGTACTTGTTTTACAAAATAATAAAGGAAATAAATATTCGACAACAGTGATTATTGCACCAATTTCATCTAAACTAACAAAAAATCCTATTCCTACTCATGTTATTATTCAATGTGATTCACTTGAAAAAAAATCAGTGATTTTATTAGAACAAATCCGAACTATTGATAAAATCAGATTTCAAGAGAAATTAGGTACTTTGAGTGATTATTTTATGCGTAAAGTGAATGATGCAATTAAAACAAGTTTGGATTTGAAATAGTTTCCAATAAGTTAGATATTTGTTATAATGTCTACATTGGAGGAATATTATGAATATTTTAGATATTAAAGCTAAAGCTGAAGATGCTTTATCACGTCAAAAAAATTATATAAATGTTCTTATTTTTATGGGAATATTTCATATAGTTATTACAACATTATGTTCATTATTTACTGGAACAATTGGAACGGTAGTAAGTCTTATTTTATGGATTGTATTTTTGCCTTTTGAACATGGATACATAGTGTCATCTTTAAAATTAGTCAACAATTATGATGATCAATTGGATGTTCAAAAGGATGGACTTGTTGGTTTTTATCGTTTTAAAGAATTATTTTCAACTTATTTTATTTATAATTTTTTACTTGTAGTTGTTGAAATTATTATTGTGATTTTTTTATTGCTTATTGGATTAGTTATTATTCCAAAAAGCCAAATATTAGATTTGAAAGATGCTTTTTCACAAATGTTAACAATGTTACCTTATGCTAATGGTGCTTCTTCTATGCCATCACAAGTTTCTATGAATATTGATGGATTAGCTTCTATTGCTTCATATTTGGTTTTAATTGGATTTGTTCTTTTGGTAGTTGCTATCTACTATTTTACTGCATTTAGTTTAACACCTTATATTTTAGAAAAATATAAATTAACAGGTTTTGTAGCAATGAAGGAATCTTATCGATTAACGAAAAATAATAAATGGACATTAATCAAATTATATTTTTCATTTATTGGGTGGCTTTTGGTATCAGCAATTTTTATCAACATTATTTCTATACTATTATCAATATTTCCTTTAGGTATCATAACAACTTTAATAACAAATATTATTAGTGTTTTTATTGCAGTTCATTTGGTAGATGCTAAATTATACACTTGTTTAGCAGTCTTTTATGAAGAAATTGACTATGCTGATAAGAATGTAGTTAATCAAGAATAAAGGGGTTTTATATGGATAATCAATTTGCTGGACAACTTAATGGTAAACAAAAAGCTTGGGGTTTTATTGTTTTATTACCTTTGTATTTTTATGTAATTCCTGCAGTTGTTAATTTTGTTATATATATGTTGGTTAAATATGGTGTTTTACCTGTTGATCAAAATATGCTGGGTGTTTATTTGAATCTTTTTTCTGGTTTATTGTCATTGATTTGTGCCTATGTTATTTTCAAAGATTTTATTAGAGATAATTTTATAAAGTTTAAGGAGCATTTGTTCGAAAATGTTGCCTGGTCCATGACATTTGGGATTGCTAGTGTTTATATATTTTCAATTATTGCTAATATCATCATTAATTTATTGATAGATACATCATCACACAGTGCAGCAAATCAAACATTATTTGAAACTTACTTAGGTAGTAGTATGTTATGGATGATAGTACAATCGGTAATTATTGCACCTATGTTAGAGGAATTTATATTTAGGGGTCTTATATTTAGAACTTTAAGGAAATATAATAAAGTGTTGGCACATATTGTCTCGTCATTTGTTTTTGGATTTATTCATATATATACTGGATTGTTTGCAGGCGATTTGAGCCAATTAGCTTACTTATTTTCATATGGATTGATGGGATTTGCATTTTCTTTAGCGTATGAAAAAAAAGGAACAATTTTTGTTCCTATAACAATTCATATGTTAAATAATTTTATAGCAGTTGCTATTATAGTATTTCAAAGTATATTTCATTAGTCTAAATCAGGCTCCGTGTCAATAGTGGAGGGGCTTAAGGGATAGCGAGAAGCTATCCTTTTC
>OLOG01000440.1_pt1 | contig 37894 bp, 37 predicted proteins | sample 1672351 | NCBI WGS metagenome assembly OLOG01 (sample SAMEA3136674, study PRJEB25190) | human gut metagenome | biome: human gut; feature: human-associated habitat; material: faeces | place: Austria | collected 2013 | reverse complement strand
GTGATTGGAAGAAGCTGCAATGGAAGAGCTTTCGGACAGGGGTTCGATTCCCCTCAGGTCCATTAATAGGATTCTGGGATTTTCAGAATTTTGGGGCAAGAAAAAGGTGCTGTCAGTTGAGGTGACCTCTCAATTGACAGCACCTTTTTGGTATTGTTGAAATATCCGGAAACGGTAACAACGCTTCAGAATACAAAAACCCCCGAAAGTTTGTCGTTGTGACATGCCTTTCGGGGGTTTTGTAAAGGAATGAAGAAAAATCTATGTAAACTTAAAGTCAATTGACTGAGTTAGTCGAAGTCCGGCAGTTGGATGAACGGAATCAATGCAACTGCCGTCTTCATTAATCTGATATTGTTAGTATAATAGAAATTTATGAGTAATTTATGTCGGCATTGTAAAGCTTTTCTAAAAAACTTTCATGTATTCGTAAAATTATCATTCCCTTTGTTGAAATAAACAAAAAAGTATTGTTTCCTATACGAGTTCAATTTAGAATATTTTTCACACATCTAACATAAATCTATGGTAAAATAATATCAATTATGAATGAATTACCATTTTGGTGTGGAAAGAAATAATAGAGGTGAATGTAATGGAGAAATTAAAGATTTTGGTAGTCGATGACGAAAGCCGAATGAGAAAGCTTGTAAAAGATTTTTTGGAGCGGGAAGGCTATGAAGTGCTTGAAGCAGGAGATGGGATGGAAGCGATGGACGTATTTTATGAGAATCAGGACATTGCGCTGATGATTCTTGATGTGATGATGCCGAAGATGGATGGATGGCAGGTTTGTCGTGAGATCCGACAAGAGTCGAAGCTTCCGATTATTATGCTGACGGCGAGAGCGGATGAGCGAGATGAACTGCAGGGATTTGAACTTGGGGTAGATGAATATATTTCTAAGCCATTCAGTCCAAAGATTCTTGTGGCAAGAGTTTCAGCAATTTTAAGAAGAACAAATGCGCTGACAAATGATGAAGTGGTAGATGCAGGCGGTATTTTGATTGATAAAGCAGCACATACAGTAAAGATTGGAGAGAAGGAAATTGACCTTAGCTTTAAAGAATTTGAATTGTTATCGTATTTTGTAGAGAATCAGGGAATTGCGCTTTCTCGGGAGAAGATTCTGAATCATGTTTGGAATTATGATTATTTTGGGGATGCGCGGACGATTGATACCCATGTGAAAAAGCTTCGGAGTAAGCTTGGAGACAAAGGAGAATATATTAAGACAATCTGGGGCATGGGATATAAATTTGAGGTGTAATCCATGAAAAAATCAATTAATCATCAGATGATGCTTTTGTTTGTAGGAATTGTTGCTCTTGCGCTTTTACTTTTGGCATTTATGAACACGACATTTTTGGAGCGATATTATATTACCAATAAAGAGCAGGATCTTATCCGTGTATATGAGGGATTTAACAAAGTCGTGAAAAATGATGAGATGACTGCAGAAACGATTGAAGCGGAAATCGGTTCTACGATTGAGCGGGGAAACATTTCTGTTCTTGTTTGTAACTCTGCCTGGAGCAGTATCGTCACAACAGAGACAACGGAAATTGGGAAGAAAGTTATGCAGACACAGCTTATGATGAATATTTTGCATCAGAATCCAAATTCAGTTATTCTGAAAAGAGGAGAAGACTATGAGATCCATAAGGCGAAAGGTGTTGGAACAGAGTCAGAATATATTGAAATGTGGGGCTATCTTGATAATGGGTATACGTATTTGTTCCGGACACCGATTGAGAGTATTCGGGAGAGCATTCTGATTACAGGAAAGTTTTTGACTTATGTAGGAACATGGATTATTCTGCTTTGTCTTGTGGTGATATGGTATTTTTCCCGAAGGATTACAGAGCCGATCCTGGAACTGGCGCAGCTTTCCAGGAAGATGGCAGATCTGGATTTTGGTGTGAAATATACAAGGGGCGGTGAGGATGAAATTGCTGTACTTGGAGATAATTTTAATAAAATGTCTGAGAATTTGGAACGGACAATCTCCGAACTGAAGAAGGCAAATTATGAACTGCAAAAGGATATTGAGAAAAAAGAAAAGATTGAGACGATGCGTACAGAATTTCTTGGAAATGTTTCCCATGAACTGAAGACGCCGATTGCTCTTATTCAAGGGTATGCGGAAGGGTTGAAAGAAGGAATCAGCGATGATCCGGAAAGCCGTGAATTCTATTGTGATGTGATTATGGATGAAGCAGGTAAAATGAACCGGATGGTAAAGAATCTTCTGACGTTGAATCAGTTGGAATTTGGAAGCCAGGATGTACAGTTTGCCAGATTTGATATTATCGAATTGATTGAGGGTGTACTGGAAAGTATGCGGATTATGGCAGAACAAAAGGAAGCCAAAATAAGCTTTGTACATCAGGGACCGGTATATGTATGGGCGGATGAGTTCCAGATAGAGCAGGTTGTACGAAATTATGTCAGCAATGCGCTGAACCATCTGGATGGCGATCATGTAGTTGAAGTAAAAGTACAGCAAAAGGAAAGCGTCAGAGTTAGTGTGTTTAACACAGGAACACCGATTCCGGAAGCAGATGTGGAACATATCTGGGAGAAGTTCTATAAAGTAGATAAAGCAAGGACAAGAGAATACGGAGGAAATGGAATCGGACTTTCCATTGTAAAGGCAATCATGGAATCTATGCAGCAGCCATATGGTGTGAGAAACTATGACAATGGTGTTGAATTCTGGTTTGAACTTGATGTAAAATAAATCTATGCAGCAGTTCAAACAGAACAGGAGTTAGCCGATAGGAGTATGAATTATGGGAGCAATTACAAATGACTGGCTTGTTCCGCTCGGGGCGGAATTTAAGAAGCCTTATTATAAAAAATTATATGAGACGATTTTGCATGAATATCAGACTCGGCAGATTTTTCCGCCAGCCAATGATATTTTTAATGCATTTCATTTGACGCCGCTTAAGGATGTGAAGGTGGTGATTCTTGGACAGGATCCGTATCATGGAGATGGACAGGCGCATGGGCTTTGTTTTTCTGTGAAGCCGGAGGTAGACATTCCACCGTCACTTGTGAATATTTATCAGGAACTTCACGATGATCTTGGATGTACGATTCCGAATCACGGTTATCTTGTGAAGTGGGCAAAGCAGGGAGTGCTGATGCTAAACACGGTATTGACGGTGCGGGCACATCAGGCCAACTCACATCGGGGGCTTGGTTGGGAAGAGTTTACCGATGCGGCGATCAAGGCTCTGAATGAACAGGAGCGTCCGATTGTGTTTATTTTGTGGGGAAGACCGGCACAGACGAAGAAAAGTATGCTGAATAATCCAAAACATTTGATTCTGGAAGCACCGCACCCAAGTCCGCTGTCAGCATACCGGGGATTTTTTGGAAGCAGGCCATTTAGTCAGACAAATCGATTTCTGGAGGAACACGGTGTAACGCCGATCGATTGGCAGATCGACCCGGTGTCAATGGAATAAGGATAGACAGATGAGAAAGGCAGCTTGGGAAAATCGGGAGGAAATTAGTTGAAAAGGAGATTGACAATAGGAATTTTGCTTGGAGCGCTTTGTATGCAAAGCGGCTGTGCAAAGATTCAGGAATATTTTGAAACACCGTTGGAAGAAGGTCTTGCTTATTTGAAGGAAGAAAAATACAGTGAGGCGATTACTTCATTTGAAGCATCTATTGATAAGAAAAAAGATGTGGGGGAAGCGTATCGAGGGATTGGAATTGCTTACTGGGAGCAGGAGAATTATCAGCAGGCAGAAGAGGCGTTTACCGATGCGCTGTTAAATGGAGTAGATAAGACGGGAACACTTTACAACTTTCTTGCTATCTGTGACTGGAAGGAACAGGATCTGGATGGAGCATTGCAGGATTTTATGACAGGAATCCGCTGTGAGCCGGAGGGAAGCGAGCTTCGTCAGGAAATGGAATTTAACGTCATTTGTATTTATGAGGAGAAACGGGACTGGGCGAATGCAAAAGCGCGGATGGAAGAGTATATTGCTGCTTATCCGGAAGATGAGCAGGCACAAAAAGAAGCAGAATTTCTGAGAACAAGATAGGAGACAGAGTTTGATAGAATTAAAACAGGAAATGGAAAAAGTAATACTGGTAGGTGTGCAGGAGCAGGATGGTGATGACACTGAGCGTTCTTTAAAAGAGCTGGAAGAGCTGGTCAAAACTGCAGGTGCCAGTGCGGTTGGGGTTGTGATCCAGAAGAGAGAATTGATTCATCCTGGAACATATGTAGGAAAAGGAAAACTAGAGGAGATTAAAGAACTGCTCTGGGAGACAGAGGCTTCCGGAATTGTCTGTGATGATGAGCTGTCTCCGGCACAGCTTGGCAACCTGCGGGATGAGCTGGATGTGAAGATTATGGATCGGACACTTGTGATTCTGGATATTTTTGCAGCCAGAGCAACGACAAGTGAAGGAAAGATACAGGTGGAGCTGGCGCAGCTGAAATACAGACAGTCAAGGCTGACCGGTTTAGGAGCAGCAATGTCCAGACTTGGAGGCGGTATCGGAACGAGAGGTCCGGGAGAGAAGAAGCTAGAAATGGATCGGCGTTTAATCAAAGGAAGGATTGCTCAGCTTAACCGGGAATTAAAGGAAGTGAAGCGGCATCGAGAAGTGGCGCGGGAACATCGGAAGAAGAACCGGATTCCGGTTATTGCTATTGTCGGATACACGAATGCAGGGAAATCCACACTTTTAAACACGCTGACAGGAGCGGATGTATTAAGTGAGGACAAATTATTTGCAACGCTTGATCCAACGACAAGAGGGCTTTTGCTTTCCAGAAAACAGGAAGTACTTCTGACAGATACGGTTGGATTCATCCGGAAACTGCCGCACCATTTGATTGAAGCATTTAAAAGCACGCTGGAGGAGGCAAAATATGCCGATATGATTCTGCATGTAGTAGATGCGTCCAATCCGGAGATGGATGAACAGATGTATATCGTCTATGAGATTTTAAAGGAACTTGGAGTGACAGAAAAACCGATTATTACTGCATTTAATAAGCAGGATCGTCTGAGTGGAGATGAAATTCTGAGAGATTTTAAAGCAGATAGAACGGTTGGAATTTCAGCAAAGACGGGTGAAGGTCTGGAAACACTGAAAGCGGTGATAGAAGAGCTGCTGCGGGAGCAAAAAATGGCTATTGAAAAGCTTTATACTTATGAAGAAGCAGGACAGATCCAGTTGATACGAAAATATGGAGAACTACTTAAAGAAGAATACCGGGAAGACGGAATCTATGTCCAGGCATTTGTTCCGATGGAGCTGTATCAGAAAATTGAGGCGGGGAAATAGCGATGAAAAACTATCAGATTACACAGTGGTGTCATCATTGGATACAAAATCAGGTCAGAGAGGGTGATGTTTGTATCGATGCTACTGTTGGCAATGGAAATGATACAGAGCTTCTGTGCAGTCTTGTGGGAGCAGAAGGAAAGGTATACGGGTTTGATATTCAGGAACAGGCGCTTAGTGCAACGAAAACGCGCCTTGAAGATGCCGGATTGTCAGAGAGGGCAGAGTTATTTTTGGCGGGACATGAAGAAATGGACTGCTATATAGAGAAACAGATGTATGGAAAGATTTCCTGTATCGTTTTTAATTTCGGTTATCTTCCGGGAGGTTCCCATGAGCTTTCTACAAAGCCGCAGACAAGTATCTGCGCCATTGAGAAAGGGCTTTCTCTTCTAAAAAAAGGAGGAATGATGAGTCTTTGCATTTACAGCGGAGGAGATAGTGGATTTGCAGAGCGGGATGCTTTGCTTGCGTATTTGAAAACGCTTGATCCGAAGAGCTATCTTGTAATCCTTAGTTCCTACTATAACCGTCCAAATAATCCACCGATTCCGGTAATGATCGTGAAAAAATAAATTATGTATTTTGCAGATGAGAAAGGGTTTCCCGCGGTGATTCGTGGAAAACCTTTTTGTATGCTCTGGAAAAGGTGGAATAATTCTGAAAACCACAGTCAAAACAGATTTGTGTGATAGGAACCTCTCTTATCAAAAGTTCTTTGGCGTAGAGAAGCCGTTTCTCGGTAATATAATTGCCAATCGTGTAACCGGTCTCTGCCTTAAAGGTACGCATCATATGATAGCGGCTCATAAAAAAACGATTTGCAATCTCATCGATATGCAGTTCTTCTGTTAGATGCTCACTGATATACTGCATAATTCCCAGTACCTTTGGGTGATAGTGGACAGTATCAATGAAGGTCAGATAATCGGACAGAGAGGCGCGGTTCAAGTGGACAAGAAATTCTAAAAAAAGCAGTTCCTGATAAAAATCAGAAGCATAGCCGCTGTCTGAAAAGGATTGCTCCAGGCGTTTGATACTTTTGAACAAAGAACTTTTTTCGGGAGCTGGAATACGAACAACATTGGAATGAACCTCTTTTGCTTTCTGGAAACAACAGGAAAGTGAAAGGTTTTCAAGGAATGCAGGTTCCACATAGGCAATGATTCTCTCATAAGGACTTTTGCTGTGGATCACCGGCTTATGAATATCGTTTCGATTTATAAGCACAATGTCATGTGATGTTAGATTGTAGGATTTTCCTTCTACAATATAGCTTACGTCCCCTTGAAGAAAGATAAGGATTTTATGAAAATCATGGTAATGGAAGTCAAACATTTTCTGATCGGTATCAAGAATATGAAAAAGCTGAAAGTGGCTGTTTAAATATCCTTGTCTGTCATATGCTGGCATAAGATTCCTCCTGCAATAAGTTATTTTGGAAGCAAAAAAGTTTTATAATGATATTATACAGCATGATTTGCAATGTAGAAAGCATTATTTCTGTATCTATGAGAAATAATGCGTGGTATACTATTCATAAGTATTGCGAGACATCAGAAAATGGAGGTTGGAGCGATGGAAATTATTATCGAAAAATATCATGGACTGGGAAACGATTATTTTGTATTCGACCCAAATAAAAATGAATTGAAACTGACAGAAAAGAATGTAAAATTGCTTTGTGATAAAAATTTTGGAATGGGTTCAGACGGCGTGTTGGAAGGACCGATCATGACAGAAGAAGGGATCGGAGTAAAAATCTGGAATCCAGATGGAAGTACAGCAGCGCAGAGTGGAAATGGAGTGCGTATTTTTGCAAAATATTTAAAAGATGCAGGCTATATCCAAAAGAAGAATTTCAAATTATATACCAGATATGGGGAGGCAGCAGTTACATTTTTAAATGAAGACGGAAGCAGGCTCCGCGTTTCTATGGGAAAGATTTCTTTCTGGAGTGATGAAATTCCGGTGACAGGAGAGAAGAGAGAAGTTATCAATGAAGATATGGTATTTGGAAGGACATTGTATCCGGTTACTTGTGTAAGTGTCGGTAATCCGCACTGCGTGATTCCGATGAGAGAAATCTCTAAGAATATTGTATGTAAGATTGGTGATTACTCCGAGTGTGCGAAGTATTTCCCGCACAGAATCAATACACAGATTATGAAAGTCATCGACAAAGAGAATATCGCTATTGAGATTTATGAACGTGGTGCAGGCTATACTCTGGCATCTGGAACAGGTGCATGTGCAGCCGCAGCCGTGGCACATAAGCTTGGTATGACGAATAATAAAGTAATCGTACATATGCCGGGAGGAGATCTTCAGGTGGAAGTAGAAGATGACGGAACGGTCTTTATGACAGGAGATGTATTCTACGTGGCAAAGATTACGCTCAGCAGTGAATTTACGGAGAATTTAAGAAGCCTGTAAGAAGGAGAGATATGTCTTTAAAATTCGTATTTGGGCCGTCTGGCTCAGGAAAATCTTATCAATTATATGATTATGTGATCCGGGAATCTGTAAAGTTCCCGGATCGTCAGTATATTGTCCTTGTACCGGAGCAGTTTACGATGCAGACGCAGAAGGATCTTGTCATGCAACATCCGAATCATGGAATTATGAATATCGATGTACTTAGTTTTGTGAGGCTTGCTTACCGCATCTTTGAGGAGACCGGTGGGCAGGCCCTTCCGGTGTTGGATGATGAGGGAAAGAATCTGATTCTGCGAAAGATTGCCGGTGATTATGAAAAGGATTTAAAAGTCTTAAAGGGAAATATGAAAAAGCTTGGCTATATCAGCGAAGTCAAATCAGTGCTTTCAGAATTTGATCAGTACGATATTGGGGAAGAGGAACTGAGGCAGATGAAAGCAGCAGCAGGGGAGAATTCAAGGCTTTATTATAAACTTCAGGATCTGGAAGTTCTGTATATTGGTTTTAAGAAATATCTGGAAGATAGATTTATTACGAAAGAAGAACTCCTGGACGCACTTTGCCGTGTAGTGAAAGGTTCGGATATTTTAAAAGAAAGTACGATTGTTCTGGACGGATTCACAGGATTTACACCAGTACAGAACCGGCTGCTTGGAGAACTTCTTGAAGTATGCCGGGAAGTGATCGTAACTGTAACGATGGATGATCGGGAAAATCCGTACGTTTATAAGCACCCATATCAGTTATTTGCACTCGGCAAGCATACCGTGACATCGTTAATACAGATTGCGGCAGAGAGAAAAGTGAGTGTGGAAGACCCATTGTGTCTGTACGAACGTCCACTCTATCGATTCTGTGACAATTCGGCTATGGAGTTTCTGGAGAGAAATATATTCCGCTATAGCAAAGAATGTTATAAGGAAAAACAGGGAGCAGTCCGGGTACATGTGGCCAGAAATCCAAGAGAAGAAGCGATGAAAGCTGCAGGAAGAGTTCGGAACCTGGTTCGGACAAAAGGATATCGTTACCGGGATATCGGAGTTATTGTAAGCAATATGGAGGTGTATGGTGATGACCTGGGACAGGCATTTGACCTCTACGAAATTCCGGTGTTTATGGATCATAAGCGGAGTATTCTTTTGAATTCTTTTGTAGAATATATCCGGAGTCTTCTGAATATGGTGAAAGATAATTTCAGTTATGAGAGTGTATTTCGTTTCTTAAGAACAAATCTTAGTGGTTTTACTTATGGTGAAGTCGATGAACTGGAAAATTACGTAATTGCACTTGGAATCCGTGGATATAAGAAATGGCAGGAGAGCTGGATCCGCCGCCCGAAATATCTGGAAGAAGAAAATCTGGAAATTCTGAATCATAACCGGGTTCGTCTTGTGGAAAAGGTGGACACGCTTGTGTATGTATTAAGACAAAGGAGCAAGACAGTCAAAGATGTGACGATGGCGCTTTATGAGTTTATGGTGAGAGAAGAACTTCAGTTAAAATTGCAGCGTCAGTCTGAAGCATTTCAAGAGGCAGGAGAACTTGCGCTTGCCAAGGAATACAGTCAGGTTTATCGTATTTTGATTGAACTATTTGATAAATTCGTAGAACTTCTTGGTGATGAGAAGGTGACCATGGATGAATATCTGAAGCTTTTAGACGCGGGTCTTGAAGAAGCAAGAGTCGGAGTCATTCCACCTGGAATTGATCAGGTTGTTGTTGGAGACATGCAACGTACAAGATTAAAAGATATTAAAGCACTTATTTTTGTCGGGGCAAATGATACATTTCTTCCGGGAGCATTAATAAGGAGTGGTCTTCTTACAGAGCGCGACAGGGATAAGTTTGCAACAGGAAAGATCCATCTGTCACCGGGAGGTAAAGAGAAAGCGTACGAGCAGAAATTTTATCTTTACATGAATCTGACAAAACCTTCTGAGACATTGGATATTTATTACAGCAAGGTTTCCGCGGACGGAAAAAGTATCCGCCCATCATATCTGATCCAGGAGATGCAGAGATTATTTTCGGGTCTGGAAATAGAAGACGAAGAAAAACAGGCATTTTCTGCCCAGGAGTGGACCCCAAAGCTTGGTATGCAAAAAGTTATCAGAGGATTTCAGGACGGGAATGCTATGGATCAGGAATGGCAGGAATTATATTCCTGGTACAAGAGACAGCCACAGTGGCAGTATCGTGTAGAAGAACTTATGAAATCAGGATTTTATACCCGGCCGGCAGATGGACTGACAAAAGAGGTGGCTAAGCAGCTTTATGGAGAACATTTTCAGGACAGTATTACGAGAATTGAACGGTTTTCAGCCTGCGCATTTGCTCATTTTCTTACTTATGGACTGCGCCTTCGGGAGCGTCAGACATACGAATTCCAACCGCTGGATCTGGGAAATGTGTGCCACAGCGCCCTGGAGTATTATTCCAGAAAGCTAAAAGAAGAGCATTTGTCCTGGACAGAGATCGAGGAAGAAAAAAGACAAGAATACATTGATGATAGTGTGGAACATGCCATTTCCGACTATGGAAATTCGGTACTTTACAGTTCAGCGCGCAACGAGTATATGATTGAACGCATGAAGCGTCTTCTGACGAGAACCATATGGGCGCTTACAAAGCAGTTGGAAGCAGGAGATTTTGTGCCGGTGGCTTATGAAATGCGTTTTGAGAATGGTAAGATTGACCGTGTGGATCTGTGCAAAGACAAAGACAAGGTCTATGTCAAGGTTCTGGATTATAAGACCGGGAGCAAGGCCTTTGATGTGGTGGCTTTATATCATGGGCTCCAGCTTCAGCTTATGGTTTATATGGATGCAGCAGTAAAAATGACTCAAAAACATTACCCGGACAGTGAGGTGATTCCGGCAGGTGTCTTTTATTACCGTTTAAATGATCCTCTTGTGGAGAAGAAAGTGGTTGGAGAGGAAGAAGAAATCTGGCAGAAAGTACTAAAAGAGCTGAAAGTGGATGGCGTGATGAATTTGAAAGATGAGACACTGGAGCATCTGGATCATTGTCAGGCCGGAGAATCTGCTGTTATTCCTGTGAAATATAATAAAAACGGTAGTCTGTCAAAAAATTCAAAAGTTGCATCGGAGCAGGAATTTGAAGTGATGATGCGCCATGCCCTGGGAAAAGTATTAAAGGTACATCGAAAAATATTAAGTGGAGAAGTTGCAGCATTTCCATACAGGAGAAAACAGGAGAGTGGCTGTGATTATTGTGCATACCGGCATATCTGTGGCTTTGACCAGAAAATACCGGGATACAAATATCGGGATATTTTTGAGATGACACAGTCAGAGGTGATAGCAGCCATGGAAGCAGATGCAGTCAAAGAGAACATGAATCGGGACGATCATGAAAAGGAGCAGGAGAAAGGAACGGGCTCATGGGAGTAAAATGGACAAAACAGCAGCAACAGGTCATTGATCTTCGGGACCGCAATATTCTTGTGTCTGCAGCAGCAGGTTCGGGAAAGACAGCAGTGTTGGTAGAGCGTATTATTACAATGCTGACTGATGAGGAACACCCGGTCAATGTGGACGAACTTCTGATTGTAACATTTACAGAAGCAGCGGCAGGTGAGATGAAAGAACGAATCCGGGGTGCCATTGAAAAGGCATTAGAAGAGAATCCGGAAAATGAACATCTGAAAAGACAGGCGACTTTGATCCACAATGCGCAGATTACAACAATTCACAGTTTCTGTCTTTCCGTAATCCGTGATCATTTTCATGTAATTGACATTGATCCAGGTTTCCGTACTGCAGAAGAAGGAGAACTGAAACTTTTGCGGCATGATGTATTAGATGAACTGCTGGAAGAAAAGTACGCGCAAAAAGAAGAGCGGTTCTTGCGGTTTTCTAATGCCTATGGTGGAAGAAGAAATGATAAAAAGCTGGAAGAAATGATTGAGAAGGCTTACGATTACAGTCGGAGCTATCCAGACGGAGAGGGCTGGCTTGATTCTTGTGTTGATGCATATAGAGTCGATTGTGCAGAAGATTTGGAAAAAAGTGATTATGGAAACAAAATTGTAACCTGGGCGAAAGCCTACCTGGAAGAAGCAAAACTATTGAATGAACAGGCAACGCAAATTAGTCTGGAAATAGATGGCCCGGCTGTGTATGAAGCGGCTTTGAAGCTGGATGCTCAGACAATAAGAGAGCTCTTAAGTGCAAAAAATTATAATGAGCTGTCTGGGCGCATCCAGAATGTAGAGTGGAGCAGGTTTGCATCATGCAGAGATAAGACTGTATCGAAAGAAAAAATAGAAGCAGTTAAGGATCTTCGTGAGCAGGTGAAGGATATTGTCGGTGGTCTGAAGAAAGATTATTTTTATCAGAAACCGGAAGAAATGGCAGCAGATATGCAGATATGTCTTCCTTATATGGAAGAATTGGTGGGCCTGGTAAAATGTTTTTCGCAAAGATTTGACGCAAAGAAGCGCCAGGAAAATGTTATTGATTTTTCAGATATGGAGCAGTTTGCACTTCAGATCCTGGCAAAAAAAACAGAAGAAGGGTTTGAACCTTCTGAGGTTGCAAAGGAATATCAGGATCAGTTCCGGGAGATTATGATTGACGAATATCAAGATAGTAATCTGATTCAGGAGACGATTCTGACCAGTATTTCCGGTGTTTCGAAAGGAAAATATAATATTTTTATGGTGGGAGATGTCAAGCAGAGTATTTATAGCTTCCGGCTGTCCAGACCAGAGCTTTTTATGGAAAAATTTGACACGTATGATTTGGAAAAAGGACCAAAACAAAGGATTGATCTTCATAAAAACTTCCGGAGTCGAAAAGAAGTACTGGACAGTGTGAATTACATTTTTCGGCAGATCATGATGCGAAATCTCGGAGAGATTGATTATGATGACAAGGCGGCATTGTATGTAGGTGCAGAATATCCTGAAAATCCGGGGTGTGAAACAGAAGTACTTGTATTAAATACAGAATTGAAAAAATATGACCGTTCCATAAAAGCCTCCAAACAGGAGATGGAAGCCCGGATGATCGCAAGCCGGATCCGCAGGCTAATTGCAGAGCAGAAGGTTCTGGATAAGAAGACAGGAAAGCTGCGTCCGGCAAGATATTCCGATATTGTCATTCTTACAAGAAGTGTGAAAGGGATTGCTGACATATTCGTACAGGAACTGAATCGGGAAGGAATTCCGGCATTTTCAGGTACAAAAGAAGGCTATTTTGCGACGCAGGAAATCGGTGTGCTTCTGGATTATCTGAGAGTGCTGGATAATCGGAAACAGGATATTCCACTGGCGGCGGTTCTTATGTCGGCATTTTGTGGACTGAATGAACAAGAAATGGCAGTGATCCGAAGTTCTGAAGCTTTTGAAATTCCATTTTACCAGGCGGTAGAAAATTATCTGGAAAACGGAGAAGATACAGTAATATGTGAGAAACTCAAACATTGCTATGGAAAAATGAATGATTTCCGCGAAATTGTTCCGTATACACCAATCCATGAACTTCTACGGAGTATTCTGACACAAACCGGGTATGGTCAGTTTATTTCAGCAATGCCGGGAGGCGCGCAGCGTGCGGCAAATGTAGAAATGCTGATTACAAAAGCGCAGGCATTTCAGTCTTCCAGCTATAAAGGACTTTTTCATTTTGTGCGTTATATTGAGCAGCTTCAGAAATTTGAAGTGGATTATGGTGAGGCAAGTCTGGAAGATGAGCAGTCAGACACAGTCCGTGTCATGACAATCCATAAAAGTAAAGGACTGGAGTTTCCAATCGTGTTTGTAGCAGGAACTGGTAAAAAATTCAATGTGACGGATCTTGCCGGACAGGTGATCATTCATGCCAGACTGGGAGTCGGTATGGACGTGGTAGATTTAGATAGAAGAACGAAAATTCCAAGTCTGGTAAAAAAAGTGATTCAAAAAGAAGCGAAGCTTGATAATTTAGGAGAAGAACTTCGTGTGCTTTATGTTGCACTGACAAGAGCAAAGGAAAAGCTGATTATTACAGGAACCTGTGATAATCTAGAGACAAAAATGGCAAAGACATTGACCTTTGCACAGAGAAGTAGTGCTATTCAATATCTGGACTGGATCATACCGGCACTTGCATATATACCAGAAGAGATACCGGTCACTTTCGAAGAAGTGTTGCTAGAAGAGATTGTCCGTGATGAGGTGGAGACGGAAGTATCCGGAAAAATACAGGAAGAAATATTACGAAGATGGGACACTTCAGCAGAATATGATGCAAATGTAAGACAGACATTAGAAGAACAGTTCGCATATCAGTATCCTTATCCAAAAAGTCATGCCAGAAAGATGAAATTTACAGTATCCGAGCTAAAAAAAATGGCTTATCAGGCAGAACTTGACGATGAGGAAAATGCTTTGGGAGAAGTAGTTTTTGAAGAACCGGAAGTTGTACCGCTTCTTCCTAAATTTATGACAGAAGAAGAAACACTGACCGGAGCTCCGCGAGGAACTGCTTATCACCGCGTCATGGAACTTCTCGATTTTGAAAAAATGTATGATAGGCAGACGCTGAAGACAGAGATAAACACATTTGTAGAACAAGGGCGAATGACGCGAGAAATGGCAGATTCCGTCCGGACAGCCGATGTGTTGGGATTTCTTGATAGCTCTGTGGGAAAACGAATGAGAACAAGTGCAGATTGTGGAAAGCTGTGGAAAGAACAGCCATTTGTACTTGGGATACCGGAGCAGGAATTATATAAAGATGAGCCAGAAGGAGACTTTGCTCTTGTACAGGGAATCATAGACGTGTACTTTGAGGAAGAAGACGGACTGGTCGTACTGGATTACAAGACAGACAAAGTATATAAGATAGAAGAACTGGTGGAAAAATACCATGCCCAGCTAGATTACTATGGCAGGGCACTGGAACAGATTACCGGGAAGAAAGTGAAAGAAAAGGTGCTGTACTCTTTTACACTGGGGGAAGCCTGCATTTTACCTTAACATAACAAATATTGATTACTAAAAAGAACGCATCAAGTGCATATTCTAAGCGCCCCACACAGGGAATTACGATGAACCTCTAAAAACAAACATCATATTCGGCAGAGGCCTCAATGATGTTAAGAGTTTCATCTCCATTGTGTGGAAGTCGCGTAGAATATGCACTTGATGCTGTTTTTATCTCAGTCGAGAAGACTCCCACCTCTTCAGGTGGTGAGTAATAGCAAATTTGTCTCAGTGGGAGTCCAATCTCCGACTGAGATAAACGCTCCGCGAGGATGCGCAGTGATTCTGATAGGAATATGTCAGCTTCTCTGACCAGAATCACGCGCCAAGTCTCACGGATGTTCGACTTGAATGAAAATATCTGTCAAGATAAAATGCAGGTTGTTCAATTTTTGCAACTGTTTTCTCTTGACTTATAATATTATATGCCATATAATATATAAAAGCATATATTATATAGCATATAATATATGAAACAAAATAATATAGCGAATCTGTAAAGATAATTGCATGACAATTTTGGGTTAAATCCAGATTTTGCAGAAAGGGTGTGGTGAAATGGTCTTTAATACAGGTGCAGCTCTTTTGGATGCGATTGTTCTGGCAGTTGTGTCACGGACAGAGGAAGGCACTTATGGTTATAAGATTACACAGGATGTGCGTGAGACGATAGAAGTGTCTGAATCAACCCTCTATCCAGTTCTTCGAAGACTCCAAAAAGATGGGTGTCTTGAAGTGTACGACAGACAATATGATGGGCGCAATCGAAGATATTATAAGGTGACTTTGGCAGGAAGGGAAAAGCTTGATATGTATCGGACAGAATGGACACAATATACGAACAAGATCAATCAGTTATTTGCAGGGGGTGAGAAGTAATGAACCGAATTGAATATATGACAAAACTGGCATCGCTTTTACAGGACATCCCGGAAGTAGAACGAAGAGATGCTATGAAGTATTATAACGATTATTTTGATGAGGCCGGCGAAGAGAATGAAGAACAGGTTATCCGGGAATTTGGCGCTCCGGAGGAAGTGGCAGAGAATATAAAAGCAGATTTAAAAGGCAAGACGGAAAATACAACGCATGGTCAGCAGGAAGAATATCAGTCAGCAGGACAGCAATATCAGATGAATCATCAGGAGAATAAGCAGTCATCGGAATATCAGTATGGGACATCAGATGATCAGAAAAAGAAAAATGACCGTATTGGAAAAATTGTTTTAATTGTGGCTCTTGCGATAATTATAGGACCGGTCTTGATTCCAATTATCGGAGGTATTCTGGCTGCAGGACTGGCAATGGTGTTAACTATCATTGTTGGAGTATTTGCATTGGTTATTGCCGGGGCTGCCATTGCAATTGTAGGAATTTCGCTGATAATATCCGGTTCCGTTATACTTCTGCCACAGACGGCCGCAGGATTGGCATTGATTGGCAGCGGTTTGATCATAATGGTTCTTGGTGTGGTTGCAACAGTAGGATTTGGAAAACTCTGTGAAGTAGTACTCCGTGGACTGGCAAAGGGAATGAAGTACCTCTGGGAAAAGATTTCTCATAGAAAGGTGGTAGCGTGAAGATGAAAAAAGGATGGAAAATATTCTGGCTGACCTGTGGTATTACGTTGGTAGTCGGTATTGCACTTTTAGGCATTGGACTGGGAATGGGCGCAACGATGGAAATAGTGAAAGAACGTGCTCCAATAAAAGAGACTTATAGTCCGAATATTCAGGAAAGCTATCAGGGCATCCGAGAATTGGATCTTGACATAGCAACAGGCGAGATAAAAATATTAAAAGCACCAAAAGAACAGCAGGAGATTACTGTAGAAACACAAAAAATATCCAAAAGTCTTAAGTTTAAGTGTTATGAAGAAGAGGGAGTATTAAATATTACAACAAATAAAAAAGTCTGGAACTGGATTTATGCGCGAAATCATGCACAAGATGCAAAAATATATATTTATATTCCAGAAGGCTATAAGCTGGAAGAAGTAGAGATGAATCTGAGTGCAGGCAGCATTTATATAGAAGATATCCATACAGAAGATTTAGATATAGATGTAGATGCCGGTGAGGTTCAAGTGGAGTCTTTTCTGACAAATGATCTGACAATGAATTGTGATATGGGGCTGATCGAAGCGCTCGGAAAGACGCTGGGAGATGCAGATCTTGAAAGTGGCGTCGGAGAGATTAACTTTACTGCCATCGGTAATGAGACAGATTATAATTATGATCTGAATTGCGACATAGGAAGTATTGTGTGTGGCGAAAGAGAATTTACGGAGATTGGAAGTGAATATCAGATTGAAAATCAGTCCGATAAGACAATGTCAATTGAATGTGGAGTTGGGGAGGTAAATGTTCAATTTCAGGCAGAACAATAATAGGAAATGTGAAAAAATAAGCCGAAGGTAAATGTTTTGGCGAATAAGAAATACAGATGTGTTAACAATACTGGTGTAGAAAAATATGTTTCGGCCATATGAAGGAAAGGAGTTTGCCATGGCAAAAAAGAAGGATACACCAGTTCGTCTGGATCAGCTTACAGAAGAAGAGAAGATGAAATATGAGATAGCCGATGAGTTAGGACTTTTAGATAGGGTTATGAAAGACGGATGGAAATCGTTGTCATCAAAAGAAACCGGGAGAATTGGTGGAATACTTGCCAGAAAAAGGAAAAATCGAAGTAAGAAGTAACAAAAATATTACAAAAAATATTACGAATATTAACAAATGTGAACATTTTACAAGAAACCTTGAAAAACATAGAATCGTTTGCTATAATCGAACAGCTACAAGATGTTGACAAATATGAGTGAGATTATGAGCAAAAAGATAAGTGTTTTAGATATATCCATTGATAATTTTACAGCAAAAGAAGCTATGCAGGAAGCGCTTGCTTATATGGAATCGGATTTGGTGAGTGTAATCGAACTTGTGACGATAGAAAGTCTTATGGAACTGGGAACAGAGGCTGAGTTAAAAGAAGAGATTGAGAATTTCGATCTTATACTGGCTGGTAACAAGACAATTCTGGAAGCAGCAGAGATTACAGATCACAAGTGTCTGCGAGAGACGCAAGATAAGACATTTTTAAAGATGTTTTTAAGATATCTGGCAAGAAAGCATAAGCGGGTATATCTTTTGGTGGAATCGGAAGAAGAAGGACAGAAGATGTTCGGACATTTTGAAGAGTATTACAGAGGAACCCAGATTGTAGGTATGGCGAAGGTATCTGCAAAGAATCGGGCAGATGATATGTTGATCAATGCGATTAATGGCGAGGAAGTAGATTGTGTCTTGTCGGCACTTTCTTCACCGCTGCAGGAAGAACTGATTTCCAAGAATCGTAATGTGATGAATGCAAGAGTATGGCTTGGACTTGGAAAAGACGGAATTCCAGTGGCAGCGAAAGGCATTGGTGGGGGCAGAATCGGCCAGTTTTTTATGAAACAGATTTTTAAGAAGGAAATTGAAAAGAGTAAAAAAAGAGGAAACTAACAAAAAAACTGTAGTTTTCTCTTTATTTTTTTGTTAAAATATATTAATATAGAATTTGAGAATATGCTCTTTTACTAAAAAACAGGGCACTTTGTTGTGAAAAATGCATATTGATATGAGTGGAGGAGATGGATATGATATCTAATCAGATACTTCAAAACACAATTGAAGGATTGAAAGGAATTACAAGAATTGATTTCTGTGTGATGGACACAGATGGAAAACCGCTTGCAAGTACGATGACAGAACAGGAGAATTATGAAGAAGAAGTGCTGGCCTTTGTGGATTCTCCGGCGGATAGCCAGGTTGTGCGTGGATATCAGTTTTTTAAGATCTTTGAAGAACATCAGTTGGAATATGTGCTGTTGGCGAATGGTGGCAGCGATGATGTGTACATGGTTGGAAAGATTGCAGCATTTCAGATCCAGAATCTGTTAGTTGCATATAAGGAGCGTTTTGACAAGGATAATTTCATTAAGAATCTGCTTTTGGATAACCTGCTTCTTGTAGATATCTACAATCGTGCCAAAAAATTACATATTGACACAGAAGTGCGTCGTGTTGTATTTATAATTGAGACGGATCATGAAAAGGACAGCAATGCTCTTGATAACGTACGTAATCTTCTGGGAAACAAATCAAAAGATTTTGTGACAGCAGTAGATGAGAAGAATATTATCATTGTGAAGGAACTTGAGCTTGAAGACGGGCACAAGGAACTTGAAAAGATGGCGAACGGTTATCTGACACTGTTGAAAGATAATGGGGAAGAAGACGCCCTGATCGCATATGGTACCGTCGTACATGATATCAAAGAGGTATCTAAGTCTTATAAAGAGGCGAAACTGGCGCTTGATGTAGGTAAGATATTCTTCAGTGAGAGAAATGTTATTGCTTACAGTGCGCTTGGAATCGGAAGATTGATTTATCAGTTGCCGATTCCACTCTGTAAGATGTTCATCCGTGAGATTTTTGAGGGGAAATCGCCAGATGACTTCGACGAAGAGACATTAGCAACTATTAATAAGTTCTTTGAGAACAACCTGAATGTATCAGAAACATCCAGACAACTGTATATTCATCGTAATACGCTTGTATACAGACTGGATAAACTTCAGAAGAGCACAGGACTTGATCTTCGTGTGTTTGAGGATGCCATTACTTTTAAAATCGCTCTTATGGTAGTGAAATATATGAAGTATATGGAATCGATGGAGTATTAAATAATTAGGAGGAAACTATGATCGAATTAAAGGACGTAACCAAAGAGTACTCGAAGGGAATCTCTGCGCTAAATGGCATCAACCTTAAGATCGAGCAGGGCGAATTCGTATTTATCGTAGGTGACAGTGGATCGGGTAAGTCAACACTTATCAAATTGATCATGAAGGAGCTGGAGCCTACATCAGGTACTATTGTTGTGAACGGACATAATCTGGGTCGCATGCGCCATAGAAAAGTCCCGATGTACCGAAGAAATATTGGAGTAGTGTTCCAGGATTTCAGACTTTTAAAGGATCGTAATATCTATGAGAATATTGCTTTTGCACAGAGAGTTACAGAGACCTCTGCAAGAGTGATCAAGAAAAAAGTACCGGCAGCATTGTCACTGGTGGGACTTGCACAGAAGTACAAAGCATTTCCAAAGGAGTTATCCGGTGGAGAGCAGCAAAGAGTAGCGATTGCAAGAGCAATCGTGAATGAACCGGCGATTCTTCTCGCTGACGAGCCTACAGGAAATCTGGATCCGACAAATTCATGGGAGATCATGAAGCTTTTGGAGGAGGCGAATGACAGAGGAACTACCGTTTTGGTCGTAACTCATAATCAGGAAATTGTAAACGAGATGAAGAAGCGAGTTGTTACGATGAAAAAGGGAGTCATTGTAAGCGACGAGAAAAAAGGTGGGTATAATAATGAAAATTAGTACTTTTGGATATTCTATGAAGCAGGGGGTCAAGAACATAGGGAGAAATAAGATGTTTTCCATTGCATCTATTGCGACTATGTCAGCTTGTATTTTCCTGTTTGGCCTGTTTTATTCTATTGTTATGAATTTTAATTATATCGTACAGAAGGCAGAAGAGGGAGTTGCCATTACGGTATTTTTTGATCAAGAAGCAACACAGGAACAAAAAGATAACATTGGAGCTCAGCTTAAGAATGAAGACGGAGTATTAAGCGTCACTTATGTGAGTGGTGATGAAGCATGGGCAAAGTTCCAGAAGCAATATTTCCAGGGATCAGAAGAAGCAGCAGAAGGATTTAAAGATGATAATCCGCTTGCAAATTCTGATAACTATGAAGTATATATGTCTGATGTTTCCAAACAGAAAGATGTAGTAAGTTTTGCAGAAAGCCTGGATGGAGTCCGTAAAGTCAATAAATCAGATGTCGTTGCGAAGACGCTGACCAGTGTAAATAAACTGGTAGGTTATGTATCAGTTGCCATTATTGGAATTCTGTTAGCGGTATCTATTTTCCTGATCAGTAATACAGTTACCATGGGTATTACTGTCAGAAGAGAAGAGATAGCTATTATGAAATATATCGGAGCGAAGGATGGATTTGTCCGAGCACCGTTCGTGTTTGAAGGATTGCTCATCGGAGCAATCGGAGCTGTGATTCCACTTGGAATTCTGTACTTTGTATATGAGAAGGCAATTCACTATATTCTTGAGAAGTTCCATCTTCTTCAGAATATCATTAATTTCCTTCCGGTCACACAAGTATATAGAACACTTTTACCAGTAGGAATTCTTTTGGGAGTGGGAATCGGTTTTGTAGGAAGTTTCTTTACAATCAGAAAACATCTGAAAGTATAATAACATACGTACTGAATTGATAAGGGGGTACATATGATAAAGGGGAAGAAAATTATCAGTGCTTTACTGATCGGTACATTATGCCTGGGAATGTCGACACAAGTAAGAGCTACCGAGATTGATGACACGAAGCAAAAGGCTGAAGAACTTCAAAAACAGAAGGAAGCGGCAGAATCGGAACAGAAGTCACTGGAAACGCAGCTTATGGCAATTGTTTCGGAGATGGAAGATACGAAAGATCAGATTTCTCAGAAGGAAGAAGAGCTGGGGCAGAAAGAAGAGGAGCTTTTTGAGGCTCAGGCTCAGGAAAATGATCAATATGAGAGTATGAAAAAGCGTATCAAATACATGTATGAGAATGGAAATACAAAATTTGTTGATATTTTATGTCAGTCAAAAGATATTGGCGAATTTTTGAATAATGCAGAATACATATCCACTATATCATCATATGACAGAGAACAATTGGTGGCATATCAGCAGATTCGCAAGAAAGTTCAGGAACAGCAGGCTGCACTGGAAGAGGAGTATGCAAAACTTGAAGACCTGCAGAATGATCTGATTGCAAAACAAACGAATGTCGAGAGCTTGAAAGCCAGCAAGGAAAGCGAGATTTCAAGTATCAGCGGAGAGCTGGAGCAGACGAACCAAAAGCTTGCAGAACTTCAGGCGGCCGCAGAAGAGGCGGCAAGAAAACAGAAAGAAAAAGAAGCCGCAGCTGCAGCAGCAAAGAAGAACAATAATAGTGGAAGTGCGGGAGGAGCTGTAGTCAGCGGAAATGGAATGTTTACGCATCCTTGTCCGGGATATAGTCGTATTTCCAGCACATTTGGATATCGTAATGCGCCACTTGCCGGAGCCAGTACAAATCACAAAGGAGTTGATTTTGCGGCATCAACTGGAACACCGATTTATGCGGCAGCAGCCGGAACTGTAACTTCAGCAGGTTACAGTGGTAAGGCTGGAAATTTGATTATTATTAACCATGGAAATGGACTTCTGACTTATTATATGCACTGCAATACAATTTTTGTGTCAGCAGGACAGAAGGTCAGTAAAGGACAGAATATCGGGCAAGTAGGAACAACAGGAAACTCTACGGGACCGCATTTGCATTTTCAGGTGATGAACAATGGAAAACCGGTAAATCCGATGAATTACTTGTAGAAAAATAAGCCTCTGGCAGGATTGCAGAGGCGTTCTTGAATCAAATTGAATTTAAGACAGACGGGACTAAAAATATGAAAAATAAAAAAGGATTTTTACAGGGGGCGCTTTGTGGCGCCCTTGCCATGTTATTGGCAGCAGGACTGGTATCATGTGGATTAAAAGCAAAAAACAGCAACAGTGGAGAGAAAGATACAACAGAAGCAATCAGTTCAGAGACCGATAAAAAGCTAGAAAAACTGGAATCTTTGATCAACCAGTATTATCTGAAAGATGTAGATCAAGATGAACTTCAGCAGGGAATTTACGAAGGATACATTGCCGGATTGAATGATCCGTATTCTGTATATTATGATGAAGAAGCTACGAAGAGTTTTCAGGAATCTACAGATGGAGAATATGACGGTATTGGTGCGGTGATGTCGCAGAATAAGGAGACTGGAATCATTACCATCAGTCAGGTATATGAAGGTTCACCTGCAGAACAGGCTGGAATGAAGGATAATGATATTCTCTATAAAGTAGAAGATGAGGAAGTGACAGGAAAAGATCTGACAGAAGTCGTCAGTAAGATAAAAGGAGAAAAGGGAACGGATGTTAATTTGACAGTTCTTAGAGGTGACGACAGAGAAGAGGTTGCAGTAACAGCAACCCGCGATACGATTGAGTATCCTACAGTAAGCTCTAAGATGCTGGATAATGGAATTGGGTATCTTAGAATTACAGAATTTGATTCCGTGACATATGACCAATATAAGAATGCCTATAATGACCTGAAAAACCAGGGAATGAAAGGAATGGTCGTAGATTTGAGAAGTAATCCAGGCGGAAGTCTGAGTATTGTGTGTAAAATATTAGATGAGATTCTTCCAGAAGGAAAGATTGTATATACTCAAGACAAAAACGGAAAAGAAGAAGACTTCACATCAGATGAAGAGCATCAAATCGATATTCCAATGACTGTTCTTGTAAATCAATATAGCGCCAGTGCTTCTGAGATTTTTGCAGGTGCGATCCAGGATTATGATCTGGGTGCAATTGTGGGAACGCAAACTTATGGAAAAGGTGTTGTACAGCAGATCTTTGATTTGAAAGACGGAACTTGTGTGAAACTTACAATTGCCAAATACTTTACGGCAAAAGGTCAGGATATTGATGGAAAAGGAATTACACCGGATGTAGCAATTGATTATCAGGCAGATGAAAACAATCCGGAAGCAGATAATCAGTTGAATAAAGCAATTGAAACCCTACAGGGAGAGATGCAGTAAGCAGCTCAATTGGGGACACCGTTAATCGCAGATGGGGACGTAGCAAACTTTTAAAATGCTACGTCCCCAATTAAGTTGCCAAGCATACGACAAAAAGGTCCGGTGGACCTTTTTTAGTTAAAACTGTGAAAATTTTGATCCCATCCACGGCCGGATTCCGGCAATCATTTCTTCGTCAGGCTCAATCAGAATATTATACATCTGCTGATTTAGAAAAATAATGATGGAATAAATTGCCGCATTTCCCTCTCCGGAAGTATAATCGCAGGTTTTTACTGGCTTAAAAGAAGCAAGCTTACTGGATCCTTTTGGGGCGATCATCTCAGCTTCTTTGATATCAAAAGAGCAGAGTTCTTTTCTTTTTGACTTGCTGTAAATTGCGGTGATATCCAGTTCATGGTTGACCAGTGAATACTCATACTCAACACTAAGATTTGGGAAAATGTAAAAATAAGCAGTAACACCAAGTACTACAGCGATGATAATAGACAGAAATCCTAGAAACAGAGCACCGATCGTCAAAAATAAAATTATGAAAACTACAACGATGATGCGAATAACTAACGGATTTCCTTTTTGTTTTTTTGTTATAAGTTGTTCATGAAAATTATCATTCATGTGAAACATTCCTTTCTGATTGTAAGTAATTTAGTATCATGATCGCAATTTTAAAGGTCATAGCATCCTCGAACTGACGAAGGTCAAGACCTGTTCTTTTTTCGACTTGTTCCAGTCGGTAAATAAGTGTATTGCGATGCATATGAAGCTGTCGTGCAGTTTCTGCAATGTTCAGGTTGTTCTGGAAGAATTTGTCGATGGCAGCTAAAGTGTCCTTATCTAAATGTTCGGAAGTTATACCACCGAATATCTCAAAAAGAAAATCTTCGCAAAGTTTTTCAGGCAACTCGTGAATCAATCGTCCAATCCCTAACTTGTTAAAAGGAAATACAGATTGTTCTGAATAAAAAAGTTTACCAACTCTCAATGCAAGCGCAGTTTGTTTATAAGCAGAAGGCAGGGCGTGCAGATCGGGAATAAGATCGCTGTAGGCAATCTGTACATGAGTCAGCGCTTCCATACTCAGAGTATCGATCATGGTATGTGCCAGATCGTGAATATCTTCGGATGTGCAGCCATCTTTTACCGGATAAAGCATTGCAAGTTGAAATTCATTTACAGGAACGAGATATATTTTTTCTTGAAATGGAAACAACTGTTTCAATACCTCTGTAACTGTTTCGTCCATTTTTTTTGAGGATTCGAGCAAAAAAAGATAACGAGGTTTTACAGCACGAATATGTAATCTGGCGGCACGTTCACTAATCTCGCAATCCTGTGCAGTACCTGTCATGAGATTTAACAAAAAATAATTCTTGTTATACTTCTCTTTATAAGCAGCACAAAGAGAACGAATCTGCCGGATTGACTCGTCTATCTTCTCTTTGGAAGCTTCCGGTTGTATGTGAATATCCAAAGCGATGCCGGTTGCCCGTGTAAGCTCTTCTAATGCTTTGGAAAGTTCCTGAGATTGCTTCATAAAAATAACCCTCTTTTGCATAAATTAGAAAGAGCTGCACCTTCGTACAGCTCTTTCATTGTATCTTCCATAACAGTAGAACCGTTATTGTTATTTTATACGATTAGTTTGCAATCGTCAACTCTGTCTCTTTGTCGAAGATATGAATCTTGCTCATGTCAAATGTGAAGGAAGCTTTATCTCCGCTTCTGAGCTCTGTTCCGGAACCAACTCTTGCAGTTACCTGAGTTCCTGCAACATCGAAGTATAAGAATACTTCAGCTCCAAGAAGCTCATATACGTTAATTGTAGAGTGAACAGTACCTGCATTCTCACCTGTAAATGTAGCTGCAACATGTACATCCTCTGGACGGATTCCGAGGATAACTGTCTTTCCAGCATATCCTTTATCGATGAGAGCCTGTTTTTTATCAGCTGGCACTGGAAGCTCATGTCCACCAACAGAAAGTGTAACATCAGATCCGTTAACTTTAACTTCAGCATCTAAGAAGTTCATCTGAGGTGATCCGATGAATCCAGCTACGAACAGGTTGCATGGTTTTGTATAGAGGTTCTGAGGTGTATCTACCTGCTGAACAACTCCATCTTTCATAACAACAATTCTTGTACCAAGAGTCATAGCCTCTGTCTGGTCATGTGTTACATAGATGATTGTAGCACCTAAATTCTCATGCAGTTTTGCAATCTCAATACGCATCTGAACACGAAGTTTTGCATCCAGGTTTGAAAGAGGCTCGTCCATAAGGAATACCTTTGGTTTACGAACGATTGCACGTCCCATAGCAACACGCTGTCTCTGTCCACCGGAAAGAGCTTTTGGCTTACGGTCAAGAAGTTTCTCAAGGTCGAGGATTCTTGCTGCCTCGCGAACTTTTTTGTCGATTTCGTCTTTTGGTACTTTACGAAGTTTCAGTCCGAATGCCATGTTGTCATATACTGTCATATGTGGATAAAGAGCGTAGTTCTGGAATACCATAGCGATATCTCTGTCTTTTGGCTCTACATTATTCATTACTTTTCCGTCAATCTTCAGTGTACCGCCGGAAATATCCTCAAGACCTGCGATCATACGAAGTGTTGTTGATTTTCCACATCCGGAAGGTCCAACGAAGATGATGAACTCTTTGTCAGCGATTTCAAGATTGAAGTCTTTAACTGCCTGGAATCCATTAGAATATACTTTCTGGATTCCCTCTAATGATAAACTTGCCATTTTGTGTAATCCTCCTTAAAGAAAATAAATAGTTCTCTTTTAATCTGATATCAGTATAGAACAAATGGGAGGGAGGTACAATGTAAGCAGTGACTAAAAAATTGATGAAATGATGTACATTTTGACTAGTTGAATCTGATATTTTGTTTTATAAAGATTATTTGATAAAATATTAGATTAACTGTTTAAAATGCAAAGAGGGATTGATTTCTTGTCAAGTGAGCTACTAGTGTGGTAAAATAAATTAAATATGTAATTTCTAACAAAAGTAATAAAGATAGAAGCAGGAGGATGAGATTGTGATTAATCAGTTAATTGCGAATATTAAGAAGACGGGCGCACCGATCGTGGTTGGTCTGGATCCAATGTTAAAATATATTCCGGAGCATATCCAGAAGAAGGCGTTTGCTGAGTTTGGTGAGACACTTGAGGGAGCTGCAGAGGCTATATGGCAGTTCAATAAGGAAATTGTGGACAAGACTTATGATCTGATTCCAGCTGTGAAACCTCAGATCGCTATGTATGAGCAGTTCGGTATTCCGGGACTTGTTGCATTTAAGAAAACAGTAGATTACTGTAAATCAAAAGGATTGGTTGTAATCGGAGATATCAAACGTGGAGATATCGGATCAACATCTTCTGCTTATGCGGTTGGACATATTGGTAAAGTGCAGGTAGGAAGCAAGACTTACGCACCATTTGATGAGGACTTTGTGACAGTCAATCCATATCTTGGATCTGACGGTGTGAATCCGTTTATAGATGTATGCAAAGAGGAAAAGAAAGGTCTTTTTATCCTTGTTAAGACTTCTAACCCGTCAAGTGGAGAGTTCCAGGATCAGATGATCGACGGACGTCCGCTCTATGAGCTGGTCGGTGAAAAAGTTGCACAGTGGGGAGAAGACTGCATGGGTGACGAGTACAGCTACATTGGAGCAGTTGTCGGAGCTACTTATCCGGAGATGGGAAAAGTACTTCGTAAAGTGATGCCGAAATCTTACATCCTTGTGCCGGGATATGGTGCGCAGGGAGGAAAAGGAAAAGACCTGGTACATTTCTTTAATGAAGATGGACTTGGAGCAATCGTAAACTCTTCTCGTGGAATCATTGCGGCATACAAGCAGGAAAAATACGCAAACTATGGTGAAGAAGCATTTGCAGATGCATCCAGAGCAGCAGTAGAGGACATGGTTGCTGATATTAGAGGCGCATTGGAGGCAAGATAAGATGGCGGATAAGAAAAAAGAACAGGCAATGGTTGTTTCTCAGGAGCAGATCGCTGATGGGATTTTCAGTATGTGGATTCATACAGAGGCAGCGCAGAGCGCCAGACCTGGACAGTTTATTTCCATGTATACAAAGGATGCAACAAAGTTATTGCCTCGTCCGATCAGTATCTGTGAGATTAACAAAGAAGACAGTCGCCTTCGTGTTGTATACAGAGTGACTGGAGAGAATACAGGAACAGAAGAATTTTCAAAGTTAAAAACAGGAGATGCAATCCCGATCATCGGACCTCTTGGAAATGGATTTCCGTTTGAAGCGGCTGAAGGAAAGAAAGTATTTCTTATGGGTGGAGGAATTGGTGTACCACCGATTCTGGAACTTGCAAAACAGATGAAATGCGACAAAAAACAGATTGTCGTAGGCTATCGTGATGCACAGACATTTTTAAAGGAAGAGTTCGAGCAGAACGGTGAATTATACATTTCCACAGAGAATGGAAGTGTCGGAACAACGGGAAATGTTATGGACGCAATCCGTGAAAATGGACTGGAAGCGGATATGATCTATGCCTGTGGACCGACTCCTATGCTTCGTGCGATCAAGCAGTATGCCGAGGAACATAAGATTGTATGCTATATATCTCTGGAAGAGCGTATGGCATGTGGAATTGGTGCCTGTCTTGGCTGTGTGTGCAAGACAAAAGAGAAAGATGCCCACAGCAATGTGTGCAACAAGCGAATCTGTAAAGATGGTCCGGTATTCCTTGCTACGGAGGTGGAAATCTAATGAATATGAATGTAAACATCGCCGGAGTAGAATGGAAGAATCCGGTTACAGTAGCATCTGGAACATTTGGTTCCGGAGAAGAATTTTCTGAATTTGTGGATCTGAATAAACTGGGAGCTATCACGACAAAAGGTGTAGCTGATGTGCCATGGGCTGGTAATCCGACCCCGCGTGTGGCAGAAGTTTACGGCGGTATGATGAATGCAATCGGACTTCAGAATCCTGGAATTGATCTGTTCTGCGAAAGAGATATTCCTTATCTTCAGAAGTATGACACGAAGATTATTGTAAATGTATGCGGTCATGCACCGGAAGAATATTTCAGAGTTGTAGAACGTCTGGCAGATGAGCCGATTGACATGATGGAAATCAATATTTCATGTCCAAATGTTAACGCCGGATTTCTGGCATTTGGGCAGGATGCAAAGAATGTAGAGAAGCTTACCGCAGATATTAAGAAAATCGCAAAACAGCCGATCATTATGAAACTGACACCGAACGTAACAGATATTACTGAGATAGCAAAAGCGGCAGAAGCGGGTGGAGCAGATGCAATTTCTTTAATTAATACATTGACAGGTATGAAGATTGACATCAACCGCAAGACATTTGCGCTGGCAAATAAGACAGGAGGAGTGTCAGGTCCAATCGTGAAACCGGTAGCTGTGCGCATGGTATACCAGGCAGCACATGCAGTCAATATTCCAATCATCGGAATGGGCGGAATCGCAAGTGCAGAAGATGCAATTGAGTTTATTTTAGCAGGAGCGAGCGCAGTATCTGTCGGAACAGCAAACTTCCATAATCCTGCAGTGACTATGGAAGTCATTGACGGAATCGAAGCTTATATGAAGAAAAACGGCTTTGAGAACGTGGCTGATATGGTTGGCATTGTGGAGTAGTATAAAAACGGTATAAAAATAGTGTTAAAATGCCACTGAGATTGCAGAATGTAATTTTCAGTGGCATTTTGTATGAAAGGCAAAAGAAATGTTAAATGTATTTTTAGTTGGTATTGGTGGTATGGTTGGGTCTATGCTCCGTTATGGAGTGAGCATGCTTCCGATGGAGTGTGGTGATGGATTCCCGATAAAAACATTGCTTACTAATATTGTGGGCTGTTTCTTGATTGGAATTATTGTGATGCTAAGTGGAAAATACAGTAAACTTTCTCCGGAGATGACATTGATGTTAAAAACTGGTGTGTGTGGAGGCTTTACTACATTTTCTACATTTGCATTAGAGTCCGTGACGTTGATTCAAAAAGGTGATATTCTTAGTGGACTACTGTATATTGTGTTTAGTGTGGCAGGAGGCATGTTGGCAGTAGTGCTTACGCAGTTTTTGTAGAGAAGAATCGATAAGTTTTTGGAACAGTTACAGTTTGAAAATGTCTACAGTGTATGGTAAGATAGAAAGAAATAAAAGAACGTATCAGGTATATGCACCTGTAGAATATGGAGGAAGAATAACAATGGAAGCTTACAAACAGGAATTTATTGACTTTATGGTAGAGAGCGATGTGCTCAAATTTGGAGAATTCACATTAAAGAGTGGAAGAAGGTCCCCATTCTTCATGAATGCGGGAGCATATGTGACTGGTTCACAGCTTAAGAAGCTCGGAGAGTATTATGCAAAAGCAATTCATGAGACATATGGAGACGACTTTGATGTACTGTTCGGACCTGCATACAAGGGAATCCCGCTTGGAGTTGTAACAGCAATCGCTTACAGTGAATTATATGGAAAAGAGGTTCGTTATTGTTCTGATCGTAAGGAAGAGAAAGATCACGGTGCAGATAAGGGAAGCTTTCTTGGAAGCAAGTTAAAAGATGGTGACCGTGTGATTATGATCGAGGATGTAACAACTTCCGGAAAATCTATGGAAGAGACTGTTCCGAAGGTAAAGGGAGCTGCTGATGTTACAATCGTAGGACTTATGGTATCTTTGAACCGTATGGAAGTTGGAAAAGGCGGAGAAAAATGTGCCCTTGATGAGATCAAAGACCTGTATGGATTTGAAACAGCAGCAATTGTAAGTATGGCAGATGTAGTAGAGCATCTGTATAACAAAGAGTGTCAGGGAAAAGTTGTCATCGACGATACATTGAAGGCAGCAATCGACGCATACTATGAGCAGTACGGTGCAAAATAAATGAAGCACGTAGCAATCCGTAGGCATCACAAAGCCCTGACAGGGTTTGAATGATAAGAAATAGAAAGAGGATAATATGAACGAGAAGGCATATAAGACAATGAGCCTTGCAGGTGCGGCCGGAATCACAGTCGGGATTATTGTGATGGTCACAGGCGTGGCTGCAGGAATTATCTCCATTGTCAGTGGAGCAAAGTTATTAAAAGACAAAAAAGGACTTACGTTTTAAAATCTGATAAGATCAGAGGATAAGACATTTGACTGGACGGAAAGGAAGCAATATTTTTGAATTCCAGAAAAAGAAAGGCACTCAGAGGACTTGGAAAAGTATTATTTGTCCTTTACATCGGGTTCCTGATATATTTTCTTATATTTTCCGACTGGTATGGCAGAACGGGCGAGATGCAGGAATACCATTATAATCTCGTCCTGTTCAAAGAAATCAAGAGATTTTGGCAGTACCGGCATCAGTTGGGATTTTTTGCCATGTTCACGAACCTGTTTGGAAATGTAATTATATTTATACCATTCGGGTTCTTTTTACCTATGGCAAGCAAATATCGTAGCTGTTTTGCTACACTGTTCTGGAGCTTTGGATTAAGCTTGTGTGTAGAAACATTTCAGCTTCTTACGAAAGTCGGAAGTTTCGACGTAGATGATATTCTACTTAACACAATCGGAGGAGTTGCAGGTCATATTATATTTGTGATCTGTGTAGCAATAAGGAGGAGACATGTTCGGAAAAGATAAGAAAAAACGAAGCAGACGTGTAAATACAAAATATGGCCAGAAGACTTTGAAACATGCGAGAAAGGGAATCCAATCCTGCATGATGGCTGTGCTTTGTGCAGTGATTTTAATTGTGATGATTCTTGTGTCATTTCTGATGAAGGGAAATGTAAATATAATCGTAGGATTTCTTTGTTTTGCACTGCTTGCACTGGCAGTTTATGGATTCAGACTCGGACTTCGGGGTCTGAATGAACGAGATAAGAAATACATAACCTGCAAAGTCGGAATCGGGGTAAATGGATTGGTTCTTGCAGGAGTTGCAGCAATATTTATCAGGGGGCTTGTGTAGATGACAGAGATGAGATATGAATTAGCAATCGAGAGAATTGAGAATATAAAGGGTGAAAATACAGTCAGTGAAAAATACCGGGATTATTTCCGGACACTGGCTGATTTTGCACTTTTAGTTGATAAATTAAAAGAAAAAATTGAAAATGGTGAGTATTATAAGTTTTCAATTGAAGAATTAGAGTGTTGGAATACACATTTGTATGATGACGTGCTTGGAGAGCATTATAAGACAAGTTATGCCAATCCGGCATTTGCAACAGAAAAATTCGGCATAGAATACGGCCGGCTTTTGAGTTTTCTATATACAGAACTTCGTGGTGTGATTCCATATGCATTTGAAAAGAAAACAGAATATCTAGATATTTTGTTTGAATTATTCATTGAAGTTTATAATCAGTTTGAGGAAGAAAACGAGCCGGAATATGAGCATGTGAGACAGACGATTTATTGGTATGCCAGCGATTATTGTGACGTATTTTTGGCAGACCGCATCAAAGAACAGATTGACCCGGAAGATAATTTTGCTGCGGATCTGATTATGAACAGTGATTTTAATGATGTGCGTTATCTTTATTATTACGGAGAGTATGTCAGTGAAAACGAGAAGCGCACTGCCATGCATCTGAATGAGCTGCCACTTGAGACAATACAGAAAATGGCAGATGTGTATACAGAAGGTTACCGGATTGGATTTGTAAATACAGGCAAGAATCTGTCAAAGAAAGCAACAGTCAATATTCGCTATACGCTTGGGTTCGAGCGGGTGATTCGGATTGCTATTGAGAATTTTCGGAAAATGGGACTAAAGCCGACGATTTACCGTGCCGGTGTCAGTGTCCTTACAAAGAGGCAACATTTGAAAATCGGATATTACGGAGGTATTGCAAATAAGCAGTACGAGTATGACCACAAGGACGATCAGGCACTGATCTTAGATCGTCAGTTCATGGAACGGAAGTTGGAAGTCATGCGGACAACTTACGAACAGTATAAAGACCTGGCAAGACGTCATGCAGGTCCGGCATGCATGGAGACATTTGGTGAGGAGCCATTTACACCAGTGTCAAAATCAGAGGCGGTAAAACTTAATGATAAGCAGAAGGAAATCTCGCTTGAATATGACAGTAAATCCAGTCAGATTGTAAATAGCTATATTCCGGGAGACGAGAGAAGTTTCACAATCGTAGCGTATCCTGTTCCTGAGATTGGAGATCAGTACGAAGAGATTTTTGATGAGATTATCAAGATCAATACATTAGATGCAAAAGTTTATGAGAAGGTTCAACAGACCATTATTGATGCATTAGATCAGGGAACAAGTGTGCACATTCTTGGAAACAACGGTAACCATACAGATCTTCGGGTGCAGCTTTATAAATTGAAAGATCCAAAGAAGGAGACGATTTTTGAAAACTGCGTGGCAGATGTTAACATCCCAGTGGGAGAAGTTTTTACATCACCGGTTCTGGAAGGAACGAACGGGGTTCTTCATGTAAGTCAGGTTTACCTGAATGAACTATTATACAAAGATCTGGAAGTAACGTTTTCAAATGGAATGGTGGCAGATTACAGCTGCAAGAACTTTGAACATGAACTGGAGAATAAAGAATACTTTTTAGATAATGTTCTTTATCGTCACCCGACATTGCCGCTTGGCGAATTTGCAATCGGTACGAACACGACTGCGTATGTAGCAGCGAAGAAATACAATATTGCCGATAAGATGCCAATTCTGATTGCCGAGAAAATGGGACCGCATTTTGCAGTTGGTGACACATGCTATAGCTGGGCAGAGGACATAAAAGTTTACAATCCAAATGGCAAAGAAATTGTGGCAAGAGATAATTCGGTATCCATTCAGAGAAAAGAAGACGTCTCAGCAGCATATTTCCATTGTCATACAGATATTACGATTCCTTATGAAGAATTGAAGAGTATTACCGTAGAATGCGCGGATGGAAAAGAGATAGAAATTATCCGTGACGGAATATTTGTGCTTCCAGGTACAGAGATTTTAAATGAACCATTGAAAAATTCTAATAAATAGGGTATGATTTATTTGTTGAACTTATAAGAAAGGGTGAATGCTATGCCAAGAGTAGGAATTATAATGGGAAGTGACTCAGACCTTAAGGTCATGAGCAAAGCAGCAGTCATGCTGGAAGAATTAGGAATTGATTATGAGATGACAATCATCTCCGCACACCGTGAGCCGGATGAACTGATCGAGTGGACACGCAGTGCAGAAGGACGCGGAATGAAAGTTATGATCGCGGGAGCTGGAATGGCAGCAGCCCTTCCGGGAATGTGTGCAGCATTGTTTGCCCTTCCGGTTATCGGGGTTCCGCTTTCGGGAAAGAATCTGGACGGAATGGACGCAGTCTTTTCTATTATGCAGATGCCACCGGGAGTTCCGGTAGCAACAGTAGCAATTGACGGAGCAAAGAATGCAGCGATTCTTGCGGCAAAGATCCTTGCAGCTTCCGATGACGCATTACTTCAGAAGTTAAAAGATTATACAACCGGACAGAAAGAGGCAGTGAAAGCAAAAGCAGCAAAATTAGATGAAGTTGGATATGAGGCATATCTGGCATCTAAGTAAAAAGATCAGTAAATAAAAATACAATAAACGTACATAAGGAGACGAGTTATGGATTATAAGAATGCAGGTGTGGATATCGAGGCTGGTTACAAATCAGTAGAACTTATGAAAGAGCATGTAAAGAAAACTATGCGCGAAGAAGTACTTGGCGGTCTTGGTGGATTTTCCGGTGCATTTTCTCTTGCAAAGATTAAAGAAATGGAAGAGCCGGTTCTTCTTTCAGGAACAGACGGATGTGGAACAAAAGTAAAACTGGCTATGATTATGGACAAGCATGATACTATCGGAATTGATGCAGTTGCAATGTGTGTAAATGATATCGCTTGTGCAGGTGGAGAACCATTATTCTTCCTGGATTATATTGCATGTGGAAAGAATTACCCAGAGAAAATTGCTTCTATCGTAAGTGGTGTGGCAGAAGGATGTATCCAGTCAGAAGCAGCACTGATCGGTGGCGAGACTGCGGAACATCCGGGACTGATGCCGGAGGATGAGTATGATCTTGCAGGATTTGCAGTTGGTGTATGTGATAAGAAGGATATGATCACAGGTGAGAATTTAAAAGACGGAGATATTCTGATCGGTATGGCATCTACAGGAGTGCACAGCAATGGATTTTCTCTTGTAAGGAAAGTATTTGACATGACAAAAGAGTCTCTGGACACATATTATGATGATCTTGGAACAACACTTGGCGAGGCACTTCTTGCTCCGACCAGAATTTATGTGAAAGCATTAAAGAGCATTAAAAATGCAGGTGTGACTGTAAAAGCATGCAGCCATATTACAGGTGGCGGTTTCTATGAAAATGTGCCAAGAATGCTGATTGATGGAGTGAAAGCGGTTGTTAAAAAAGACAGCTATCCAATCCCGCCAATTTTCACAAAACTTGCAAAAGAAGGAAATGTTGATGAGCATGCGATGTATAATACATACAACATGGGTATCGGAATGATTGTTGCAGTTGATCCGGCTGATGTAGATAAGACTATGGAAGCAATTAAAGCAACAGGAGACAAACCGTATGTGATTGGTCATATTGAGGCTGGAGAAAAGGGAGTTACATTATGTTAAATGTAGTAGTTCTTGTATCTGGTGGCGGAACGAATCTTCAGGCTATTATTGATGCGGTGGAAAATGGGACAATTACGAATACGAAGATTGCAGGCGTGATCAGCAATAATAAAAATGCATATGCACTTGAGCGGGCTAAAAAACATGGAATTGCAAATTGCTGCATTTCCCCAAAAGATTATGCCAATAGAGCAACATTCAATCAGAAATTTCTGGAGAAGATGGATGAACTGAATCCAGATCTGATTGTGCTGGCAGGATTCCTTGTAGTAATTCCGCCAGAAATGATTGAAAAATACCGCAATCGTATCATTAATATCCATCCGTCTCTCATTCCGTCATTTTGCGGAACAGGCTATTATGGATTGAAAGTTCATGAGGCAGCACTCGCAAGAGGAGTCAAAGTTGTGGGCGCGACGGTTCATTTTGTAGATGAAGGAACAGACACCGGTCCGATTATTTTACAGAAGGCAGTGGAAGTTGAAGAAGGAGATACACCGGAAGTATTGCAGAGACGTGTCATGGAGCAGGCAGAGTGGAAGATACTTCCGAAAGCAATTGACTTGATCGCAAATGGAAAAGTAAAAGTAGAGGATGGAAGAACTCATATTATATAGTAAGAATACGAACTGTAGGGAAACTTGCAGTTCGTTTTGATACATGAAAACCTATATCGTAAAAGCAGCAGGAGGGAATAAAATGAAAGTATTAATCGTAGGTGGCGGCGGAAGAGAGCATGCAATTGCACAAAGTGTTGCAAAGAGTGAGAAGGTCGATAAGATTTACTGTACACCGGGAAATGCCGGAATTGCAGCACTGGCAGAATGTGCACCTATCGGAGCGATGGAGTTCGATAAGATTGTAGCCTTTGCTAAGGAAAAAGAAGTAGATCTTGTAATTGTAGGAATGGACGATCCGCTTGTAGGTGGTCTTGTAGATGAACTGGAAAAAGCAGGGATTCGTGCATTCGGTCCAAAGAAAAATGCAGCAATTCTGGAAGGCTCCAAAGCATTTTCAAAAGATTTAATGAAAAAATACAATATCCCAACTGCAGCATATGAGAATTTTACAAATCCGGATGCGGCAATTAAGTATCTGGAGACAGAGGCAAAATTTCCAATTGTATTAAAAGCAGATGGACTGGCTCTTGGAAAAGGAGTTTTGATCTGCAATACACTGGAGGAAGCAAAAGATGGTGTCAAAGAGATTATGCTGGATAAGAAATTCGGTTCTGCAGGAAATGAGATGGTCATTGAAGAATTTATGACAGGTCGTGAAGTTTCCGTACTTTCTTTTGTAGATGGCAACACAATTAAGACCATGACAAGTGCTCAGGATCACAAGCGTGCCGGAGATGGAGATACTGGACTCAACACTGGAGGAATGGGAACATTTTCACCAAGTCCATTTTATACAAAGGAAGTTGAAGATTTCTGCAACAAATATGTATATCAGGCAACAGTCGATGCCATGAAAGCAGAAGGCCGCCCATTCAAAGGAATTATTTTCTTCGGACTCATGCTGACACCAGACGGACCGAAAGTACTGGAGTATAATGCTAGATTTGGAGATCCGGAGGCTCAGGTCGTACTTCCAAGAATGAAGAATGATATTATTGAAGTCATGGAAGCCTGCATTGATGGAACATTGGATCAGATCGACCTTCAGTTCGAAGACAATGCAGCAGTGTGTGTCGTGCTTGCAAGTGACGGATATCCGGTAAAATATGACAAAGGTCTGCCAATCACAGGATTGGAGGAATTTGATAAACACGATGGTTACTATTGCTTCCATGCCGGAACAAAATTTGACGGAGACCAGATCGTTACAAACGGAGGACGTGTCCTTGGTGTGACAGCAAAAGGAAAGGACTTGAAAGAAGCGAGAGCTAATGCCTATGCAGCAACAGAATGGGTAAAATTTGACAATAAGTATATGAGACATGATATTGGAAAAGCTATTGATGAAGCTTAGAAAATTAGAGATGATTTTAGAATGATAAAAGAGAAGGTGCATTTTAAATTTGGAATTTTAGAGATGTACCTTCTCTTTTTGGTTGTCGGGTCAACGCCTGTTTGGAGTACATTTTTTTGCTGTTCCCCAAAAGGGAAAGTTATTTAATATCTAATCTTTATAAAAAGATACCGGAGAAAGCTACTTATTTGAGTTTAACTCTTCAAAAACTTTATCAGTATTATAATCAGGTGCCTGACGTAGGGCGATATCATAGATTGGCTGAATGGTATCCAGAGATTCTTCAAGAATTTCAGCAATTTGTTCAGCAGAGTAATTTTTTTCTAATTTCTTGATCACCAGTTTGATTAAAAGCAGCTGTTCGCCTTCGATCTTGCCTTCAATTCGCCCTTCTTCGCGGCTGATCCGTCTGGTTTCCTGTACATCATAAGCTTGAAAGTTGTCAAACATCATACTGAATTTCCTCCTTGTGATTTGATCAGTAATATCGTAGACTTCTTCATCTGGTAGATTTAGTTTATGAAGAAGAACAGCAATCACTTTACCAATTATTTTTAATAGATAATCAGGGGTATTGTCGGTAAGATGTTCCGTGTATTCTTTCGGTATATCTTTTAAGTCATGAAATTCTGAAGAACTCTGAAGCTGGTTGATGAGAAAGATTAAAGAGAGCTCATCATTCTTTTCAATCAGATCCTGCTTGGAATATTTGTTTA
>OLOG01000435.1_pt1 | contig 38186 bp, 35 predicted proteins | sample 1672351 | NCBI WGS metagenome assembly OLOG01 (sample SAMEA3136674, study PRJEB25190) | human gut metagenome | biome: human gut; feature: human-associated habitat; material: faeces | place: Austria | collected 2013 | reverse complement strand
ACCCACAACATCCTCTTCATCTGCGGCGGTGCCTTTGACGGTCTGGAGAAGATCATCGAGCAGCGCACCGACCGCAAGGGCATCGGCTTCGACGCCGTGGTGGAGAGCAAGGCTGAGCGCCGGACGGGCCAGCTGCTAAAGGAGGTTCAGCCCCACGATCTGCTGAAATTCGGCATCATCCCGGAGCTGGTAGGCCGTATGCCGGTGATGGTGACCCTCAACGGTCTGGGCCGGGATGATCTGGTGCAGCTCCTCACCCAGCCGAAAAACGCACTGGTGAAGCAGTATCAGAAGCTTCTGGAATACGACGATGTGGAGTTGCAGTTCCAGCCGGAGGCGCTGGACGCCGTGGCCGATCAGGCCATTCAGCGGAACATCGGCGCACGTGGCCTGCGGGCCGTGATGGAGGGACTTCTCACCAGGATCATGTACGAGATCCCCTCTGACCCCACCATCACCCGTGTGACCATCACACCGGAGGCGGTCCTAAAGACCGGAGAGCCGGAGATCACCCGTGATCCCCAGCGCACGGAGCGGCCCGGCCGCACCCGTGACGGCAAGGCGGAGCACGATCCCTCCGCCCCGGCATCCTAACGAATCATGAGGAGAGGCGAACCCGTTCGTCTCTCCTCTTTTCCACAGCAAAGGAGACCAGTTATGAAAAAAACTAATAAATATAATGGAATGATATATGGGATGTGCATCGGTGTAGGTGTAGGAACTGCATTAGGCGTGGTATTCAATCATACTATATTAGGATTAGCTATAGGACTGGGAGTGGGAATGTTTGTTGGGAGTCTTTTTACTAATAAACATGATGATGATATAGAGTAGTAAGCGAAAATAAAATTCCAGTTTGACAATTTTATATCTACACACAAAGCAGTTAACCTTAGGATTATTAGAAATTTATAGTGGTAGTGGAACAAATGTTAAGGTTAGTTAATTTTGTCGTAAAGTGATGATACTCCAAGTATTTTATCCAATTTAACAAGGATTTCATCGAGAGGCTTTCTTGCAGTTGCTTCATACTGTGTAATTCTGATATCAGTAGAATCTTCGGGGAAGCCAAGTGCGATACCAAGTTCTTTTTGAGTGAGATGATTTTTCTGTCTCAAATGTTTTAATTTTCTTCCAAATGTAATCATAGTAGTTATTCCTTTCTGCAAGTTATTTTGAGTGTGCGAGGTGTCGAATCATAAATTATTCGGCACCTCTGGTTTTATGATCTTTATTCCCCGGTACTTCCAAAAGCCCCGATATCGTAAACGGTAAATAGTAGGTACCAAGATTTTTGCTAGTTTTCATGAGATAATTACTTTAAAAAATCTAAGGTTTTTTAGAGGAGGATAATCTCATGGATAAAATAACTCATAAAGTTCGGTGTGAGCAATGGACAAATATCATCAAAGAATGTCTTGCTAGTGGAATGCCTAAAACGACTTGGTGTCGAGAGCATGGTATTTCAGAGAAATCATTTTTTTACTGGCAACGAATTCTTCGAGAAGAAGCGTATCTCACTACATTAGAGAACACCTTAACCCCTGTCGTCAAAGAGAACACAGCTCCAACAACTACAGATTTTATTGAAATCAAAATGACCGATCATGCAAGTATACCTGCTAGTCCTTTTAAACCGGATGTTATTATCCGAAGAGGTTCTGTTTCAATTGAAATATCAAATACAGCAACGGAAGATCTTCTCAAAAAGGTTGGAGGTCTTCTCCATGCTTAATGATGCTGTTGGATTTGAAAAAATTTTTATTGCCACGGGATACACCGACTTACGACGTGGGATTGATGGTTTGGCATCTACTATTAAATTTCAGTTTGAATTGGATCCTTTTCAAAAGCATGTCTTGTTCTTGTTTTGCGGAAAACGAACCGATCGAATTAAAGGGCTTGTTTGGGAAGGTGATGGATTTTTGCTTCTCTATAAAAGACTAAACATCGGTGGCTTTAGTTGGCCACGTACAAAGGAAGAGGCTATGGAGATTACGCCAGAGCAGTTTCAAATGTTGATGCAGGGATTGTCAATTGTTGCAAAACATCCGATCAAAGAACTGAAAGATCCGCCTAAAACTATGTAGTATTGTGCAATTCGTAGAAAATTGTTTTCCTTTTTTGTACGCTTGAAAAGGTCATTTACTATTAAAAAAATAGTTATTCACAATCAGAATCTTACGGGAACGATTCTTGGCATTAAATATATGTTTGATGCAATGGTTGTGGATAACAGTCATAAATACCTCAGAAACTTGAGATATTTATGATTGTTATTCACCGTCAAAATGACGAATAACAAAAACAAGTGGATTCGCCAAAACTCCTGATTTCTGCTAAAATACTGCTAGAAAGAAAAGGGGTTCAGAACAATGGCATTTAAATTCACTGAAGAACAACTGAATACATTGGATAAGTCTTTCATCGTAAATTTATTCCTTCAACTTCAGGATCAGAATGATAAGCTGTCAGGCGAGATCCAGGAGCTGAATAAAAAAATGGAAGTATTGATTGAGCAGATTACACTTACTAATAAAAATAGATTTGGAAGAGCTTCTGAGAAAATGATGGATACTTCACAAATCTGTTTTATGGAAGTCGATGGAACCATTGTTTTCTTCAATGAAGCAGAAGCTGTGTCTGATCTGGATGCAGAGGAACCGGATACTTTAGAAAGTAAACCAGTGCGAAAGCCAAAAGCAGTCGGTAAAAAAGATGCTGATATCAAAGGTCTTTCTGTTAATGTCATTAATCATTACATGACAGAAGAAGAATTAACAGAAGAATTCGGAGAAAACGGATGGAAACAGCTTCCAGATGCAATCTCGAAGCGGTATCGTTTTATTCCAGCAAAGGTAGAAATCGATGAACATCATGTCGGCGTTTATGCAAGCAAAAACGATGGTCGTATTCTAAAAGCAGATCATCCAAAGGCTTTGTTACATGGTAGTTTGGTATCTCCTACGATTGCAGCTGCAATTATAAATGGTAAGTATGTAAATGCAATCCCTTTATATCGTTTAGAGCAAGAATTCTCCCGCTATGGATTGACCATCACACGTCAAAACATGGCTAATTGGATGATACGATTAGGGGAAAGCTATTTAGCAGTTCTTTATGATTATCTTCATCAAAAGATTTATGATTATCATGTAATCCAAGCAGAGGAAACGCCAGTTTTAGTCAATCGTGACGGACGTTGCGCTGGATCAAAAAGCTACATGTGGGTATATCGTTCGGGACATCTTTATGCGGATAAACAGATTGTCTTATACGATTATCATAAAACTCGCAACAGCTCACATCCACGAGAATTCCTTCGAGATTATTCCGGGATTTGTGTAACGGACGGATATCAGGTCTATCACACGATTGAAAAGGAACGTGAGGATCTACGGATTGCAGGATGTTGGGTTCATGCTAGAAGGAAGTTCGATGAAGCACTCACCGTAATTCCGAAAGCTCATCAGAATAAATCCGATGCTTTTCTGGTAATCAAACAGATCCAGGCGATATATCGAGAAGAAGGTAAGTTGAGTCAATTATCTTCTGAAGAAAGACTTATGCAGCGACAACTGGTTATAAAACCATTGGTTGATGCCTTGTTTGTGTACCTCAAAAAGATGGAACCAACAGTGCCAGCAAGCGGACAACTTCGGAAGGCCTATACATATATTTTAAACCAAGAAAAATATTTACGTGTTTTTCTTGAAGATGGAGAAGTTCCGATTGATAATAATGCTAGTGAACGAGCAATCCGTGGATTTTGCATCGGTAAGAAAAACTGGCAGATGATTGATACAATCAACGGTGCGCATTCTTCAGCAATCATTTATAGCATTGCTGAAACAGCAAAGGCAAACAACTTAAAACCATATGATTATTTTGTATATCTCTTAGAAGAGATTCCAAAACATATGGATGAAGAAGATCGTTCCTTCCTAGAAGATCTGTTACCATGGTCTCAAAAACTTCCGGAAGGAATTAGAAAACAATAGTAACCAGGAACCGCCGAACATGGCTGTTCTTAATTTTTTAAGGTACTCGCTTTTGAGCGTTTACCCGATATCTCTTGCTTCTCCGAGATCCAGAACAAAGTCGGCGATTAGAACCGGAGTGATAACCAGTTGCCCTACACGGGTATCTTTGCGGAGTATTTGGGATTCTAAACCAACATTGCTGATGATGGCATGAATTTCTCCTCGATATCCGGAATCAATAGGCGGAAGTTCGCAGACCAATCCTTTTGAAGCCATGCTGCTTCTTGGAAAAACATAACCAGCATATCCATCCGGAATCATGAGACCAAATCCTAATGGGATTCTTGCAATCTCTCCTGGCTTTAATGTGCAGTCATAAGGCATATACACATCGGCCCCGGCATCGTTTTCATGAGGTCGGAAGGGATAATGATCTTTCTCTAACCCAAAGTCGATCAGTTTAATTTTCATAAACAGTTTCCCTCCCTTCTACGAGCAGAGGATAATCTGCTCTCATTATTTCTAATGGAGACCAGTCTTTTGGAATGGGGATTCCACAGGACATAGCACCTTCTTCACAACATCCCCTCTGGCAGAAAGGACCGGTCAGCTTCGGTGAAAATAAGACCGGATCAAATTCATATAGTTTCTGCCAGATGTCCAACATTACAATTCTTGTTTCGTCGGTATTTCTCCTGCAGATTCGCTGACTGATCATATGTTTCCACTCATAAGGTGTAGCGCAGATAATCAGAATATTTCTTAAAGCATGAGGGAGGGCATATCCGGCAGAATCATGATGAAATCCCACAGAACACAATTCCTGATAGCATCTGAGATCCGATAAGCAGCTTTTCAGATAGAGATCAATGTATCTCTGTTCGGAAAAAAGGATTTCATATGGGATCGCAAATGCAGCTTTTTCTGAATAGTTGCTATATTGCAGAGATGCACTCATGAATTTTACTTCGTTTTGATGACGAGTAATCTGTGCAAGAAAACGTCTGCTTGCCCCCACAATCGCAACAGTGATCACCGTAAATTTCTGTACGGTTGGATGAGGAAGACTGGCAATCCGATCTAAGGTTTTATCTGTAAAAGATTTCTGATAAAGAGCCATAAGATCATCCATGTTTTGAATGGAATGTCCCTGTTGGGTAAGCCTTGCTGCGAATACCATGTTCTGAGCTGCTTCCTGAATGGTATAACTATTTAAAATCTTTGTCTCAATGTGATCCATAGGCTTGTTCCTCCTTTATCAATGCTTTCAGCAGAATGAGATAGTTGATGCAGTCTGTGATCTTCTCATCCCATTGTTCTAAGTCAAATTGGAGCAGAGAAGAGTAACACATATCATACAGAGATACGACATGCTTCGACATCATTCCGGTCAGAGCAGCCTTAGGTGTGCATCCCTGTAATGAGGCAGCGATTTTAAACGCACTCAGGCGGTCAATGCGGTCTCCGGTGTATTCTTTCTTCTTGTGTGCCAGGACATCGGCACATTTTCGATATTGTTGTTCAAGGACAACATTAAATTCATTTTGTGTCATATTGTAATTCCTCCTTTGTAAAATGATTTATAATTCGGGTTCCTGTGTCTTTTGCTTTTTCGGAACCTGGTTGTGGAGAATTGCTTCCACATTTTTGTCTACGGTTCTTAAATCTTGTGTCAGATTCTTTAGAGAACGAATGGATGATTTTTGCTGGTCGATCTGTTCCTGTAAGCTGGCTTTTTGTTCCTTCAATGTTTTGATAGGAAGCATCTTTCCATCGGGATAAAAAGATTTCAGCCAGTCACGGGCTTCTTCATATGCCTGAATTTCAGCGGTGTGTTCCTTTCGGAATCTGCCTTTGTTTTTTGCTTTTAAAAATTCGGTATAGATTGCTTTCTGTGCAAAATATTGTCCAGTGTAATGGATCTGACGGTTGATGTTTTTCAAATCTGCATTCATTTCCATAAGCTGATTTGTTGCCTGATCTAACTGTTTTTGAGATTTGGAAAAGGCATTTTTTAATTCGGTTTGGGTATTGTATCCATGTTCTTGCACATAGATAATGGTATTTGCCATTTCCTGAAGATTGGATATTTTTACCCGATGAGCATATCTGGGACTTTGCATTGCTTTCACATTTTTCTGAAGATCTACTACCAACCGTAAATGCGATCTGACATAAAGAATGGTTATCGGATCTTTTCGTAGGAAGAGCTGTTCTAAATGTTCTTTGCCGTATTGAGTTCCCAAAGCCTTCTCTGTAATCCGTTTGTTCCGATCCGGATGGAGATAACGATATCTTCCTCTTTCTTCAATGACGGAAATCTGATATTTTTCAAAAAGAAGAGATTGAAATTCTTGAAAACTTTTAGAATGCGAGCTGCATTCTTCGATGGCATTTCGGAGTTCCTGCTTCTGCGTCTGAAACATTGTGGCATTTGGTTTCAATCCATCTGCAATGATTTTTTTGTTGGTCTCTTCTAATTTTTTCTGCCCGGATTTTTGGGCCATATATTCAGCCTGTGTGATCTTTGTTTCAGCCGGAGAGAGAAGATCAACCTGATGAAGTCCCTCCTGGATGCACATATCCATAATTTCCTTTTTGAAATAATTCAGGAATTTATTTGTGGATCGGTGTTTGTATCCGGCAATTTCTTCATGGGGCTTATCCATGTAACGCTGCCTTCTGACAGCTTCCTTACGGACGCTGTTGATCACAATATGCGTATGGATATTGCCGGAACCATTGTGACCATCGGTATGTGTCACGATAAGAGCCTGATATCCCGGAAATATTTTTTTGGCAAGGTCTAAAGATAGAGCCTGTGCTTTTTCTCCCGTCAGATCACATTCAATAGCATCAGCAGGATCATAACTGATGATATAGTGATGACTTTTGATTTCAGATCTGCTTCGGTTCTTTTTAAAATGTTCATTACATTCGTAGCATTCAACATCAAAAGTATCGGGATTACAGTTGAGACCATCCACATATAATTCATCTCTTCGCAGTGGCCGATCAAATTCATCGAGAATCATTTTTCCGGTTGATTCATCATGCTGGAAGATGAGATAATTCAGAGCATCTGAATAGTTTGCATTCCGACTTTTAATATGTTTCACTATTGCCACGATAATCACCTATCATTTTTAGCAGGTCCTTTTTTAACCTATAGAGGTCATAAAGGCATTGCTGGATTTCGTTTGTTACAGATTTAGAGTACGCTCCTCCTGTATTGAAATATTTTGCGATCTGATTAAGATTAGAGCCGATTTTTCCATACTCTGCTAAAAGCATTTTTATTGTCTTACTTTCAATTACAACCTCATAACGTATTTCCATTTTGTGATCTAAAATCAGGTTTCTCAGATAATCAGAACGGGATAATTTCGCCTGAGAAGCGGCATGATTGACTAACTCTAATTCAATGTCACTTAATCTTAAACAGATGATATTAGAGTGTTTCATTTCCTTTCTTTTTTTCTTTGGTGCCATGTTCCTCCTCCCTTAATTGAGTGCTTCCAACTTCATGGCACTCCACTAGAAATATCAGCTGTCCCTTCTGATACTTCTGGTGTTGCGCACACATTTTATGTGGAAGCCAATTTGACATTTTGCAAATGTCGGTATCGAGGGTATGGGGAGCGAAATCCACATCAAGATAAAACTCAAAGTAATGGGAAAGCCAAAATGGCGATACCGTATTACTGGGTGGATCTTGCTCTTGAAAGATTAACCCTCTCATATATCGAAATGCTCAGAGGGGAAAATACAGGGCGAGATAGAAAAAAAGTTAAAAAAATAAAAAATTGTTATGTTACCCTGTAAAAATCCGCTTTTTCCTTTCGTTATATAGAAGGATCTTTTTCCTTCGTATATTTAAAGAAGAAAGAGGGTTTTCATATGTCAGAAAAAAGATGTTATACCGTAAAGGAAGTACAGGAAATTTTAGATATCAGTCGCCCGACGGTTTATGCATTATTAAAAAAGAAAGAATTTCGTTGGATCCAGTTGGATGGTGGAAAGTACAGAATTTCAAAAAAGAGTTTTGATGACTGGCTTGATCATCAGCCGGAGTAAAAAATCTGGGATGTTGGTTGAGAGAAAAAGTCGCAATCGACATCCTAATTTTTTATTTGAAAATGATGTATGATGCAGAAAAGAAAGGAGAGTCAATCAGATGAATCAAGTTGTTATAGAAGAAACTTCATTTGAAGAAGTGCTTTCAGAAATAGAGGAAAACGGTAAATACAAGCGGCTTCCTCCAAAGGAAAAAACCTGGATGACAGTTCCGGAGATGGGAAATCTTTTGGGACTAAAGAAGACAGGCAGATACTGGCTGGTTCAGAAAAATTATTTTGAATGCAGAGAAATCGCAGGACAAATGAGAGTGAATATTGCCAGCTTTGAAAAGTGGTACGCAAACCAGGTGAAGTATCAGAAAGTGAATGGGGAAGGACCGGGAAAAAATCTGAAAAAATGGTCTTATTCCATATCAGAAGTTGCCAAAATGTTGGAGATTAGTGAAACTACGGTTTATGATCTGATTAAACGTGACGGTATAAAAACAGTTACTGTTGATTACTGGATCAGGATTCCGAAAAAAACTTTTCAGGAATGGTATGAGAAGCAATCAAAGTATCGGACACAGAAAGATAGGAAAAAAGATGAGGAGCTGGAAGGCGCAACGATTACCATGCCGGAAATGGCAAGGCTTTTGGGACTTACAAGAAGTCAGGTTTATGGGATTTTGAAGAATTCTAAATACAGCCATTTTTTTGAAACGCTTGTAATCGCAGAGAAGAAAAGAATTACAAAAGAGAGCTTTCAGAAATTTTTAGATGGACAAGATCATTATAAATTGGATCCGGCCAACGATTATGAAGAGTTGTCAATGGAACAAAATTTTAGTCTGGCAAATTACAGACGAAAGAAATTAGCCAAAACCGGAGACCGTAGCAAAAATGGAAATCTTAGTTATCTGACATTTGACGAGGCAGCATTTCTTGCAAATGTCAGTAGAGGAATGATTTACAAATGGATTGATGATGGGAAATTTTCGTCAGTAAAGATTGGATATATATCCAGAGTAAAAAGAGATGAATTTGAAGTATGGCTGAAAGAAAGAGAAAGGAAAGGGAATTAATATGGCATCGATCAGAGAACGAAAAGGAAAGTTTAATGTGATATATAACTATAAGGATGATTCCGGCAAACGGAAACAGAAATGGGAAACATATGACACAAAAGCAGAGGCAAAGAAGAGGAAAAGAGAAATAGAATATAAACAGGAAATGGGATCGCTTGTTGTTAGAAAGTGCAATACATTGTCAGATCTGCTCGCAGAGTACGTTTCCCTATATGGAAAAGAAAAATGGGCATTGTCCACTTACGAAGGGAATGTTAGTCTGATCAGAAATTATATTGAGCCTATGATTGGAACTGTAAAACTTTCGGAGATCAATACACGTTTTATGGAAAGATTCTATCAGGGATTGTTGCAGACAAAAGCAGTAGGAAATCCGGTAAAGGGAAATAAGAGAAATGAATATGTGTCAGCGAGTACTGTCAGAGATATTCACAAATTACTCCGCAATTGTTTTGAGCAGGCAATAAAATGGGAGATGTTAGAAAAAAATCCGTGTATCTATGCAACAGTGCCGAAACATAAATCACAGAAACGGGAAATCTGGACGGCAGAAACATTGATGTATGCAATGGACGTTTGTGAAGATCAACGATTGAAGCTAGCAATCAATTTGTCATTTTCCTGTTCCCTGCGGTTAGGCGAATTACTTGGTCTGACCTGGGATTGTGTAGATATTTCTCCGGAAGCAATCGAAGAAAATCGTGCATATGTTTATATCAATAAGGAAACACAACGGGTAAAAAAGGAATCGCTAAAAGATCTGGAGGGAAAAGATGTCTTACTGGTATTTCCTTCGCAGCACAAAACCAACACAACTGTTCAGATTTTGAAAACACCAAAAACAGAAAGCAGTATCCGTAAGGTGTTTCTTCCAAAGAGCGTTGCAAATATGTTGGTTGAATGGAAAGCAGAACAGGACGAAGTAAAAGAAGTGCTAGGCGAGGAATATATAGATTACAATCTAGTGATGGCAACGACATTTGGAAATCCGATTGGTACCGGGGCAATCCGGGGACAATTGAAAAAACTGATCGAAGAGCATAATCTTCCTCCGGTTGTCTTCCACAGTTTAAGACATAGCAGTGTAACCTATAAATTAAAACTGAATGGAGGAGACATCAAAGCGGTTCAAGGGGATTCCGGGCATTCACAGGTTGATATGGTAACAGATGTATATTCCCATATTATTGATGAGGATCGGAGACGAAACGCAGAATTATTCGAGGAAGCATTCTATGAGAAGAAAAATCTGGATCCAAAGATGCACGATGAAACAACATCTCAGACAGTAGATGTGCCGGATGATGTAGATGCAGAGTTGCTTGCAAAAGTATTGGCAAATCCGGAAATGAAAGCATTGCTGGCATCACTGGCGAAGGCAATGAAGTAATGAAAAATAGTGAAAAAATAGTGAAATTTTAGTGGAAAAATTCGATGTGCAGAATTTTCAGCAAGTTAAAATATAAAACAGCAGTTTTTATCCAACTATTGAAAGTTTCATCCAGAATGGGGTATAATATGGACGAAAGAACAAAGGAATGGATGATAAACCTAAGGAAGGTAGGTGTAGAGGTGAGAAAGTTTGATTATATGAAATTAGCAGATAGATTGTGGGATGGAGAAGTCGTGTCATATATTGCAAAAATTCATGAATGTAAAGGGCGTCAGGAATTATTTACAAGGCAGAAGCCGGTTGAACTGGAGCGTTTGATAGAAATTGCACGTGTACAGAGTACAGAGGCATCAAATAAAATAGAAGGTATTGTTACAACAAGTACACGTATTAAACAGCTTATGAATGAGAAAACAACACCTAAATCACGAGATGAAAGTGAAATTGTTGGATATCGTGATGTACTTAATACCATTCATGAGAGTCATGATTTCATACCAATTAGAACAGCATATATTTTACAATTACATCGTGATTTGTTAAAACATGCAGGTCTTTCCTATGGAGGTCAATTTAAGAATACACAGAATTATATCAATGAGACAAAGGCTGATGGAACAGTAGTAACAAGATTTATTCCGTTGTCACCGTATGAAACGGAACAGGCAATAGAGTCAATTTGTGAAAGTTATAGAAGAACATTGGCAATGGAGACGGTTGATCCGTTGATTTTAATTCCAACATTTATTTCTGACTTCCTTTGTATCCATCCATTCAATGATGGAAACGGAAGAATGAGCAGATTACTGACTTTATTGCTTCTGTATCAAAATGGATATGAAGTTGGAAAGTATATCAGTATAGAGAAGCAGATTGAAAAAACCAAAGATGCATATTACGATGTATTGGAACGAATTGATTATGGATGGCACGAGGAAGAGAATGATCCAACTCCTTTTATTAAGTATATGCTTCAGGTAATTCTCGCTTGTTACAAAGAATTTGAAGAGCGAGTTGGATTGATGTCAGAAAAAAATAGAAGTACGGTATATGATGTTGTTAAAAATTATGTAACTGAAAAAATAGGTAAATTTACTGGTGCGGAGGTTATCGCAGCATGCCCGATTGGTAGTCGATCAGCTGTTTTAAATGCATTGAATAAGCTTACAAAAGAAGAGATAATTGTAAAGTGCGGTTCAGGGAGGGGAACGTTCTATGTACGGAAAGATGCTATGGAAAATGAGAACCTTCCCCAATAGAGGTGATATCATTCATAATATGTTGGAATATGTTCATATTGCTGGAGAGTATGTTTAAATTAGGTAAATGCCCGAAAAGTCTTAATGAAAATCGCAATATACGTAAAAAAGGCAGGGATTTTTATGCTGAATATTTATTATGGTGATATGAAAGAAGCTGTATATAATACATCGGCTTATTTTAAATATGATTATGAAGATAGTTGGATTGTAGATCCTTTTGTGAAAGAAATGATTCAGGATGTAGATAAGTCAACAGTTTTGGATAGTGGAGTGATAGACAGTCCGGTGTTGGGAAAGATTCCGCCAACCGAGTTATCTGGTGGAGTGAAAACGTTAATCCTTTTTAAATTTAATAAAGATAAAATTTTTAATGCATCAACTTGTGGAGATAACTGTGCGAAATGGCTGCTTAAAATTGCAGAATCGGAAGACAGGACGGTAAATCTGAGGCATCTGATGGATTTCGGTAAGGAACCTTTTGAGATTCGTATTTTGAATACTAATGAAATTGTTCATTCTATGAAAGAACTGGTACCGATTGCAGGAGAATTTGTCTAATGGAGGGGTGGTACGATGAGAGGGAAACATAGAGTTATTGTATCAACAAAACGCTTAAAATATGATTTTGAAATTCGGAGAAATTTGACGATCATTCGCGGGGACAGTGCTACGGGAAAAACTACTCTTGTAGATATGATTCGGGAATATGTGAATAATCCAACAGGAAGTCCGGTGGAACTGATATGTGATAAGAAATGTTATGTGCTGGAAGGCGCTTTGTGGAAAGGACAACTGGCGGAAATTACTGATAGTATCGTATTTATTGATGAGGGAAATGATTTTATTAAGACTGAAGAGTTTGCCGGAGAAATTCAGAAAACAGATAATTATTATGTGATTGCAACGAGAGAATCCTTGCCGACCTTACCATATAGTGTGGAGGAAATTTATGGAATTCGGACATCTGGAAAGTATGGAACATTGAAGCAGAGTTACCATGAGTTTTATCGAATATAAGGGACAAATGAGTGATAGAAGAGAAACGCAGAGTAGTTCGTATGGAGGTTGATTATGAGCGAAATATTATTATATCACGGAAGTAAAGTTGAAGTTGCGTATTCAGAGATACGGATAACAAAATATACAAAAGATTTTTCGTGGGGATTTTATTGCGAGATGTCGTAAGGGAGAAACGCATTCTTATGATATTGTGGAGGGACCTATGGCAGATGATACGATATGGGATTTTGTTAATGGGTTTATGTCAGGAAAGATTTCCAGAAGTGTTTTCTGGGAATATGCCAAATTCAGATATCCGACACATCAGATTAGTTTTCATACGGTCAACGCATTGCGTTGCCTTACATTTGAAAGGAGTGAATCTATCTATGACAGAGAAACAGAAAGATGATATTTATTATGTGTGCTGTTTGATAGAGTTTATTGCAAGAAAGACAAAGAATCATAGACAGGATGTCATTCAGTATTTTACAAAGAAAGATTTGGAGCGACAGTTAAGATTGGCTGAAGTGAATCATTGCCTTTCTTTTGAACAGGTGTCTGATGAATTAATTGAGGACTATAACATCCAGGATGGAATGTTTGATACTGTAAATGAGTGTCGCTATGAAGTTCCATCAGTAACTTCGATTGGTATGCTTTATCAGGAATTGGTGCTTGCCATTATGCCAGAAGAAGATGCGACACAGGGAATCATTGATATTTTTTCATCATTTATTACGGATGAAATTTCTGATTTTAATTCTAATGTATATTATACGAATCCAGATTACTTGCGATGTTCCTATTTAGAAGGAAAAATGTTGGCATAAAAAATTTACATTATTAATAGTCAAAACACCGTAGACAAGCAGTCTAGAGTACGGTATTCTGCTAATAAACAGGTCTTATAATGATAGTTCTTGTCCGGAATTGACACCACCTATTCGCTCTTATATATGTTATACTATTTGAGTTAATATATATAAGTTAATATTAGAGTATACAATGGAAGGGATGGATATATGGGAAGGATTTTAATATTAGAAGATGAATTAAGTATTAGAAGAAGCATAGAAATTTCTCTTCAAAAGGAAGGATATGAAGTTAAGACGGCAGGAAGTATATCGGAGGCAGAGCAGATCATGGGAGCATTTACTCCGGAAATGCTGCTCTGTGATATTAATCTTCCGGATGGCAGCGGACTTGACTATATAAAGAGCATTAGAAATAAAACAAATGCACATTTCATAATGCTTACTGCACTGGATCAGGAAACGGATATGGTAATGGGATATGAAGCGGGCGCAGACGATTATATAGCAAAACCTTTTAGCTTATCAGTCCTTATTATGAAAATAAATGCATACTTTAGAAAAGAAAGTGCCAGTGAAAACAAGATTATAAAAGCAGGCAATGTAAAAGTTGATAAAACTGCAATGAAGGTTTATGTAAATGACGTCGAAGTTTCATTATCAAAGAACGAATGGAAACTCCTTTTGATGTTTATTGAAAACCCAAACATTATTTTATCTAAGGAACAGATACTTGAAAAAATCTTTGATATCGATAGTGATTTTGTAGATGAAAACACAGTTGCTGTGAATATTACAAGATTAAGAAAGAAGCTTAGTTCAGGAGATGACGGGAAGAATCTGATTAAAAATGTAAGAGGACTTGGATATGTCTGGAATGTCAAAAATTAAAAAGTTCAAATGGTACATGATCCCCTTGATATCATTGATACTGTTGAATACCGCAGTAATTACGAAAGAATATTTTTCATATAAAGACGAGACTTTAAGGCTTGGAAGTATACTTGCCGAGAAACAGCAAAGTGAAATGACTTTAGAAGAAGCAGAAACTGTTTTGGAAAAATACGGATACATAAAAGATAATGCAAGCAGTACCTATAGGGAAGTTATAAAATCAACGATATTTATGCTTGTTTCATCTTCTGTAGTATATTTTGTTATTGCAGTAAGTTTAAAAAGACAGGAAAAAGAAATTGAAAATGAATACAATTATGTCATTGAGGATATCGAGTGCACACTTAATGCTTTAAAAGACGGAAGCTACAATCCTTCTGAATCAGAGTTTAGAAATCTTGCCGGGTCAGAATTTAATTTAAATATTGCGCGACTTGAGACTTTAATTGATAGTTTATACAGCAGTATTTCTGTTGTGAAAGAAAAAGCTGAAAATGACAAAAGAGAAACGAAGGATGTAGTTACCGATATCTCACATCAGCTAAAGACTCCGCTTGCAGCAATAAAATCAACTTATGAATTAATGGAAAATGGGAAACTTTCATCAGATGAAAGAAAAGAATTGGAAACTCTTATGGGATTTCAAATTGCAGCGCTGGAAAAATTAATTCTTTCTCTTGTCAATATTTCGAGACTTGAAAGCGGAATGATAGATATCAAGCTTACGGAAGGGAATTTGTTTGATTCGGTTTTAGAGGCAGTGAACGGCATCTGGTTAAAAGCAGATGAAAAGAATATTTCAATAGATTTTGATGACTGCGGAGAGGATAAGCTGCCAACTATAATGTGCGATAAAAAATGGCTTTCAGAAGCCTTTGTTAATATTCTTGATAATGCAATAAAATATTCTGACGAAAATATGAATATTTCAATTTACATTATGAAGCTAAATGCAATGGTCAGAATTGAATTTAAAGATCAGGGATCAGGAATTTCCGATGAAGAAAAGCACAGTATATTTAAGCGCTTTTATCGTGGGAATAACAGCAGCTCAGTTGAAGGCAGTGGTGTAGGGCTTTATCTTGCAAGGCGTATTATATCAGAGCATAATGGGACAATTATGGTAAAAGATAATGTGGTTGATGGAAAAAAGAAGGGCAGTATATTCGTTGTTCATCTCCCAATCATTCAGTGAAGTCTTACAAATCTGTAAGACTTTATTTTTATTCTGAAAGAAAACGGTAATGCTTTTGCTGTAATATGAACAGTAAAGAGGAGGTAGTTAATATGGATACAATTTTAAGGACAGAAAATCTGTGTAAATATTACGGTGAAGGAGATAACCAGGTAAAGGCAGTTCAGAATACGGAAATAGAAATTAAAAGAGGCGAATTTGTTGCAATTATAGGAAAATCAGGCTCCGGTAAGAGTACGCTGTTACATCTTTTAGGAGGCCTTGATTATCCTACATGCGGCAAAGTATTCATAAAGGGGCAAGATATTTTCAAGATGTCTGAAGATGAACTGGCAGTGTTTAGAAGACAGAAGATCGGTTTTGTTTTTCAGGCATTTAATCTGGTATCATCTATTAATGTGTATGAAAATGTGGTTTTGCCGCTTGGATTAGATGGAAAAGAACCAAATGAAAAGTATGTCAATGATATTTTAAAAACTTTGGGAATAGAAGAAAAGGTAAATAATCTTCCATCCACCTTATCAGGAGGACAGCAGCAAAGAGTTGCCATTGCAAGAGCTCTGGCTTCAAAGCCTGATATTGTGTTAGCTGATGAGCCTACGGGAAACCTTGATACTAAGACAGGAGAAGAAGTCATTTCGATGCTGAAGTTGTCTGCGGAAAAATATGGTCAGACGCTTGTGATTATTACGCATAATGAAGAAATTGCCCAGCTGGCAGATAGAATTCTTGTCATTGAGGACGGAAAGGTGGCTGAGCTAAAATGAAGATTTTGGGAAAGATAGCGATAAGCAATAACAAAGAAATTAAGACAAGAAGCCTTCTTATCATGGCGGCAATTGCACTTACAACGATGCTGATTAATGCTATAGGAACATTTGGCTATGGCTGTATAAAAGGCAATATTGAAAATGCAGAAAATCTATATGGAAACTATATTGGTGCATTTGCCGGCATGAATAATGATCAGATCAATGAAATGGGAAAAAGAGGGGAGTTTGATGAAATTGGTCTGATGGCATCTATCGGTGAATCTGACACAAAAGGACATTCTAAGTTAGTATGGGCGGATGAAAATGCGCTGCTTATGACAAACGCATACACGATGATTAGAGATGGAAAGATGCCGGAAGGTGAAAATGAAATTGCAGCGTCAAAAGTATTTTTTGAACAACTGGGATATAACAATATAGAAGTTGGAGATAAAGTAATTGTCCCTGTAAGACGAAATGGAACGGAAGCTTTTCAAAATCATGAATTTGTAATTTCCGGCATAATGAAAGATGGCGTCGGGAACGAAAGTCAGCAATCATCGACAGTTCTTGTTTCAAAGAAATGTTATGACAGCAGAGTTTCTGACGGAGAAGAAAGATATACAGCATATTTCACTTTTAATGAAAGCATAAAAGGCGATTATGATGAGATAAAGGCACTGATTAAAGATCTTGCAGATAAGCTTGGAGTAGATGAAAAAGCAATATCAGAGAATGGAAATCTCATTGTAACAAAATATTCACCAACTGCAGAAGTTTTGATTCCATGCATTTTTATCTGTCTGATTGTAGTTATTTTTGCAGCAGTTGTTATTTACAACATATTCCAAATCGGAAGTGCACGAAAAATACAGGAGTATGGAAAAATCAAAGCAATTGGTGCAACAAAGAAGCAGATGAAAAAAATAATCGTAACAGAAGGAATGCTTCTTTCAATATTTGCAATACCAATTGGTCTTGTAGTTGGGTATTTTGCAACATCACTTTTATTTAACACTGCAATGGATTTTGCCAGAGATAGTAATAAATATTTGGCGATTAAAGATGTTTCATTATTTTCTCTGCCTGTTATTATAATTTCAGCGCTGATATCACTTATTACCGTAAGACTTGCGTTAATCAGAGCGGTCAAAACGGTTACAACAATTACGCCTGTCAGTGCGTTTTCATACGAAGAGTCTGCAGTAGGCAAAAAAGGTTACAGAAAAGGTCATAAGGCATTAAGTATCATGGGACTGATTAAATCAGATCTTGCTACTAATAAAAAGAGAAATGTTATAACCATATTTGTTATGGGGCTTTCATGTATCTTGTTTGTTATAATATCAAGTCTTATAAGCAGTATTGATCCGGGATATGATGCCAGAAATAATGTGGAGTATGGCGATTATCAGATAGAGCTAAACTATGATAATTCAGATCAGGTTTACACAGAAAACAATCTTGATGAGATTATAAAGCGCAATCCGATTACCGATAAAGTAATAGAAGAGTTTGAAGCAATCGATAGTGTAGAAAAAACAAAGACAAGAAGATATCTTACTTTTGCTGAAGATGGAATAAAACGAGATGTTGCAATATTCGATCGAGAAAGCTTTGAAAATGAACTTGAAAAATCAGGAGTAGTCGGAGATTTTACTTATGATTCCGTCAGCAAAGCCAATGGATATGTCTATACATTTTCTCATTTTATGGAGGAATCAGGACAAAAAATCGGAGATAAACTTGATGTAACATTAAATAGTGATGAATCAAGTGCTAAGTATAGTGGAAAAGCTATGGGTTCTTTCGGAAGTGTATCGGCAGATTATGTTATAACAGAAGATACTGCTAAAAAGCTTGGCCTGTATGATAAGAGTTATGCATATCTTTGGATTTGGTGTGATGATGATACGAAAACAGCTGTTGAAAGTAAAATAGAGCAGCTTTATGAAAATGATGAACATGTTTACTGGGAGAGTTATGATGAAGTATACGAGCTTGCCGAAAAACAGACGCTTCTTGTTAAGGTGATGGCATATACGTTTCTTGGATTGATTGGAACAATATGTTTTCTTAATATGGCAAATACGATGATTATGAATGTAATCACACGAAAGAAAGAGTTCGGTATACTTCAAGCGGTTGGAATGAGTAACAGGCAGCTAGGGAAAATGCTTCAGCTTGAGGGTATCTTCTTCACCGTAGGTTCAATTTTAATCTCTTTGATTATAGGACTTCCGGCAGGATATGGTGCATTTTTATACTCAAAGGAAGAAGGGGTCTTTGGGATCAGTACATATCACTTCCCGATAGCTGAAGTTTTGATTATGATTTTAGTACTATTAATTATGCAGATGATATTGTCCTTTATATTAAGTAAAAATGTGAAGAAGGAATCAATTATTGATAGAATAAGATATTAAATATTGTATACCTTCCGATTTTAAATGGAAGCAAATCCGAGGGGAGCGTCGTGCAACGTACTAGCGATGCTCTCCAGGTTGGGGAAGAAAACCGCGTTTATCGGGAAGGTGGGCGACGATATGTTTGATCATCAATTGGAAAATGCATTAAAAGAAAGGGGAATCGAGACGACAGGTTTGAGATTGGCTCTCTTTCAATGATTTTGGAAACGTGCAGGAAAGCAACAATCAGGGCAATTGAACTTGCGAAGGAAAGCGGTGCTGTCATTTCTTTTGATCCCAATTTTACTTCAAAAAAATATAGTCGTGTTATTAGGTGTTTTGCTGAACAGCAGGGGCTTTCGCTGGATGCGACTTTAGATTTTTTTATCACTCTGAGGTCTATCAGCTGATCCGTGACGGTGTTTCGGATATGCACTGCATGAGCGATGTATATTTGGTAGAGGAATTGAGAATGGAATATCAGGAAAAGCATAAAAAAGCTATGTAATGTGTGGCAAATGGAATTGGAAGAAATATGGTTCTGCACCATCTTATTGTACATATTTCTTTACCCTAGATTATTACAGTGATACGGAAGTGGATGAAATGTCTGCTTCCTTTTTTTATATATAACTATAAGAGCATAATCTTTCACCGGTTGTCTTCCACAGTTTGAGACATCGTAGAGTGACTTATAAATTAAAACTGAACGGCGGAGACATTAAAGCAGAAATACTTGGGATTTACGGACAAAATGGAATCAGAACAAATAAGATTGGATGAAATCCTGGAAGATTTCTCGTTGATGTAAGAAATATAAACTTGGATAAAAGAGGTTAAGTTTTAAAACAAATTTATGAAAATTTAAACATGGTGGATGGAAAATACAAAAGTATTTTGCAAAATTATTTTATATTATCAGAAAATTACTGGGGGGGGGTATAGCAAAAGCAGTTAATTAAACAAAATGTTCAATAAAACTAGACAATTGAAAATAAAAATGCTAATCTTATTAAGAAATAATAAACGAAATAAATATTACATAAATATAACTTTAAAAGGTAAAGTTTCGACGAGGAGTAAAAGATGCAATTGACGAGTACTACAGATTATGCCATTCGCCTAGTCTGCTTTTTAGCATATAAGGAACAGCCTTGTACTGCAGGGGTGATTGCCCATTCGGCTGATATCCCGACCAACTACATACCGAAGATTATTAAGAAGCTGAAACTTGCCAACTTAGTTGGCTCTGTGGAAGGAGTTCAAGGTGGATATTACTTACTGAGAAAGCCAGAAGCCATCACGCTATGGGATATCCTCGACACGATGGAATCGACCATGAAGATTAACAAGTGTCTAGAGGAAGTGTCTTACCCTTATGAGGAGAAAAGTGGTCTTTGTGACCAGAGGGAGTTTTGTAAAGTACGAGCTATCTTCCAGCAATTCCAGATGGATGTGGAGCGAAAGCTCCAGGAAGTGACGGTAGCGGAGCTCATTGGAAAATCCGAGACGCATCCCTTTGGACATACTTATGTGACATTGGAGATTGATGCAGGAACAGGAGTCTTTCAGCGTGTCTACGCCTATGATGCTTTCGTCCGAGACTACATCCCGAAGGAAGGGGAGTTTCAAGTCTTCTTAGAGCAGTACATTCAAGACTATGTACATAAAGAGGATAGGGAAAGAATCTACGCATTGACTAGTTTAGATTACGTAGAAGAAGAAATGGAAAAAGGATATTGGGAGAAACAGACCCGGTTTCGGCAACGTGTGCGGCATACAGAAGATCAATATTGCTGGATGGAGCTACATCAGTATTTTAATACAGAAGATCATGCAGTCGTATTTGTATTGCAAAATTCCATTTTGGTAGAGCAGCATATGTCTACTTTGGAGCAGGAGCTGGTGCAAAAGTCCAAAAGTATGGAGCAGAATTACTGGTTTGCAGTGGAGCTGCTTGGACGGATTTTGGATGAACGAGAAGTAGGGGATCAAGAGGAAAAATCAGAAGTCATTCATTATACGGAGATGGTATATCGTAAGCTATCTGAGCTGTATCCGGAGCAAAAGATTACAGAGGAAGAGATTGTCTATGTGTCCCATCTCGCTCCCATCCGCAATATAGGAAAGATTCGTCTGCCGAAGGAACTCTTCCTAAAAAGAGAGCCCTTGACAGAGGAGGAAGAGGAATGCATGCGAAGTCACCCTCTCCTTGGAGCGGAGATTGTGGATCGCTTTCCAAGGGATAAGAACTTAGCAGTGATACAGCAGTATAGTCGAGAGATATGTCTCTATCACCATGAACGGTATGATGGCTCGGGATATCCATATGGACTACAAGGAGAAGAGATTCCCCTTTGTGCACAAGTAGTGGGACTTGTAAATGTATACGAAGGCTTGTTGCATGGTAGGGATGGACAACCGGTCTTGGAAAAGGAGCGAGCCATTCAAAAGCTGCTGTCGGGAACATGCGGAAGTTTTTCCGATTCCTTGTTGCATAGTTTTTTGGCGGCGGCAATGCAGCCGGAATGGGAGATAAAACTACAGGAGATGTGGTAAAAGATACGAGAAAAATAGTCAAATAGTTAAAGGAAGAGAAAAACGTGAGAAAAAGAAAGATAGGAAAACGAATCGTTGCATGGATGTTGGCATCTTCCATGTTCCTACAGACCAGTGTCACCGCATTGGCAACGGAACCTGTGGTAGAGAGTCCACCAAAAGAGCAAGAACAAGTTACGGAGACGGTACCTATAACAGAGCAGGAAGTGCCGCCAGAAGTAGTTGTGGAAGAGCCATCTACGGAGCCGTTGGGAAAGCCGGTTTATGAAAATGGAGTGATCTATATCGATTCTTTTGCCCAGTTATGTTTGATTGGAAGCGACAGTCCGCTTCTTGATGGGGAAGGGAATCCGATACAAGATGCTAGTGGGAATCCAGTATCTTATGGACTGGATGCCGCCTATCAGCTGCGACAGGATATTGAGGTTCCAGCAGGAGAAATATGGAAGATTCCAGAAGGCTTTACCGGATGCATTCAGCCGGCCACATCGTCAGAATACTGTCCAGTATATGATGAACAAAGAGATGCGATCCTGCTCTATCATCCGTACCAGCTGGAAACGATGCAGTTACCGAACGCAGCGGAACAGCCAGTTCTTGATGGAGATGGGAATGCCGCTACCTTTGGGGTAGGACAGCTTCTCTACCCAAAGGGAACAGAACAGCCATTTTTGACCTATTCCACAGAAAATCGATATATCATTTCGGCTAACTTTTCTTCTCAGTTACCAGAGAAGCCGGAGACGGTAGCGACAGAGCAGCAGGCAGATCAGTGGGGAAGAGACTTTCCGGGACAGGTGATAAAGACCATCGGAGAGGAAACCTATATTTTAATAGGAAACGAAGAGCAGCTCCAAGCCATTGGAACAGATGCGAACGTCTATACACCGGTATATCAGGCGAAAAAGACAAGTCCGGTACTTGGGCATTGGGAAGTAGACAAGGGGCAAGATGGAAAGCCTATTATACTCTATGGAGGAGATGCGGATTTACTGCAGATCCAAAATGGAAAAAAGGACTATCCTTTTGGGAAAATTGAGGAAGCGATCGGATCGATAGGAGAGATTGTTGGTCGTTGTGGAGTCAATCAGACAACGGGAGAGATTGCTCCAAACATGGATATAGAAGACAGTGGGCAAAAGTATACCAATGATGCCAATTATATTATTTTTCGAGATTTGGATTTACAATCCCAAAATTGGACTCCAATGAATTTTTCGGGAAAACTTCTTGGTGCGAAAGCACAGTCTGGAACGAAGTTATGGGATGAACAGTCGAGTGTTCTTACTTCTACCAATGCACGCCCTGTCATTTCCAATGTGACGATCGTTCAGGATACACCGCTGGAAGTGGACAAACAGATGGGGGTAGGATTCTTTTCCACCATCTCGAATGAAGTGAATTCCAATAATATCGGTGTAAGCGCGGGGCGTGTGGAAGTGAAGAATATCGAGATTAATGGCATTTCCGTAAGCACAGCCACGAGTGAGACGAAAGAGACACATACCCTTGTAGGTGGATTATTGTCTGTTTTAGGAGATACAGTCGTATCACTCTTAAATGAAATATTGAAGATTCTAACATTAGGGAAAGTGGATATAAAAGGATTCCTAACCTCCATATTGGATGTGCGTAACAATGATCCGACAAAGTTCGCCACAGGTGCATTTGCGGGACGGATTCATGGAGATGTACTTGTAGAAGATTGTGTGGTCAAGAATGTTACCGTGAATAACATCAACAATTACACCGGTGGATTCGTAGGGTTCAGCGAGGGTGTGACAGAGTACGATGGGTTATCAAAGGTATTAGGTGGAATAACCGATTTGTTAACAAATTTGTTGAATATCATTCCTGGGCTCGGATTAGGAGATTTGATTACCGTATTGTTAGAACATGTCATTTCTGTAAACGACCTTATTCCAACCGGATACTACAACCCAGTGATTCAAAACTGTGCGGTGGAAAATGTAAATGGTACGGTAGGAAAGGTGAACACTTCTTATAATGGAGGATTTATTGGAGCACAAGTAGGAACAAGAGTGACTGGATGTGAGATCCGTGGAACAACTTTATTGAACGTGGAGGGAGATCAGTATACGGGTGGCTTTGCAGGTCTTTCCCGGGATGCAGAAATCAAGGGACTACTGACAGATGTGGGAGTGGAGCTTGTTCGTGTAGCTCAGCCTCAAAGTCTGCAATGGAATTGTACGATCAATGTTCCAACTGTGAAAGTAGATGGACAGGACTATGTGGGTGGCTTTACCGGAGCTTATGCTAACAGCTATGCAGTGAATGATACCATTCAAACAACCGAATCTCTACAGATTCATGCTACAAAGAATTATGCAGGCGGCTTTGCAGGACTTGCTACAGTAGGATGGATCAGTAACTTAGGAAGTGGCGATGTGAAAGATCACAGCTTGCTTTCCACGGTGAAAGGGTTGCTGAATGAATTATTATCTTCTGATTCGGGGAAAGCGCAGATGTTATTGTCCCTCATTGGTATTCAGCCATCGGCGATTATGGGATGCCGAATATTAGGTCAACCGAAAGGTTCTTCCATTCAAGCAACTGATTATGCAGGAGGTTTTATAGGTTCTGGAGATGGTTTGCTTTTGACGGCATCTTCTCAGGAGCAAATTGGCAAACTGCCACCTTGGAAGTGGTGGAAAAACTCTCTGAGTGGAATTCCTGAAATTAGTACGGTGGAATCTAGAGTGAACAGTCTGGAATCTTTACAAACGGTGGAGACTACCCAATCATTTGCTGGGGGAGTCATGGGGTTTGTTGGAACAGCCAGTGTGACCGGACTGTTGAATAAAACCCTCGGGATAGGGAATTACCTTGGATTTCAAGTAGAAGATGTTACCGTTACTGGGACAACGGATGGAACTAATGTGGTGGCAAAGGGCGAGTACGCCGGAGGCGCCTTTGGTCTTGCTACAGGTGGAACGATAAAAAATGTACATGTAACCAATCTTGGAAGTGTACAGGCGCTAAATTATGCAGGAGGATTTGCCGGACGAATGGGACCGGGAAGCTTGGCATCCACAGGCGGACTTACGGTAGGAATCCTTGGTTTGAACCACTTGATCAAACTATCCAACTTACTCGCCTTAGGACAGGGAGTAGAAGTAAAAGCTACAGATTGTTCTGTCACAGGAATTTCATCTGGTTGTACCATTCAAGCAGATGGAGCAAGCACGGGGACAGAAGTTATTACCTATACAGCTGGAGGATTTTTAGCACATAGTAATAGTACCGATGTGACCAATTGCCATGTCAACAATGTGCTGCGCATCCATGCACCTAATAAAGAAGGAGCGGCTGGAGGATTCGTAGGAGTCTCTGAGACTGGTGGTTTAGCTGAAGTAGGAGAAAAAGAAGAAGTTGCAAAGCTTCTTGAAGCAAGTAACCTGCTTGGTGCTATTGGATACTTGATTCCTTCTTATGTAAATTGTACTACTACCTATATCCAAGGGCAGGGCTGTGTGGAGGCTGATATTGCCGGTGGCTTTGCCGGAAAAATGCTAAGTGGTGAAGTGAATAACTCTGAACAGGAACAGAAGTATGCAGTATTCCAGCTTGATCATGTAACAGGAGGATCCTATGCTGGAGGCTTTGGAGGCATCCTCCAATCAGGAGCGCTGGCAGATGCGGCAGGAGGCATTTCCATCCTGGGTGATATAAAAGCAGTTCAATTAACGAACCTATTGGAGGTAGTGCAAGCTTATATTCCAAAGATTACAAGTGCGGGTGTCTATTCCGAGAAAGGCTTTACAGTAACCGCTGAGCATTATAACAAGCTAGATGCATGTTCCGGAAGTGCTGGGGGATATGCAGGGTATCTATCCGGTGCCCGCATTAAGGATAGCCACGTCAATCAATTACGATATACAACAGTGGAACCTCCGAAGGAACTAAATGGAACAGATGGAACGTCCTATTATGATACGACAAAGTCTCACTATGCCGTCAGTGCAATCCGCAATGCAGGAGGATATGTAGGAAGAATGGACATTGGAAGCAGCGCTTCTCTTGGAAAAGGACTTGGAGCACTGGGAAATCTTCTTGGAATCAATGACGCTTTACAGGCATTGGATGTTGTCGCTTCTAAAATCCAGTCTTCCAACGTATATGGAGCGCCTGGTGGATACGCAGTAAAGGCAGATGGAACAGAAGAAAATAGCGATCAAGTAGGAAATGCAGGTGGTTACGCAGGATCTGTATATGGCTCTCAATTCCAGGATTGTAATGCCTACAATTTTTCTTACATTATTGGCCGGGAAAGCGCCGGTGGGTATGCCGGAAGAATGGAGCCGGGAAATGTGGCATCTGTTGTGAATGATGCGAAAGCATTAGATGGTTTGTTGGATGTGGATGGAAACCTTGTACAAATCTTACAGTCCTTCATTCCTATCGTCTATAATTCTGAGACGACTTGTGTCCCTTGTGGAGGTGTCGTACGAGCCGATGCCCCATCGGATGCGACACGAGCAAGAGGGCTGGCAGGTGGATATGTAGGATATAATCTTGGGGGACGGATAGAAGGAATGTCCCAACGAACCTGGGATGGTCAGCCACCAATAGTGCAAAGAGAAAATGCTGTATATCGATTGCGATCGGTATATGGATATGAATATGCAGGAGGATTTTCGGGAAGAACCTCCTGTGCCAATGTGGCAGATACAGGAAATATAAAGTTATTGTTTGGACTCATTACACTTGCCAATCCATTGCAGGCAGTCAGTGCCGTTTATCCAACAGAAACAAGCACCGCTATTTATGGTCCTCTTCGTGGACTGTCCATTGATGTATGGAATCAGTGGGTTGATGCAGTCGGTGTCAACGGAGGCTATGGACCGGCATTAGGAGGAATAGGAAACGTAACAACACAGGAAAAACTGGATGAACTTATTCAAAAGTACGCTTACGGATATGAGATTCTAGCAGGACGAAACCGCGCAGGAACACTTTCTACCCAAGGTGGTGCAGCAGGTGGTTATGTGGGACGTATGGATGGAGGCGTTATTACAAAGGCCAAAGCCATGGATATGAAACAAGTCCAGGCACTTCGAACGAGCGGTGGATTTGTTGGTGAGATGATGACAGGAGGAGTGGCCAATGTTGGAGGACTGAATCTGGCCGGTATTGATGTCATAGGAAGTCTTCCTGTTTTGCAAACCTTTGTACCGAATATTCAGGAATCTTCTGTCATCGGATACCAGTCCGGAGGAAGGATTCTTGCTACTGGTACCGATCATAACAATAAAGAAGGTCATGCCGGTGGATATGCAGGTCTTGTCTTAGGAGGACAGATTTGGGGAACAGAATCGATGCCTTGTAAAGTAACAGGACTTCGTCAAGTCCGGGGAACGAATTCTGTTGGTGGATTCGCAGGAAGTATCTTGCCGGGAAGTGCACTAACAGTAGATGTGGCATCAAACAGTGGACTCCTTTCGGGAATTTTGGGAAACCTTCTTACCAAGTCTAATGATTTGGCCAGTGTATTAAATGCTACGGTATCCACAATTCGTAATGCATCTGTTGAGGCATGGGATTCGTGGGGATTGGAAATCGATGGAGCCTATACAACAAATCAGAATGAAATGACGCAGTATGCGCCGACGGTAGGAGGATTTGTTGGAACAATCAGTGGGGCGGTCCTTGGAGAGCGAAAAGCAACGACAACTTCGGTATCGGTTACGAATGTGAAACGTGTCGTAGGAGGAGAACATGCGGGTGGCTTCTTTGGTCTGGCAGATGTATCAGCCCTTGCGCAAGTGGGAGATAATAGTAGTAAACCAATCCTTGGATTAATTAAATTAGGGGAAGTAGACGTATTAGATACGTTTCGTACCTATATTTACCACGGAAAGGTTACAGGTTCCACGACTCATGGACTTTCGGTAGAGTCTCATACAGAGAAGGAAGAAGGCACGCTACAGAGCAAAGTCTATACGGGAAATGCCGGTGGATTTGGAGGAAGTCTTTTAGATGGTTCTGTAAAGAATTCAGAAGTGGAAGGACTTGCTTATGTGGATGGGAAAAACTATTGCGGTGGATTCGTAGGACATATGGGACGAAGCGGAGCCATCGATTTGGACAAAGCCGCAACAGGAGGTCTCATTTCTGGCCTATTGAATGCCACAGCAGGTGTGATGGATAATTTTGGGTCCCATGTGGAGGACAGCATAGTAACAGGACGCCAAGGAGGATACGAAGTACATAGTCAAGGTGGGAAAGATCCTATGGCCGGTGGATTTTCTGGGTATACGGACTTGGCGAAAATCTATCGCTGTCAGGCAAAAGACTTAAAGCTCGTAGAGAGTGATCAGATTGCAGGCGGGTTCGCCGGAAAGACAAGTTTTTCCTACTTGGCAGAGATTGATGCAGGTTCTGCGAAGCTTCTGGATCCAGTCTTTGCTGTAGTGACAAAGCTTTTGGATCTTTTATATATTGATGAACTGGAAAATGTCAACGCCATTGAGATAGAGATTCCAGGACTGAGTAAGCTTTTAAAGTTAGAACTTTTAAAAGACGGAAAGCTTCTTGGAGTTACCTTACTGGGACTTGATATTACAGTAGAACTTGTAAAGAATGCAGATCCGGATGGAAAGGATTTGGCAAAAATAGGAATTGGAGATTCCTATATTGAGCTTCCGTGCTCAAAGATTGATGGAAAAGTTGAGATTGAAGATAAGGATAAGGAAAATCTAAAGCTCAGTCTGATCAAATCTAACCGAACGACGATTGGAAATTGCCAAGTATCAGGAATTGACAAAGGATACGATGTCTACGGCGGCGGAGCAACCTATGAGAAAGATGGTACCCATGAAGATGGCTATGCCGGAGGATTCATTGGCTTTAATGTGGAAGGAATGTTCCGACATAATGATATGTTCTATGCTGATACGATTCGTGGGAAAGAACAGAAGGTTGGACCATTTACCGGCGTAGTATCATTGGAATCAAAGTACGATTTTAATACGATACAAAACATAGAAGGGGTAGACAATAAGTATCGTGTCTATCGAGATCAGGGAAGTTTGGATGAGCTGTTTGATGGAAAAGGAACACTAATTAGTACATCAGAAATAGGGAATCCAATATGGAATGTCTTCCCGATTACTCATATCGTCAAAGTAGATCAATTCCAAGATTTTAAAGGCGCAGTGCTAAGAGGCGGTGGAGAGCAAGGAATTGAAGCAAAGGTCTATCAGTCCTCCGCAAAGGCGGTACTGATGAAGGATCAGAAAGTGCCGGACTATGGTGCAAGCGAACTGCCTGTGCCACCGGAAATGCAGGATCCTTGTGACGAGATGATTCGTTTGACGATTAATAAAGTATGGAAAGATGTAGGAAACTGGAAGAAGAATCGTCCAGAGAACATTACCCTTCATCTGACCAGATTCTACAAAGTAGGAGCGGAAGAAAAGAAAGACGAAATATTTGCACAAGAAATTACTATGAGTGGACCTATGACGGAAAACACATGGCAGATGATTGTCAAAGATTTGCCGGCGTATAGGCTGCTAGATGATAATACGAAAGCGTATTATCGATATGAGGTGAGCGAAACCCCGATACCGGGTTATGATACAACAATAGAAACATCAGATGATGGATTTACAATTACAATTGTAAATAAATTGAAATTCTCTCTTCCGGAGACAGGCGGAAGAGGAACGATGATGTTTACGGTGGTAGGCCTAGTCGGGATTTTAGCAATATTATATTTTACACAAAGGAGAAAAAGAAATGAGAAGGTACATTAAGAGAATTTTTGCAGCGTTGACAGTTGTGATGTTACTTGCTGCAAACACAGTGCCAGTAATGGCAGCAGGAGAAACAGGAACATTGACATTAAGCAATGGACAAACTTCAATCACTGCAACTTTCAAAGCATATCGGTTGATGGACATTACTGTGGGAACTAATGAAAATGGTAAAATTTATGGATATAAGATCAATCCAGATTTTGCTGAATTCTTTAGTGATAAAATACCAACTACATCGATAGGTGGTAATTCCAAAGATGAAGCGGTACATCAGTATTTGGAAGAAAATGTAAAGAAACCAGAATTTGCAAATACATTGAAAGCATTTTTAGAGGGACATACAAATATTAACCCAGCAACAACATTTAATTTTGTGAATGTAAGTACAGCTTCTGCGTCACTTCCATTTGGATACTATGCAATTATGCTTGATGGAAAAGATAATACTCATAATCCAGTATTTGTTCCAGTGACAGACGCTACTCAGACAACATACCTCAAAGAATTAAAACCAGGAACAGATAAAAAAGTAGAAGAAGGTGGACAGCAACAAGAGTGGGGAGATGCTTCCATTGGTGATACTGTAAACTTTACAGTAAAATCTATCGTACCAAATATGAATGGCTTAAAGACTTGTAAGTTTATCTTAAAAGATACAATGTCAAAAGGATTAACATTTAATGAAAAGAGTGTACAAGTAAAAATTGGAAATCAACCATTAGCAAAAGACAATCATTTTAAAATCGAAAGCAAACCATCACAAGATCCAGCCGGTGGAACAGATATTACAATTACAATTGAAGATCTGAAGACACTTGGGAATATCACAGCCAATCCTGGCAATCCTATCGAATTTACATATTCTGCAGTACTAAATAAAGAAGCAGTAAATGGAATTGATCAGGTTACAAATAAGGCTCATCTCGAATATGGAAATGATGCAGATGGTAAATTAGAAACAACACCAGTGGACGAAGTAATCGTAAAAACATATGACCTTACAATTACGAAAAAAGCAGAGAATGAAACAAATGGTAAACTTCTTGAAGGAGCAGAATTCAAACTTTACAAAGGAGATAAAACCGAAGGAACTCCAATTAAATTTATTAAATTAAGAGTTGAGGGTGAGTACCGTGTAGCCGAAGCAGAGGAACAGGGTACAGCTTTAGACACAGTAGTCACACCAGCATCTGGTATTGTTACAATCAAAGGTCTTGATCAGGGAACATATACATTAGAAGAAGTAAAAGCGCCAAACGGATATAATAAGTTAAACGATACGATTAAAGTTACAATCACAGCTACTTCAGAAAATGGTGATGGTAAGGATGTTGTAGTTAATGGCTCTAATCTTACTGTAGTCAACAAAGCCGGTACACTTCTTCCGGAAACAGGTGGTAAGGGAACAGTTCTCTTTACAATTATTGGTGCCATTGGTGTAGCTGTTATCCTCTTATCTTTCGTTTCTTCTAAGAAGAATAAAACGGATGCGAAATAAGAGAGTATGGACTGTGGTAAGAGTGATAGGACTTCTCTTCTTTCTGGGAGTCCTATTCTATCCTACCATCAGTGACTACCTGTCAAAAGTCAATAGTTCCCATGCTATTTCTTCCTATGAGGAAGAAGTGGTGGGAATGACAGAGGAAGAACGTCAACAGATGTTGAAGGAGGCAAGAGCTTATAATGAATCCTTGAAGGGTGGAACATTACTGGAAGATCCGTTTTCAGAAGAGTCTAAAGGATCTGAACAGTATCAAAAATTATTAGCTGTTTCTCTTAATGGTCTCATGGGTTCTATTCGAATTCCACGATTGAGTATTGAACTTCCGATTTACCATACAACGGTAGAAAGTGTGTTGCAAAAAGGAGTCGGACATATGGAAGGAACGTCCATTCCCATAGGAGGGGAGAGCACCCATGCAGTACTGACGGGTCATCGAGGAATTCCAAATTCTGCTCTCTTTACGGATTTGGATTTATTGCAAGTAGGTGACATTTTTTACCTCAGAGTGTTAGACCAAAAGCTAGCTTACAAGGTGGATCAGATTAAGACTGTGGAGCCCCATGAGACAGAGGATATCCAGATTATTCCAGGAGAGGACTATGTGACTCTTGTCACATGTACCCCCTATTCTGTGAATACGCATCGTCTCCTTGTACGAGGGACACGAATCGATTATATGGAAGCTAAGCAGGTTCAACCCGATGAAGTGGAAACGATATTGTACTTCCCGGACGAAGTAAAATTATTAGGTATAGCAACTGTAGCTATAGGAATTCTTTTGATAATCGTAAATATATGGAGGAGGCGAAGACATGGAAAAAGACAAAAAAAGCGCCGTTATAGGCGTCATACTTAGCATATGCATTTTGGTAATGTGGAACCTTATGCTAGCAGAACCCGTGCATGCCTCCGAAGGAAGCCTTCTCATAGAGGCACATTATAAGAAAGACGATGGAACATCCATCCCAATTCCAAGGGACTATTATAGTATCTACAAAGTGGCCCATGAGGAAAAGGACGCTTATACCAATGTGTCACCTTTTCAAGATTTCCCTCTCATCGAAAGAGAGAGTACCAATTCTGAGAAAAATCAACTCGTCCATTCCTTGGAAGAGTATGTGACTTCTCGCTCCCTACTTCCAGAACAAGAAGGATATACGGATCAAAAAGGAATGCTATCTTTCCACCACTTGGATGAAGGTCTCTATTTTATTAGAAAGAATCCAAAGGCAACCGGAAATCAAACTGACTATCGGTGCGATAGCTTTCTCTTGGAGCTTCCTTTGGACACATCCGATGGACCACTTTATGCTGTGAAGGTTCGTCCAAAGTATACACCGGAAGGAGGAGATCATTCCACAGTCTTTCCTCCCTCAGAGGATGTACAGACCGGAGATCCACTTTGGGATACACCGTGGTTTTTCATCTTGGCAGCATCTGGAATAATATTGCTCTTTTTAAAAAAGAAACATTATGCTCAATAGTATAAAAGGGGCTATCAGGAACTGATAGTTTTAAACAGGGGCAGATTTGACTCATGTAAGTAAAATCTGTCCCTGAAATTTTTTCTATAAAAAGAAAGATGGTTATGACCGTGTAAAAATAATACAATCATAAAGAAAGTCTATCTATTGTATTTAACTATGCAGAATTCGTTTTTTATGGATTGACAGAAGGAAAAAAATGGAGTAAACTCTGGTTAGTGAAGGCTAATTCAATGTACATCTGATGTTTTAAAAATAGTAGGATGTATATATTTTTTGCACATGGATTAGTTGAAACTAACTAAAAATCTAATTATAAAAAAGAAAGGAAGGTAAAAAATATGAGTAAAATTGCAGTAGTGTATTGGAGTGGCACAGGAAATACAGAGGCCATGGCAAATGCAGTATTGGAGGGAGCAAAAGAGAAAGGAGCAGAGGCTGTATTGTTAACTCCGGATAATTTTGATGTTTCCATGATGGATTCTTATGATGCAATCGCTTTTGGATGCCCGGCAATGGGAGCTGAGGTATTGGAAGAAGATGAATTTGAACCGATGTTTGCTTCCTGTGAATCAAAACTTTCAGGAAAAAGAATTGCACTGTTTGGTTCTTATGGATGGGGCGATGGAGAGTGGATGAGAGAGTGGGAGGATAGATGTAAAGGGCTGGGAGCTGTTTTGGTTTGCGATAGCGTAATCTGCAATGAAATGCCTGATGATGAGGGAATCCACTTCTGTAAAGAGTTGGGCGAAAGTCTGGATTAATTAAGTAGAGGTAGATTAGCATAGTATAAGTATATTAGAATTGGAGGCTGAGTATGAGCATTGTTATTATAGGTGGGCACGACAGAATGGTTTGTCAGTACAAAAAAATTTGTAAAAATTTTAATTGTAAAGCGAAAGTTTTTACACAAATGTCTGCAACTTTAAGTAAACAGATTGGGAATCCTAATCTGATTGTACTGTTTACGAATACCGTTTCACATAAGATGGTCCGATGTGCAGTAGAGGAGGCAGAACGTTGTAATGCGGATGTAATAAGATGTCATACCAGCAGCAAAAACGCATTACAGGAGATTCTTGAGAGTGTCTGTGTGTAGTGAAAAATTTTTTTTAATAAAAGCTTGAATGGGGTAGTGGCGAATTGATAGCAAAAATAGATTCGTGCGTTGAGATGAAAATAAAGATTTTATAGAAGGAAGTGAAACAATCGTGAAACAACATAGGTTTTGGGCGTGGGCGTCCGTTGTTTGCTTTTTGATGGTATTTTATACAGGTTATAAACACAAATAATTAGGAGGAATAGAATATGTTTAGTGATTCTACTTTGAAAAAAATAGGATGTTTTGTAGGAGGAGTTGTATTTGGAACTGCAGGTGTAAAACTTCTTTCTAGTAAGGATGCAAAAAAGGTATATACAAATTGTACAGCAGCTGTGTTGAGAGCAAAAGACTGCGTTATGAAGACAGCCACAGCAGTACAGGAGAATGCAGAGGATATCCTTGCAGAAGCACAACAGATTAATGAAAAACGTGCACAAGAAGAAGCAATGCAGATGCAGGAAGATGCGGTGCAGGAAGATGAAGTTCAGGAAGATGAGGTTCAGGAAAGTGGTGCGTCTGAACAGAAAGAAAATGAATAGGTAAAAGATGAAATTTCTTATCAAACATGAAATACAGGGGCGCCTTCGTATTCATGTTGTCCAAAACCGGATGACATGTGCGCAGGCAGATGTTCTTTGCTGGGTTCTTGAGAAACAGAAAAGCGTTATAAAAGTCAAAGTATATGAGCGCACCGCAGATGCTGTGATCTATTATGCAGGGGACAGGGAAGAATTAATCCATAAATTAAAAAATTTCAGTTTTGAGAAAGCAGATGCTCCGGATAATATAATATCAAATTCAGGGCGCGCTTTAAATTCTGTATACAGAGAAAAACTGATTACAAGAACAGTACTTCATTATGCAGGGAAATTAATCTTACCAAATCCGATGAGAAAAATCTGGCTTACTTTTAAAGCGGCACAGTATATCGGGAAAGGGATTCAATGTCTGATTAGACAGAAAATCGAAGTCCCGGTATTAGATGCTGCAGCGATTGGCGTATCCGTGCTGCGGGGAGATTTTAATACTGCCGGTTCTGTCATGTTTTTGCTGGGAATTGGAGAAGTGTTAGAGGAGTGGACTCATAAGAAGTCTGTAGGAGATCTGGCACGTAGCATGTCTTTAAATATAAAGAAAGTATGGATGAAAAGAGAGGAGCAAGAAATTCTTGTTTCGGCATCAGACATTTTGCCTGGAGACAAAGTAATTGTACATATGGGGAACGTGATTCCTTTTGACGGAGAAGTGTCTGATGGAGAAGGAATGGTTAATCAGGCTTCTTTAACTGGAGAATCGCTTCCGGTACGAAGAATAAAAGGACAGTCCGTATATGCAGGAACCGTTTTAGAGGAAGGCGAGTTGGAAATTATAGTTGGGGCTATGTTAGGTTCTACTCGATTCGAAAAGATTGTAACTATGATTGAAGATTCGGAAAAATTGAAATCTAATTTGGAGAGTAAGGCAGAGCATTTAGCGGACTGTCTAGTACCTTATACACTTTTGGGCACGGGACTGGTTGGACTGCTCACGCGCAATGTAACAAAGGCACTTTCTGTCCTTATGGTAGACTTTTCCTGTGCATTGAAGCTTGCCATGCCGATTTCTGTCCTTTCAGCAATCAGAGAAGCCGGACAAAATGGTATTACTGTAAAAGGAGGAAAGTACCTGGAGGCAGTGGCAGAAGCAGATACCATTGTATTTGATAAGACCGGTACACTGACTAAGGCACAATCAACTGTAAAAGAAGTTGTTGTATTTGGAGATTATCCGGAACCGGAAGCGCTGCGAATTGCAGCCTGTTTGGAAGAACATTTTCCGCATTCCGTAGCAAAGGCTGTTGTAGATGCTGCAAAAAGAAGAGGCCTGTATCATGAAGAAATGCATTCTAAAGTGGAGTATATTGTAGCTCATGGTATTTCTTCTTATATCGAAGGAAAGAAGGCTGTAATAGGGAGCAGCCATTTTGTATTTGAAGATGAAAAGTGTCGGATACGTCCAGAATATCAGGAACGGTTTGATATGCTGCCTGAAGAATACTCTCACTTATTTCTTGCTATTGACGGGGAGTTGGTTGCTGTAATTTGTATCGAAGACCCGCTTAGAGAAGAGGCTAGAGAGATGATAAGTCTTCTGAAAGAGGAAGGTATTTCTAAGATTGTTATGATGACAGGTGACAGTGAGCGAACGGCAGCATCCATTGCAAAACGTGTAGGAGTGGATGAATATTATTCTGAAGTGCTTCCGGAATATAAGGCAGAATTCATTGAAAGAGAGAAATCGGCAGGAAGAAAAGTAGTTATGATTGGTGATGGAATTAATGATTCTCCAGCACTTTCGGCTGCAGATGCAGGAATTGCCATCAGTGATGGAGCAGAGATTGCACGTGAGATTGCAGACATAACCATTGCAGCAGAGGATTTAAGAGAGATTGTTATGCTGAAGCGGCTGTCATATGCGATGATGAATCGGATTCAGAGCAATTATAAGGCGATTGTTGGTATCAATGCCGTACTGATTGCGTTAGGAGTGTCAGGAGTTATTCAACCAACGACATCTGCATTACTGCATAATATTTCTACATTAGCTATCAGTTTAAAAAGTATGGAGAATTTACTTCCGCCTAATTAATGTAAAATATTCAGATGGTGTTTCAGGATCCTTATTATTCGCTAGACTCTAAAATGAAAGCGGGAAGTATTGTTGCAGAAGGGTTGCGGATTCACCGATTAACTAACAGCAGAAAACAGGAGCAGGAACGAGTAAGAGAATTATTAGAATTGGTTGGTCTCCATGGAGAATACGCTCATCGTTTTCCAGGAGAATTTTCTGGCGGTCAAAGATAGAGAATTGGAATTGCGAGAGCATTGGCGCTAGAACCAGAGTTTATTTTGTGTGATGAACCAATTTCGGCACTAGAGGTTTCTATACAGGTGCAGATTATGAATTTGCTGATAAGACTGCAAAAGGAGAAATGTTTGAAGGCTGCGCTTTTGCTCCAAGGTGTTCTTATGTGAAGAAAGAATGTCAAGAGCAAAAGCCAAAACTTCAGGAAGTAGGATGTGGACATTGGTCTGCATGTCATCGAATAAAGAGCGGTTTTTAAAAGTGATATGTACCCAGAATTCTGGACACATAAAAAATTGAATTAGGTGCACATGGATGCCTCTCTGAATTTTGTAGGAGGCATCCATTTTGTTTTCTCTTGGATTCTTTCGTTGTTGTAGTAATTTATGTAGCCGTCAACAGCCTTGGCAAATGTTTCAAAAGAGGAATACTCTTTTTCATGCCCGTAGAACATCTCGTTTTTCATCCGTCCAAAGAAGGTCTCCATGATGCAATTGTCGTAACAGTTGCCCTTCCTTGACATGGATTGAATGATTTTGTGATCTTTAAGTGCCTGCCTGAAGTACACGTGCTGGTACTGCCACCCTTGATCAGAGTGAAAGATCAGGCCATCTACAGAGGGAAACTTCGTAAAGGCGCCGGCCAACATTCTCTGGATCTGTTCCATATTGGCACTTTGAGATAAATCATAAGAAATGATTTCGTTTGTGTTCATGTCGAGTATAGGAGAGAGATAACACTTCCCCCACGAAAAACCGAACTGAGATACATCGGTAGTCCATTTTTGCATAGGAGCTGTCGTGCTGAAATCCCGGTCAAGGATATTCTCAGCAACCTTGCCGACCTCGCCCTTGTAGGAATGATACTTTTCCTTTGGGCGCTTTCCTGCCAACCCCATAGTGTGCATAAGCCGTTGTACCCGCTTATGATTGACCTTGTGGCCGCGCTTTATCAGTTCCTGATATACTCTTCGCACACCGTAGCGGCCTTTATGCTGTGAGAAAATGTCTTTGATTTCATCTGCCAAGCAATGGTTTCGAACAGCAACTTGATCGGCCTTGCTCAACTCAAAATAATAGGTAGACCGTGCCATCTGCATAGATTTCAACAGATATTTCAATTGGTATCCTTTTTCACGCAGCTCTTTGATGATCGCTGCTTTCTCGCCTTGAGTTGCGCTGCGTGCCTCTCTTCTCTCAAGGCGATCTCTTTTTTTATAACTTCATTCTCCGCCTTTATATACTCGTTTTCTGCCCGAAGCCGGATCAATTCTTCTCGTTCGGATTCATTCAGTGGCCTTGCTTCTTCCTTTTTCATTTGGGGTACCCCTTTACTTGGACGACCTTTTTTCATTTCTACCAGGCCATTATACCCCTTTGTTTTATAGTTTTGAACCCATTGATACAATAGTCTATCTTGAATACCGGCCTCGATTGCCACTGACACACAGGATTTTCCGGACATTACTTGGGATACTAGTTCCAGCCGTTCTTCTGGTGTCCAGTTCCTGTTGAAATTTTTGTGTTTCAGTGCTTCTGGACCGCGGCTATCCTCTGCTCTTACCCATAGTCTCACTTTATCCCGAAAGGATTTATCGCTAACACCTTCCGGCGTTTCTGGCCATTTTCCTTCTCGATACAGTTCTACACATTTCCTTTTGTACTCATATGTGTACCGCATAATAATACCCCCCCTACTGGGTGTCCAGTAAAGGGGGTACATATCACAGCGGCCCCTTGCGGTTCCTTCGTTTATTTGAGGTTGAAGAAAGCGTCCATACCCAGATACTGCGCCACGTCGCCCAGCTTGAAGCCGTTGGCGCGGAAGAAAACCTCGTTCTCCACCCGTTTGGTCTTGGGGTCGTAATAGGAGAGCGTGGCGTTGCCGTACTGGAAATTTCCCTCGTTGGTGACGAACAGTCCCCGCCCCGAGGCCGAGAACTCCTCCGTCGTGCCGTAGTCCCACTTCATGCAGCCCGCGAGCAGCATGAGGCAGCCTGCGGCCGGGAGGGTGTATCGTATGATCCGGTTCATGTTCCGCAAACCGTTCGTTCGGTACGGCG
>OLOG01000433.1_pt1 | contig 38428 bp, 29 predicted proteins | sample 1672351 | NCBI WGS metagenome assembly OLOG01 (sample SAMEA3136674, study PRJEB25190) | human gut metagenome | biome: human gut; feature: human-associated habitat; material: faeces | place: Austria | collected 2013 | reverse complement strand
TTGTTTCAGTTGGGACAAAAGAACAACCGTCTCCACATGCCCCGTCCTTGGGAAGAGATCGGCGGCCTCGGCCTGCTGCAAGTGATAGCCCTTCTCCCGCAGTCTCGCCACGTCCCGCGCCAGCGTGGCGGGGTCGCAGGAGACGTAGACCAGGCGGGTGGGGGACATCTGGGCGATGGCGTCCACGACCTCCGGGGAGATGCCCTTGCGGGGCGGGTCCACGCAGATGACGTCCGGTCGCAGACCCCGGCGGGCCAGCTCTTGGGCGGCTTCCCCCGCGTCGGCGCAGAGAAACTCCGTGTTGGTCACGCCGTTGCGGGCGGCGTTGGCCTTGGCGTCCTCGATGGCGGCGGGAATGACCTCGGCGCCGATGGCTTTCCCGGCCCGGCGGGCCAGGACCAAGGTGATGGTCCCGATGCCGCAGTAGAGGTCTAAGACCGTCTCCGTCCCGGTGAGCTGGGCGAAGTCTAAAGCACGGCCGTAGAGGACCTCGGCCTGGTCCCGGTTGACCTGGTAAAAGGAGGGGACGGAGAGACGGAAGTTCAGGTCACAGAGGGTGTCCTCCAGGAAATCCTGCCCCCAGAGGGTGTGGTACTCCTTACCCAGAATGACGTTGGTCTTGGCCTGGTTCACGGACAGGATCACGCCCACCAGCCCCGGCTCTGCCGCCCGGAGCGTCTCGATGAGCTTGTCCTGCTGGGGGAGCCGCTTCCCGTTGGCGATGACGGCGCAGAGGGACTGGCCCTTCTGATTGACGCGCACATAGAAATGCCGGATGAGGCCCTCGTGGGCCTTTTCGTCATAAGCCGGGACATGACAGTCTGCCATCCAGGCCCGAAAGGCGCTGCGCAGACGGGTGGCGGGCAGGGGCTGGAGGAGGCAGTCCGGGCAGTCGATCACGTCATGGCTCCGGGCGCGGAAAAAGCCTACGCGGGGGCCGTCTGCCACGGGGAACTGGATCTTGTTCCGATACCGGTCCGGCTGGGCTGCGCCGTGGATCACGGAGACCGCGCCGTCCCAGCCGCCGATGCGCTGGAGGGCGTCCTGGACTTTCTGGCGCTTGAAGTTCAGCTCCTCTGCATAGGTCATGTGCCGCAGCTGACAGCCGCCGCACTTGGGGTACTGGGGACAGTCCGGGACTTGCCGGCCGGGGGACGGCTCCGTCACCTCCGCCACCCGCCCCCAGGCGGCGGACTTGCCGACCTTTAAAAGCTGCACTTGGCAGAGCTCACCAGCCAAGGCACCCTTGACAAAAACGGCCTGCCCGTCCAACCGGGCCACGCCCTCCCCGGCGCTGCCGTAGCCCTCGATGCGGAGGGGATATACTTCGTTTTTCTTCGCTGCCATGGCTGCTGCTCCTTTTTCTGCATTCTTTAGGTTTCAGTATACCACACAGCAGGTCAGGGGGACAACCTGGAATTTCCGGCTATGGCGGATGGAGTGTATCATGCTTCATTGTAACACCTACGACCCCTGCCAAGGAGAATGCGCTTCACCTCTGGACATTCTTCATATTTTCTGTGAAGATGGTGCTCAAACTGTAAAAAATGCAACTTGAAGCAATTTCTTAGAAAATACAAAACTGCTATAGCTTCCGTCCTGTGTGAAAACAGCAGTGGTTCCTGTTCTTGAAATTCGGGCCGATTTTTTGAGAAAAAAGGTGGAAAAGTTTATATTAAGGTGCTATACTCAGCATGGTAAATTTGAGTTGTAGCTACTCAAGAAGCGAATGCTTGCCAATAGAAATGAAATAATCCGCTGAAATTTAATGTTGTGGAAAGGACAATAACGATGGCGAAGACAATTAAATTCAATCTCATTTGTGACGAAAAGCCTGTTCGCACTATTGAGGACTTGCAAAATAATTTTTCTATCGAAGACATTTTGAACTATTACAACAATAGATTACTCCACCGTTGGCTCAGCGTGCGAGGATATGATTTGGAGTTAGAGAAGGTGTGTGCCATTACTAGCACAAGTCCGATGGAGATTATCAAGGAACTGATTCGTATTTTCGATGTTTCCGCTGATGAAAAAAAGGTGGAGGAAAGTATCTATATGCTCAAGTATCTGGATGAGCGTAAGGAACTTTGTGCTATCTATGAGCGGGAGAACTATAAGGCAAAGAGCATCATTGATGACTATGAAGCTGGATATCGCCAGCTTGTAGATGGCATCCTTGAGAATCCTAATGATGTGGCAGTAATCAAGGCCAACATCGCTGAGATTGTGTCTAATTACGCTTGGATATTAAAATTAAACCACAGGAATCTATTTTACATTTTACTTGCAAAATCTGCCTTGGCCATTATGTGTCTTCTGATGAACGAAAAATCCCGTAACTATTATCTCCCTATTGTGGTTACAGCAGAAGATGGAACCACTTGGATTGACACAGAAAAGAATGCTGACAAAAAAGCTATGTTCGGTTTCATCTGTCAGATGATTAAGCAAGCTGATTTTGCAACTTTACTGGAAGGAAACCTTATGACCTTTGCTGGGATGACTGATGGCTATTGGAAAGACCTTGAACCCAAAGGCAAAAGATATATGATTATAAGTATGGAAAATGGCGACTATGTTCGTTCTGCTGGTCACTCTGGTGGTGATTTGTCCAGTTCTGATATTTTGAACAAATTTGTCATTGTTGATGGTGTTGACTATAAGAGTAATTCCAATACTCACAAATTGCTCTATATGGAGGTATAACGATGAAGCGAAGTGCAGTTAATATCTTGGCTTCCTACATCGACGCTTTGCATCCAATCATTTACATAAATCATTTTGATTTCAAGGTAATTGATGATGCCATTGCGCAAATCGGGGAATCAGTCAAATGCGTAGAGTTTAATAATGCTTTAGGTTTACTGGACTTTAAAAGCAAAAGCCCTATGCAGGAATGCGATTTAGAGCAGTTCTTGAAGCTCACAATGGATGACGGGTTTGAATGTGATACATTTTTAATTCTTAAGGATATCCACAGAGAGCTAAACAACCCTAAAGTCATTGCTCTTTTAAAGAGAATTTCGGAAAACAATCTCTACAACAATGAGTACAATGCAACTATCTTTATTATCTCTGAAATTACGGTAATTCCCCGTGAACTGGAGAACTATATCACCGTATTTGATATTCCATTACCAACCATCAACGAAATTCATTCCCTTATTCGTGAATTTATTGATGATTTGGAAATCACTGTTGAAGAAGATACTATTAACGACATTGTCTTGTCTTTTAAGGGGATGAATGAGTTCCAGATCAAGCAGATTCTTAATCTTGCATACCAGGATGGTGGCTGCATCGATAAGGAAGATAAACTGCTTATCCTCAAGGAGAAGGAGCAGTTTATCAAGAAATCCACTATGTTGGAAATCGTCACTTTTTCAGAAACAGTTGATGATATCGGTGGTCTTGAAAATTTGAAAGAATGGCTTGGCAGAAAAGCAAAAATCTTTGCAAATTTGGATAAAGCCATTAAGTTCGGTGTGGATATTCCAAAGGGCATTATGATTATCGGTATGCCCGGTTGCGGTAAAAGTTTGACCGCAAAGGCTACTGCCAGCTTATTTGAAATTCCTCTTGTCCGTTTGGATGTCGGTCGCCTGTTGGGTAAATATGTTGGCGAATCTGAGGAAAATATGCGTAAGGCCTTGAAGCTGTCCGAAGCAATCAGTCCTTGCGTTCTGTGGATTGACGAAATTGAAAAAGCATTCTCTGGTGTTGGTGGTGATGGTGGTGGCAATGATGTTACAACCCGTCTCTTTGGTCAATTCCTGACTTGGATGCAGGAAAAAGAGAATACAGTATTTATCGTGGCAACTGCCAACGATATTTCTCATATGCCTCCTGAGTTTCTGAGAAAAGGGAGGTTTGATGAACTGTTCTTTGTTGATCTTCCGAATGGTGAGGAACGCAGAAAGATTTTGGACATTCATCTGAAAAAGCGCAAAAAATGGAATAAGTCTATTGATTCCATTGCGCTGATTAAAGAAACCGAAGGGTTCAATGGAGCCGATCTGGAAGCCGTTGTCAAGGATACGATTGAGATGGCATTCATCGACGGCAAAACAACGATTACAACCGAAGATTTGATCCGTTCCGTAAAAGATACTAAGTCCATTTCCAGCACACTAAAAGATAAAATCATGCAAATCAAGGATACTATCAGCAAAATTGACATTAAACCTGCAAGCATTCCTGATAAGGCAAAGTAAAGCGGGGTGAATATAGTGGTTGATAAAGAAAGTGATATGATTCTTGCTGTTGATGAAGAATTAGCTCCCCATATTTCCATGGATGAAGCACAGGAACTGCAGCCTATCCAGAAGAAGTTTATGGAGAGTTATCTGGAACACAAGGATACTATGCCTGTTGATGAATGGCTTCGTGCTGAAATGGCAGAGAGTCTCCCGGAATGCAGTTCTGAAGAAATCTCTCAAATGAGTGACGAAATCATTGCCATACTCAAGGTACAGGAAGAAAAGAAAGCGTCCTTGGAAAAAGCAATCGCCAATGGCAGAAGCAAAGAATCGTGGTTTGCCAGCGAAGCAAAAACGGCCACCTCCTATATCAGCGCACAGGAAGCCTCCAAATATTTGCAGGGGCTGGATAATGCGCTCAATACCGCAAATGAGTCTTTATATCGCACTATTCATACACAGGCTGGTACGATCAGTCAGAATCCGCATTTGGATGGATTTATCGCAGAGCAGTACCACGCTCAAACTTTCAACTTAAATGCCGAAGCAGCGGGAAGCCCATACCGGGCGAAGGTACTTGAACCTACTGGAAATGGATATGCCAAAAACTCCGTTGATATTGTAATTGTCGACGAAAGTGGTCATGTTGTTAGACGCTATCAATCCAAATATTGCAAAGATGCGGAAGCTACGGCAAAGGCTTTTGAACATGGTGATTATCGTGGTCAACAGAAGCTTGTTCCGGAGGGACAGGAACAGGATATTGCCAAAAAAGTTACAACGGTCATTGAAGCTCCCGACGGAACAACCAGTACACCACTCTCCAAAGAGCGGGCAAAGGAATTGCAGGATGAGGCACAAAGTGGCAAGTGGAATGATCTAAACTGGAACGAATATAAGGCGAAAGATCTCGCTATCGGCATTGGCAAACAAGCTGGACAAGCCGCTCTCATGGGCGCAGCTATCGGTGTTGGCTTCGATGTTGCTCAAAAGGTTTGGAACGGCGAGGATATCAAAGGCGAAGAACTGGTTGAAACCGCTATCGTGTCTGGTGCAGACTTTGGCGTAAAGGCAGCAGCAGCTGGTGCATTAAAGGTTGGCGCTGAAAAGGGAATCATTAAGGCAATCCCGAAGGGCACTCCTGCTGGGACGATTGCGAACATTGCTCATGTTGCTATTGAAAATGTCAAAATTGTCGGCAAGATGGCTACTGGCGAATTAACCGTCAAAGAAGGTTTCGAGAAGATGGAACAGACCACTGTGGCTACGGTTGCAGGAATTGCTGCAAGTACCAAAGGCACCGTTATTGGCGCTACCATTGGCACAGTATTTGGTCCTGTTGGTACAGCTGTTGGTGGATTTATTGGAGGAACCATCGGCTATATGGCTGGCTCCAAGGTGGGCGAAACTGTGGTTAAGGGCGTACAGAAAATCCGTGAAAAAGCCAAAGAAGCGGTTAAATTAGTTGGTAGGACTGTGTCTAATATAGTTACATCCGTGTCAAGTGGTATTTGTAACTTTTGCAGTAATATAAGAGGATTGCTTAGTTGGTAGCTTGCAATTATTATAAATTTTGTAAAACACCCCTCGACAAGACTGTTGCCGAGGGGTTTATAAATAATAGAAAAAAGTTATGTTATGCCTATATTGGAACCCAAATATTTATATCTATGCCCTAAGGAACGCAGCTGTTCAACATCCAGGATGACGTTGGTCTTGGCCTGGTTCACGGACAGGACCACGCCCACCAGCCCCGGCTCCGCCGCCCGGAGCGCCTCGATGAGCTTGTCCTGCTGGGGGAGCCGCTTCCCGTTGGCGATGACGGCGCAGAGGGACTGGCCCTTCTGATTGACGCGCACATAGAAATGCCGGATGAGGCCCTCGTGGGCCTTTTCGTCATAAGCCGGGACATGACAGTCTGCCATCCAGGCCCGAAAGGCGCTGCGCAGACGGGTGGCGGGCAGGGGCTGGAGGAGGCAGTCCGGGCAGTCGATCACGTCATGGCTCCGGGCGCGGAAAAAGCCTACGCGGGGGCCGTCTGCCACGGGGAACTGGATCTTGTTCCGATACCGGTCCGGCTGGGCTGCGCCGTGGATCACGGAGACCGCGCCGTCCCAGCCGCCGATGCGCTGGAGGGCGTCCTGGACTTTCTGGCGCTTGAAGTTCAGCTCCTCTGCATAGGTCATGTGCCGCAGCTGACAGCCGCCGCACTTGGGGTACTGGGGACAGTCCGGGACTTGCCGGCCGGGGGACGGCTCCGTCACCTCCGCCACCCGCCCCCAGGCGGCGGACTTGCCGACCTTTAAAAGCTGCACTTGGCAGAGCTCACCAGCCAAGGCACCCTTGACAAAAACGGCCTGCCCGTCCAACCGGGCCACGCCCTCCCCGGCGCTGCCGTAGCCCTCGATGCGGAGGGGATATACTTCGTTTTTCTTCGCTGCCATGGCTGCTGCTCCTTTTTGTGAGATCTTGAACATCTGTTGGTATCCCCTAGTATACCACAAGGGGCCTTGGAGGGACAAGCGGGAATCTCGAAGTAGCTCGTTTGCAGGAAGTTTTACGCCGTCTTGCATTTCAGGGAAAACAGGAGTAAGATAAAGCCAAAAAAACACCGGGCGGTGCCCGGAAGATCAGGGAGGTCTTTGCCCATGCAAGATGGTTTCATCAAAGTCGCCGCCGGAACCCCGGAGATCCGGGTGGCCGACTGCGCCTATAACGCCCAGGCGTGCCTTTCCCTGCTGCATCAGGCGGCGGCGGAAGGGGTCAAGGTTTTGTGCCTGCCGGAGCTGTGCCTGACCGGCTATACCTGCGGGGATCTCTTTTTGCAGGATACGCTGCTGCAAGGCGCGGAAGACGCCCTGCGCTCTCTCCTGGAGGGCAGCAAGGACCTGGACCTGCTGGCAGTGGTGGGGGTGCCGGTGCGGTACAACCAAAAGCTCTTCAACTGCGCGGCGGTGTTCTGCCGGGGGGTGCTGCTGGGCCTGGTCCCGAAGATCCATTTACCCAATTACACGGAGTTTTACGAGGGGCGCTGGTTCACCTCCGGCCGGGAATTGCGGGGGACGGACTTCTGCATCCCCTTTGCGGGACAGGAGAGCGTGGAGTTTTCTGCGGGCCTGCTGTTTCGCTGTGTCAACGAGCCGTTGTTGACGATCGGGGTCGAGATCTGCGAGGACCTGTGGGTGGCAGATCCCCCCTCCACCCGCCTGGCCCAGGGGGGTGCAACGCTGCTCTTGAATCCCTCCGCCAGCGACGAGACGGTCTGCAAGGACGCCTACCGCCGGACTCTGCTGGAAGCCACCTCCGGGCGGCTGGTCTGCGGTTATGTCTACGCCGATGCGGGATGGGGGGAGTCCTCCACCGACCTCATCTATGCCGGGCACAGCCTCATTGCGGAAAACGGGACGATCTTAGCCGAGCGGCGCTTTGCAACGGGCCTGACCATCACCGAGATCGACCTGCAAAAGCTGGCCCACGAGCGGCAGCGCATGACGACCTACCCGGCGGATGCCCCCGACCTGTATCCAAATTACTTTGAATTGGAGCGCACGGAGACCCGGCTCACCCGCCCCATCGCCCCCAATCCCTTCGTTCCCGCCGACCACGGGGACCGGGCGGCCCGGTGCCGGGAGATCCTGACCCTGGCGGCGCTGGGCCTGAAAAAACGTCTGGCCCACACCAGGGCCAAAACCGCAGTGGTGGGTCTGTCCGGCGGCCTGGACTCGACCCTGGCGCTGCTCATCACGGCGCGGGCCATGGAGCTGCTGGGCCGTCCCTGGTCCGATATTTTGGCTGTCACCATGCCCTGCTTCGGCACCACCCAGCGGACGAAGTCCAACGCCCAGATCCTGGCGGAGGAGATCGGGGCCAGCTTCCGGGAGATCGACATCGGCCCCGCCGTGAAGATCCATTTTCAAGACATCGGCCAGGCCATGGAGGATCTCTCCGTCACCTTCGAGAACGGGCAGGCGCGGGAGCGCACGCAGGTCCTGATGGACCTGGCCAACAAGACCGGCGGCCTGGTTATCGGCACCGGAGACCTGAGCGAGCTGGCTCTGGGCTGGGCGACGTATAACGGGGACCACATGTCCATGTACGCCGTGAACGCAGGCATCCCCAAGACGCTGGTGCGCCATCTGGTGGCTTATGTGGCCGACGAGCAGCGGGGGAGCACCCCGCGCCTGTCCGCCGTGCTAGAGGATATTTTGGCGACCCCCGTCTCCCCGGAGCTGCTGCCGCCCAAGGAGGGAGAGATCGCCCAAAAAACGGAGGACTTAGTCGGGCCGTATGAGTTGCACGACTTTTTCCTCTACTACGCCGTCCGCTGGGGGTTCCGGCCCCGGAAAGTGTTCCGGCTGGCGGAGTATGCCCTGGGAGAGAAGTATGACCGGGCAACGCGCCTGCGCTGGTTACAGAATTTCTACCGCCGCTTCTTCGCCCAGCAGTTCAAGCGCTCCTGCCTGCCGGACGGACCAAAGGTCGGTTCCGTGACCCTCTCGCCCAGAGGGGACTGGCGGATGCCCTCGGACGCTGCCGCAACGCTGTGGCTGGAAGAGGTGGAGCGCTTGACCATTTGACAGAAAAAGGAGAGGGCCGCATGGCCCTCTCCCTCAGTTTGTAGGAGCAAGGTTTTGTGGTTGTCTTACTTCACCACGCCGTCACAGAAGCGGTGCAGGATCGCAGAGACCTGGGCGCGGGTGGCGTTGCCCTGGGGCGCCAGGGTGGTGTTGGTCACGCCGTTGATGAGCTTGGCGGCGTTGGCCCAAGCCAGGGCGTCCTTGGCGTAGGCGCTGACCTGGCCGTTGTCAGAATACCCGGACAGATCGGCCTTCTTCGTCACGTCATAGCCCTTGTACTGCGCGTAGCGATACAGGATCGCCGCCATCTGCTCGCGGGTGATGGAGTCGTTGGGCGCAAAGGTCGTGGCGGAGGTGCCCTTCACGATCTGGTTGGCCGCGGCCCAATTCACGGCGTCCGTGTACCACTGACCGGCAGGCACGTCCACAAAGGCGCTGGTGCCAGTGACGGCAGGAGAACCCTCCAGACGGTACAGGATGGTCACGATCATGGCGCGGGTGGTGGTGGCGTTGGGGGCGAACACATCCGCCGCCGTGCCAGCCATCATGCCTTTTTCATAGACGTATTTCACGTCGTTGTAGAACCAGTCGGCGGTCTTGACGTCCCCGAAAGGCAGGCCGGAGACGGGAGCCTCAGTCCACTTGGCATAAACCGTGGTGTTGGCGTCCAGCTTCACAGAGGTGATCTTCTTGGTCAGGCCCTTGTCTGCATACCAGCCCTCGAAGGTCGCACCGGACTTGGTGGGAGCGTACTGGGCCAGGTCGATGGTAGTGCCCTTGTTCTTCGTGACCTTGCTGATGGCGCTGCCGCCGTTGGTCTCAAAGGTCAGGGTGTAGGTGGTGGAGGCAGAACCACCGCTGGAACCGGAACCACCGTGGCTAGGTGCCTGGTAATAGGCAACGCCGGAGAGGTCTACGGAGAAGGTTATGGGTTTGCAGGTTGTAGCATCGTCACCTTCTGCGACCCACTGGACGGTGACAGTTTTGGCCGTCTTATCCTTAAAGTAGAAAGCAACACCCTGTCGATTGTCGGGAAGAATTTCCAGAGGATTCTCATTGGCGTCCTTCTGGATGGTAGTGTTGAACGCATATTTGAAGCCAGTGACGCCTGTGGGAGCTTCCACATCAAAGCCGACCCAGTAGCCCTTGGTCTTCGGGGTGTCGTTATTGGTATGCTCTCTCAGCTGCTTGGCAGAAATGGCCACGTTGTAAACGCCGCCTGCGCCCTGAGAAGTGATCTTAGCATCATAGCTTCCTGCCGTGTACAGGTCTTCGTCCTTGTAAGCGTTGGTTTCTGCGTTGTCATGGAGCTTAGCAGGACGGATCGTAGGCATTGTATCCTTGTCCATCGCCAGCGTCACACCAGACAGGTCCATGTGATACACGGTGTTGCTCAGAACAGCGTCATTCTCACCCAGCCACTGGACCTGAGCCCAGGTCTTGGGAGTCTTGCTGCCAGCGTCTACATAGAACGCAATGCCAGACTTATTTTCCTCACCGACAGTAACGACATTCTGTTCCAGGTCAGCCGGATCGCTCAGGGTCAGGGCATCCTTGGAGGCTGCAAAGGCGTACTTCATTTTTTGGGTGCCCTCAGGTGCGGCCAGAGCAATGCCAGTCCAATAGCCCTTGGTTTTCGGGGTACCATTGTTGGTATGCTCTCTCAGCTGCTGAGCGGTGATCGCTACGTTGTAAACGCCGCCTGCGCCCTGGGAAATGATTTTAGCATCATAGCTTCCTGCCGTGTACAGCTCTTCGTCCTTGTAGGCGTTGGTCTCTGCATTGTCGTGCAGCTTGGCAGGACGAATCACAGGAGCAGAGTCCTCATCCATGGCCAGCGTCACGCCGGACAGGTCCATGTGATACACGGTGTTGCTCAGAACAGAGCCGTTTTCACCCAGCCACTGGACCTGTGCCCAGGTCTTGGGGGTCTTGCTGCCAGCGTCCAAATAGAACGCAATGCCAGACTTATTTTCCTCACCGACAGTAACGACATTCTGTTCCAGGTCAGCCGGATCGCTCAGGGTCAGGGCATCCTTGGAAGCAGCAAAGGCGTACTTCATCTGCTTTGCGCCGTTGGGAGCAGCCAGCGCAAAGCCGACCCAGTGGCCTTCGTTGCTGTTCGCGTTAGTGTGCTTTTTCAGGTTCTTGACGGAAACTGCAACCTCGGTATAGTAGTCACCAGTCTCTGCTTCCGTTGCCTGGGTTGCGTTGACGTTGTAGCTGTTCTCATCATACAAAGCCTGGACAGGGGCAGCAGACTGGTCTGCCAGCTTTGCGGCGTAGACCGTTTCAGGCGCAGCAGGAGCAGGGGGCGCGCCAGGGTCAGTTGTGTCGCCCTCAGCCGCGAAAGCAGCCGTGGGCAGCAGGGTCAGCAGCAGGCATAAGCTCAGCGCTGCTGACAACGCTCTCTTCTTCATGCTTGGGTTCCTCCTTGCAAATTTTGGTTTCCCAACGATTCGTCCGGGGAAAGGTTGTCTCTCCCCGAACGAGGTCGGGGAAAAACAAATATGCCGTGCAGGTTCCAATGACCCTACACGACAAGCTAGGAGGCAAATGCCCATGCGTACAAACGTCTGGGGTGCGCCTCAGGGTACAGCAAGACACAGATTTCCCAAGGGTTTCCAACTGCAAACGCTTGCAATGGCCCTGAAAAAACTGTATAATGGTACCCATGCGGTGCGGCCTCAGGCCGTTGTGTAGGTGCTGTTCTCACCTGTGCAGGCTGGCGGAGCTCCTACCTTCCGTCAGCTGCCGCATATTTTGTTTTCCGAGTCTATTATACCAAATGGTCAGAAAATAGCAAGGGGAATTTCTTCGGTTGGAAAATTTCGGGACGCAAAGCGGATTGACAAGGCTGGCAGCGTGCCCTGCAATAAGGGTGAACGAAATGATGCGAGGTTCATCCACAACAAGTCACCTCTTTTCTCGCTGCGAAGGAGTTGCAAAAAGAGAGCATCCGGACAACGGATGCTCTCTTTTTTTGCACGTTATATCAAAATTAGCCGCATGGGTTTCCGTCACTCGTCCAGCTTGAGGACGGCCATGAAGGCCTCGGTGGGGAGCTGGACGGTGCCTAGGGTGCGCATCTTCTTCTTGCCTTCCTTCTGCTTTTCCAGCAGCTTCTTCTTCCGGCTGATGTCACCGCCGTAGCACTTGGCCAGCACGTCCTTCCGCATGGCCTTGACGGTCTCGCGGGCGATGATCTTGCCGCCGATGGCCGCCTGGACGGGGACCTCGAAGAGCTGGCGGGGGATGTTCTCCTTCAGCTTTTCGCAGATCTTCCGGGCGCGGCCGTAGGCCTTGTCCCGGTGGACGATGAAGGACAGGGCGTCCACCTGCTCGCTGTTGAGCAGCAGATCGACCTTGACCAGGTCGGAAGCGCGGTAGTCCAGGAACTCATAGTCCAGGGAGGCGTAGCCTTTGGTCCGGGCCTTCAGGGCGTCAAAGAAGTCGTAGATAATTTCGTTCAGGGGCATGTGATAATGGATCTCGACCAGGTTGGTGTCGAGATACTGCATGTCCTTGAACTCGCCCCGGCGCTCCTGGCACATGGGCATGATGTTGCCAACGTAATCCGGGGGAGCGATGATGGAGACCTTGACGAACGGCTCCCGCTGCTCCGCGATGACGGAGGGGTCGGGGTAGTTGTGGGGGTTGTCCACGCGGACCTCTGTGCCGTCGGTCTTGGTCACTTCGTAAATGACGTTGGGCAGGGTGGTGATGAGGTCCAGGTCGAACTCCCGCTCCAAGCGCTCCTGGATGATCTCCATGTGGAGCATCCCCAGAAAGCCGCAGCGGAAGCCGAAGCCCAGGGCGGCGGAGGTCTCCGGCTCGAAGGACAGGGAGGCGTCATTGAGCTGGAGCTTTTCCAGGGCGTCCCGCAGGTCGGGGTACTTGGAGCCGTCTTCGGTGTAAATGCCGCAGTAGACCATGCTCCGGGCGGGGCGATAGCCGGGCAGAGGCTCGTCGGCGGGGTTTTCCACGGTGGTGATGGTGTCGCCCACCTGGGTGTCCTTGACGTTCTTGATGGAGGCGGTGAGATAGCCGACTTCGCCGGCGGAGAGGCTCTTGCAGGGCTCCAGCTTAGTGGGCAGCAGATGGCCGATCTCCACCAGGCTGTACTGGGCGCCGGAGGCCATCATCTTCACGGTCTTGTCCAGGGTCAGCGTGCCTTCCATGACGCGGAAGTAGACGACGACACCACGGTAGGCGTCATACTGGCTGTCGAAGATCAGGGCCTTGAAGGGGGCCTTGGGATCGCCGGTGGGGGCGGGGACGTGATGCACCACGTCCTCCAGAACGGCCTGAATATTGGTGCCCATCTTGGCGGAAATTTCGGGCGCGTTGGCGGCCTCCAGGCCGATGACGTTCTCCACCTCTTCCTTGGCCAGGGCGGGGTTGGCGGCGGGCAGGTCGATCTTGTTGATGACGGGGCGAATTTCGAGATCATGCTCCATGGCCAGGTAGGTGTTGGCCAGGGTCTGGGCCTCCACGCCCTGGGAGGCGTCGACCACGAGAATGGCCCCCTCGCAGGCGGCCAGGGAGCGGGAGACCTCGTAGTTAAAGTCCACGTGGCCCGGCGTGTCGATGAGGTTCAGGGTGTAGGTCTCGCCGTCCAGAGCGTCGTACTGGATGGTGACGGCGCGGGCCTTGATGGTGATGCCGCGCTCGCGCTCTAAGTCCATGTTGTCCAGCAGCTGGTTTTCCATCTCCCGCTCCGGCACGGCGTGGCAAAGCTCCAGCAACCGGTCGGCCAGGGTGGACTTGCCGTGGTCGATGTGGGCGATGATGGAGAAATTGCGGATCTTGGATTGGTCGGTCATAGTGTTTTTATCCTCCTTATCAGTGGCTCCCCTGAAAGGGGAGCTGGCCGCGAAGCGGTCTGAGGGGTTCTCCCCGAAGGGCTAGTTTATCAGGTCTTATGGTTCTTCCGCTCCCCGGCGACCTCCCGCCCCAGCTGGTCAGCCAGGGTCCGGAAGAGCAGGGCAGTCTCCGGATGGCGGTGGCAGAGGTCCAGGCAGAGCTGGGTGAGCAGGTCCGCGGCGGTGAGCATCACGGCGGGGTCCGGCCCCTGGCTGGCGCCCTGGCCGGTGCCCCGGTCGGTCAGGCGACCCAACAGATAGTCGGCGGATACTTGGTAATAGTCACAGGCCCGGACCACAAAGGCCAGGCCCGGCTCCCGGATGCCGTTTTCATAGTGGGACAGCAGCGCCTGGGAGACCTCCAGCGCTTGGGCGGCCTCGCGTTGGCTGACGCCTTTTTCGTGGCGCAGCTGGGACAGGGTCCGGGCAAAGCGTGCGTACATACGATTCCTCCTGCCGTCCCGCCGGGTGGACCGGAGGGACGTTACGTTCTGTATAGTATATCTCCGCTATTATACGCTGAAAAATACCCTCTGTAAAGAGTCTTGCGAGGAGAAATTTTCTCCCCCCGCTGCCGGGCGGACCGGCGTTTTCACAGGGGGTCTCGACGCCCTTCCGCCGGGAGGGGCAAAAGGCGGCAAAAGGTCTTGCTTTACACCTCTTGACGGGGGGAGCGCAAGCTCGTATCATCATATCTGTAACCGGTTTGTTACTTTTTGGTTGGGCCCAACCCGGATAACAGAAAGGAGCAATCTGTGAAACAACGAATGAGATCCGCTTGGCAGCTCTGGCGCGGCCAAGCGAGAACGGCCAAGCTGTGCCTGGCCCTGGCAGCCCTGTCTGTGGCGGCGGCGCTGCTGCTCTCCTCCGGGACGCTGTGCTACGCCGTCTCCTCCCAGGACCTGGTCCGGGAGCAGGCGATTACCCCCGCAGCCCAGCCCACCCGGCAGCTGACGGGGGCGGAGTCCCCAGGCATCCAAACAACGGCGGCGGAGCCAACAGAACCGGCGGAGACCCCGCCCGAACCGGCCCCAACAGAGCCGCAGGAAGACACGCCGCCTGCCGATGCTTTGATCTGGCCCGTCACCGGGCGCATCACCTCCCCTTTCGGCCCCCGGACCATCTTCGGCGGGGAAGACTTCCACCGGGGCTTGGACATCGCCGTTCCCCTGGGGACGCCCATTGCGGCGGCGGCCGGGGGACAAGTCATCTGGTCCGGCGAAAAAGGCTCCTATGGCAACCTCATCCAGATCGACCACGGCAACGGCTGCGTTACCTATTACGCCCACTGCTCGGAGCTTCAGGCGGCGGTGGGGGACTGGGTGGCGCAGGGGCAGACCATCGCCTTGGTCGGTTCAACGGGCCGCTCCACCGGCCCCCACTGCCATTTTGAGGTCCTTTGGCAGGGGGAACGGCTGGACCCTCAGAACTGTCTACCTTGACAAATCCTCTTTTCTTTGGAGGAACCGGCAGAAAGGAGGTGCTTTGCAGGTAGTTTCCCGTGAAAATGCACAATAAATGCATAAACCTCTGCGAATGAAGCTAAAATTTGGGAAAATATAGAAAAAAGTGCAGGAAAAGCGTCGAGATGCAAGAAATTGCCCTTTCCTAGCTTATGATGCAGGAAGGGCGTCGCGTCTGTGAAGAAATGTTTTTAATCATTTTGTATATAGACAATAGGTTGATTTTTTTTCGGGTTTTAGGTACCCTTGGGGCAGTTGATCGGTTTTATACCCATTTCATACAAGGAGGATTTTTATTATGTTACCTGTGAACCCGGAAGCCATCGGCCTGTTTGGTCTGTTTGCCACCGTCATCTGCTTCGGCCTGGAGCAGGTGGGCGTCGGCGTCAAGGGCGCTGACCACGCCAAGCTCACCCGCAGCCTGGGCTACATCGCCATCTTCTTCGGCGGCTTTACCCAGCTCTTCACCGGCGTATGTATGTACCTGTTCTCTGTCGGCGGTGACCACAGCATCTATCTCGGCACCGTCTTCAGCTTCTTCGGTCTGTTCTGGATCTTGGTTGGCTTCTTCTTCTTAAAGGGCGGCGATAAGAAGGTCATGGCCCACTTCTTCCTGACCGCCCTCATCCTGGTCATCGGCTTTACCATCCGCGCCTTCCAGGACGGCCTCATCTGGCCCCTGGGCGTGGACCTGGTGGTGATCGACCTGCTGCTGATCACCCTCATCCCCGCCTGGTACACCGAGAAGCCCGCCCTGACCAAGCTGGCCGGCGTGTGCAACCTGGCCATCGGCATCATCTCCCTGTTCCTGCTTTTCCCTGCTCTGTTTGCGTGAGGCAGACCGGAGCAAGTTTGTTCCCATCTACCCTATGAAAACCGAATCAAGATCGACTGTACCAGCGGAGGCGCGTGTTGCCTCCGCTGGTTTATTTCGTGTAATATATTGTATTTTTCGTGCAAACAGCGTATACTATAACATGCCAGCAAGAAGGAGTTGATACTATGGCTGGAACAACGACAAACATCAGCATCCGAATGGACGCTGACCTCAAAGCGCAAGCAGATGCCCTGTTTTCTGAACTCGGCATGAATCTTTCCACAGCCTTTAATATTTTTGTTCGTCAGTCTCTGCGGGAGGGTGGGATCCCCTTTGCCATCAAAATGGATCAACCCAATCAAGAGACGATAGCCGCCATGCTGGAAGCAGAGCGGATCGCCAGGGATCCGTCCGTAAAAGGTTATACGGATCTGGACGAACTCTTCGCGGATCTCAAGAAATGAGAGCATCAAAATATACTGTCAAGCCCACCTCGCAATTTAAAAAAGACTACAAGCTGGCTATGAAACGAGGCCTTGATATTTCTCTCTATTGGCTACTGATCTACAAATTAGAAGATAATGTCCTGATTTTGACCTTGGCCCGTACTGGGACCCACAGTAACTTATTTAACAAATAATCCGTTTGACAAAGTTCGCAAGGAGTTTGCTTTGTGTTGTAAAAAGAGGCCGGGGGCGTCGTGTCCTCGGCCTTTGCTGTGTCTGGCCTGAGAAAAGTGAAATGAAAACACGGCTTCTCCCTGGCCAGATTTGTGCCAGGTGCCCTTTTTTCTGGGGAGCGGCAAAAAGCCGTGAAAATCCCCCTGGATTGTGCTAAAATAAAGTATTCGGGCGCGGCAGACCGCCGCCCATCCGTCAGAGGAGGTCTTGCAGCCATGTCGGCCAAGGAAGAATTTATCGAACTGTTTCAGGAGCACATCCACCGGGACGGGGCAGAGGCCCTGCTGGATTACCTGACCAACAAATGCGACTTTTTCACCGCCCCGGCCTCCGCCCGGTACCACGGGGCTTACGCCGGCGGCCTGTGTGAGCACAGCCTGAACGTCTACCACTGCTTGGCGGACTACCTGGCCCGCGAACGGGTCACGGACCTGTATGGGCTGGAGTACAGCCAGGAGTCCATTGCCCTGGTGTCTCTGCTGCATGACGTGTGCAAGATCGGCTGCTACAAGCCCTCCACCCGCAACGTGAAGGGGGAGGACGGAAAGTGGACCAAGGTCCCCACGTATCAATATGAAGACCCCCTGCCCTACGGCCATGGGGAGAAATCCGTCTATGTGGTCAACGGCTTCGTCCGGCTGACGAGAGAAGAGGCCATGGCCATCCGCTGGCACATGGGCTTTTCCGGGACGGAAGACAGCCGCCTGGTCGGCAAAGCCTTTGCCAAGTATCCTCTGGCCTTCGCCCTGTCTGTGGCTGACATGGAAGCCACCTATTTCCTCGAAGAGGAACCCTGAAATCCCAACGCGCCCCCCGGCGGAAAGGGGGCGCAGGAAAGGAAGCTATTCGTTTTATGACAACCTTTGCATCCCTTGGGATCGCGGCGCCCATTCAAACCGCTCTGGCCGAGTATGGCTATGAGACGCCCACCGTGATCCAGGAAAAGGCCATCCCCGCCGGTATCGCCGGGCGGGATGTCCTGGGCAGCGCCCAGACCGGCACGGGCAAGACCTGTGCCTTCGGCGTGCCCATCTTGCAGCGCCTGGCCGCGCAAGGCCACGGCAAACCCATCCGCGCCCTTATCCTCACCCCCACGAGAGAACTGGCCATCCAGATCGACGACAACCTCCACGCCTACGGCAAGCACCTGCCCCTGACCGAAGCCGTCATCTTCGGCGGCGTGGGCCAGGCCCCCCAGGTCGAGAAGCTCAAGCGGGGCGTGGATATCCTCACCGCCACCCCCGGCCGCCTGTTAGACTTAGCCGGGCAGGGGCTTTTGGACCTGTCGCAGGTGGAGATCTTCGTCCTGGACGAGGCCGACCGGATGCTGGATATGGGCTTTATCCACGATGTCCGCAAGGTCATCAAGCTCCTGCCGGAGAAGAAGCAGACCATGTTTTTCTCCGCCACCCTGCCGCCGGAGATCCTGGACCTGGTGGACACGCTGCTCCATGACCCGGTGAAGGTCGCCGCGGCCCCCATCTCCACCCCTGTGGAAGTGATCCGCCAGGAGGTCTGCCTGGTAGACCGGAAGAACAAAACGGACCTGCTGCTGGAGATCCTGCAGCAGGAGAACGTGAGCAGCGCCCTGGTCTTCACCCGCACCAAGCACGGCGCGGACAAAGTGGCCAGGGACCTGACCCGCAAGGGCGTCACCGCCGCCGCCATCCACGGCAACAAGTCCCAGACCGCCCGGCAGGAGAGCCTGCGGAAGTTCAAGTCCGGAGAGCTGCGGGTCCTGGTCGCCACGGACATCGCTGCCCGTGGCCTGGACATCGAGGACCTGTCCTATGTCTTCAACTACAACCTCTCCGAGGTCCCCGAAACCTATATCCATAGGATCGGCCGGACGGGCCGCGCAGGGAAGGGGGGCACGGCCATCTCCTTCTGCGATTACGGCGAGCTGCCCATGCTCAAAGACATTGAGAAGTTGCTGAAAAAGCCCATCCCCCGCCGGGAGCACGACTACCCCATGCAGGTCTTCGAGGCCCCGAAGAAAGACAGCAAGGGCCGTTTGGTGTATCCCGAAGACGCGGAAGCCCGTCAGGCCGCCCGCGAAAAGAACGCCGCCCGCAAGCAGGCAGCCGCCGAAAAAGCCGCCCAGAAAGCGGCGAAGGAGGCGGAGCAGGCCGAGAAAGCCCAGCAGGCTGCGGCCTCCGAAGCGCCTGCCGATGAATCCAAGAGCCGGAAACGCCGCCGGGGCAAGCATCGCACCGAAGCCGCTGCGCCAGAAGCCCAGCAGCAGGCCCAGCCCGCCCCCAAGCCGGAGAAGACCCGCCGGACCTTCCCCCACGGGAAGCAAAATCTGGGCAGCCTGTCCGACTTCTTAGCCGCCCAGCCTACGGATGCGGAAGAAGCATCTTACGCGCCCCACCGGGACCCGCTGGAGGGGGAGGTCATCATGGACGCCACCGCCCGCCTGCTGGCGGCGAAGCCTGTCTATCATTACTATAAGCCCCACCATAAAACCCAGAACGATCGGCCCCACAACCACGGCACCAAACAGCGGCACCAGGCCCACGGCCAGAACGACAACGCCGAGCGGAACGGCCGGAATCGAAACGACCGGCGGAGCAAGAACCGCACTGCCAAGGCCCAGGCCCAGGAGCCGACCAAGGCAGTGAAAGCCATCCACCCCGAACAGACGGCCCAGGCCCCCAAGCGGCGGGAGCTGCCCAAGAAAGGGGCGCCCGTTCCGATGAAAAAGGCCGGGTCTCCCCTGGACCGCAACCCCGCCCGGTCCAACCGGGGCCGGAACCGCATCCCCCCCAGGGTCGAGCCACCGGCCAACCGGCAGAAAGACTCCACCGAGCAGAAGAGCCTGATGAAGCCCTTCTATATCGACCATGATTAAAGACGCTGACTGGCAGCAGCGGATCGGCGCCCCGCCGGAGAGATCCCAGAGGCGGCGTCGGCGGCGCCGGTCCGGCTGTCTGACCCGATTTCTGGCTTTCGTGCTGGTGGTTGCCGCCCTGGCGGGGTGGTTCTGGTGGCAGCAGAACGGGCTGAGCAGCGAAGAAATTGAGGTCGCTTCGGCCCCGGACGGGTTTGCGGGCTACCGCATCGTTCTCATCTCCGACCTGCACGCGAAGGAGTTTGGCGCGGGAAACGAGAAGCTCATCCAATACGTCAAAGACCTGCACCCGGATCTCATCGCCATCGTGGGCGATATTCTGCACGAAAAGAGCCAGCTTGCCATGATCCCCGCCGTGGCCAGCGGCCTGGCCGGCGTGGCCCCGACCTATTACGTCACCGGCAACCACGAGTGGGCTGCCCATGCAGTCCAGGAGCTGGAACCGCTGCTGGAAGAAAACGGCGTCCACGTCCTCTCCAACACCTATGTGATGCTGGAGCGGGGCGGGGACAGGATCGCCCTGTTAGGCGCGGAGGACAGCAATGGCTATGCCGACCAGAAGACCATCGCGGAGCTGTCCGAAGAGGTGCGGCAGGAGCAAGGGGACGTTTACAAGATCCTGCTCAGCCACAGAAACACCCGCATCGAGGAATATGTCGATGCCCACATCGACCTGACCCTCTGCGGCCACGCCCACGGGGGCCTCATCCGCCTGCCGGGGACGGACGGCCTCATCGGGCCGCACCGAGAATTTTTCCCCAGCTACACGGCGGGCCTCTATGACCTACCCTACGGCCAGCTGGTCGCCTCCCGCGGCCTGGGCAACCAGTTTCCGGCCTTCCGCCTCTTCAACCGCCCGGATGTGCCGGTGGTCGTGTTAGAATAAAATTAGAATAAAAATGATTTGCGTAATTTTGGAATGAGATGAACAGAGAGAACCTATGAAACGAAAGCAATACACCAGAGGGCTTCGGGTGGGCGTTCCCATTTCCCTGGGCTATTTGGCGGTGGCCTTTACCATGGGCATCACCGCACGAAACGCCGGATTGTCGGCCTTCCAGGCCACGCTGACCAGCTTTTTGGTCAACGCCTCGGCGGGCCAATACGCCGCCTTTACCCTCATGGCCGCCCAGGGCGGGTATTTGGAAATGGCCATCTTAGAGCTGGTGACGAACGCCCGTTACCTGCTCATGTCCTGCTCCTTGAGCCAGAAGCTCTCCCCCAAGACCAAGCTGTGGCAGCGCCTCACGGTGGGCTTTGCCGTGACGGATGAGATGTTTGGCATGGCCATTGCCGAGCCGGAGGAAGTCAGCCCCTGGTACTATTTTGGTATGATGAGCATCGCCATCCCCGGCTGGTCGCTGGGGACTTTTTTGGGGACGACGGTGGGGAATATCCTGCCGGCCAACGTGGTCAGCGCCCTGAGCGTGGGCCTGTACGGCATGTTCCTGGCGGTCATCATCCCCGCCGCCCGGAAGAGCAAGCTGATCTTGGGCGTGGTGGTAGCGTCCATGGCCGCCAGCTTCCTGCTGGAGAGCCTGCCGATTTTTGCCGGGATCGCTTCGGGCACGAAGCTCATCCTTTTGACGGTCGTCCTCTCCGCCGGGGCGGCGCTGCTGTTCCCGGTGAAGGACGAAGAACCCGGAGAGGAGGAGACCCCGTGACCCATAACAACTATGTTTATATTCTGGTGGTGGCGGTGGTGACGTACCTCATCCGCGTCCTGCCCCTGACCCTCATCCGCCGGGAGATCAAGAACCGCTTTCTGCGCTCCTTCCTCTACTATGTGCCCTATGTGACCCTGGCAGCCATGACTTTCCCCGCCATCCTGCACGCCACGGACAGCGTATGGTCCGGTCTGGCGGCGCTGATCGTGGGCGTTTTGGTCGCCTGGTTCAGCGGAAATTTGTTCTTTGTGGCCGCTGCCGGGTGCGTGGTGGTCTTCCTCGTGGAAATGCTGCTCTGATCCCTTGACCCCTTGAAAGGAGACTGTGATGGACGAACGGAACCTTGGGCCGACGGCCTATGAAGCGGGCCGCTGCCGGGTGGCAGTGGTCGGCGCGGGGCACGCCGGGATCGAAGCGGCCCTGGCCTGCGCCCGGCTGGGGCTTTCGACCCTGTGCTTTACCATCAATCTGGACGCTGTGGGCAACATGCCCTGTAACCCCGCCATCGGCGGCACCGGCAAGGGCCATTTGGTCCGGGAGCTGGACGCCCTGGGCGGCGAAATGGGCAAGGCGGCCGACCAGGCTTGCATCCAGTACCGCATCCTGAACCGGGGCAAAGGCCCCGCCGTCCACTCTCTCCGGGCGCAGGCCGACCGGCGGGAGTACCAGAAGGTCATGAAAGCGACCCTGGAGCGCCAGGAAAACCTGTGGGTCAAGCAGGCGGAGGTCACGAAGCTCTTGACCGAGAACGGCCATGTCACCGGCGTGCAGACGAACACCGGGGCGGTCTATTGGGCCGACGCCGTCATTCTCTGCTCCGGGACGTATCTGGGCGGCAAGACCATCATCGGCTCGGTCACCAAGCACAGCGGCCCGGACGGGATGTTCGGCGCAGACGAGCTGACCCAGAGCTTACTGGACGCGGGCCTGACCCTGCGCCGGTTCAAGACGGGCACGCCCCCCCGCGTCAACGCCCGGTCCATCGACTTCTCCCAGCTGGAACGGCAGGAGGGGGACGAGGACGCCGTCCCCTTCTCCTTTGCCAGCCAGAAGCCGGGGGCCAACCGGGTGTGCTGTTACATCACCTACACCAACGAGAAAACCCACGAGATCATCCGGGCCAATCTGGACCGCTCCCCCCTCTTCTCCGGTATCATCCAGGGGGTGGGGCCGCGGTACTGTCCCTCCATCGAGGATAAGGTCGTCCGCTTTGCGGACAAGCCCCGGCACCAGCTTTTCTTGGAGCCGATGGGCTTAGACACCGAAGAGATTTATGTCCAGGGCTTTTCGTCCTCCCTGCCGGAGGACGTGCAGGTGGCCATGCTCCGCACCCTGCCGGGGTTGGAGCAGGCGGTGATGACCCGCCCGGCCTACGCCATTGAATATGACTGCGTGGACCCCACCGAACTTCTGCCTACTTTGGAACACAAAAAAGTGGCCGGGCTGTACGGCGCGGGGCAGTTCAACGGCTCCTCCGGCTATGAGGAGGCCGCTGTGCAGGGCTTCGTGGCGGGGGTGAACGCCGCCCGGAAGCTGCTGGGCAAGGCCCCCATGATCTTAGACCGCAGCCAGGGCTACATCGGCGTCCTCATCGACGACCTGGTGACGAAGGGGACCAACGAGCCCTACCGCATGATGACCTCCCGGACGGAGTACCGCCTGCTCTGCCGCCAGGACAACGCCGACGAGCGGCTGACGCCCATCGGCTATGAGATCGGCCTCATTTCCCAGCAGCGCTATGACGCCGTGCAGGAAAAGTACCGGCAGGTCAAGCGGGAGGTGGATCGGTTGGAACACACCGGCCTGCCCGTGAGCCCCGCCCTCAACGCGCTCCTGGAGGCCAAGGGAGAGCCACTGGCGAAGAACAGCGTGCGCCTGTCCGATCTGATCCGCCGACCCAAGATCACCTATGCAGACCTGGCGCCGCTGGACACCGGCCGCCCGGCGCTGTCCCCACAGGTGGCGGAACAGGTGGAGATCTCCTTGAAATACGCGGGCTACATCGCCCGCCAGCAGCGGCAGGTGGAGGAAATGCGCCGGTTGGAGGGCAAGCTCCTGCCGGAGGAGATCAACTACGAGACCCTGGCAGGCCTGCGGCTGGAGGCCCGGCAGAAGCTCACCGCCATCCGGCCCAGAAGCCTGGGGCAGGCGGCCCGCATCTCCGGGGTCTCCCCGGCGGACATTGCCGCCCTGATGATCGCCTTACAGGAGGGATAAGCCAAGATGAAACTGACGAACGTGAAAGGCAAGACCTGGGTGCTGGACGGCCCACAGCTTGTTGGCGTGTACCAGCTCGACGACACCCGCTGCCTCCTGCTGGACCCCGGCAGCTGGAAGCTCATTGCACCCATCGAGACGGCCTTAAAAGAGGTGGGCTGGACCCCTGTGGGGGTGGCCTGCACCCACATGCACTATGACCACCATGAAAGCTCCCGGTATTTCCAAGAAACCTATGGGGCGGCTGTCTGCCTGCCGCAGCTGGAGGCGGACATCGTGCGGAACGAAGAGAGCCTGAAAAACCATCTCTTCAACTTCACCATGGGGATGATCCGCACCATCCCCCGCTTGCAGCATCTGGTCTGCCTGGTGGACCGGGTGATCGGCTTGGACGAGGATACGGTAGAGTTGTGCGGCGCAGAGCTGAAGGTGGTCCGCACCCCCGGCCATTCGCCGGACCATGTGTGTTTTATCACACCCGACAACGTCTGCTTTGCCGGGGATACTCTGATGACCGAGGACGTGCTGGCTGAGGCCATGGTCCCCTTTGCCTTTGACCTGGCCGACGATCTGAAGAGCAAGCAGGTTGTGGGCGAGCTGGACTGCGACGCCTACATCTTCTGTCACAAGGGCCTGCGTTACGGCTCCGTGGCGGACCTGGCCCAGGCCAACATCGACCGCGTTCACTGCCAGCTGGCGGCCTGCGCGGACCTGGTGAAAGGCCCCATGACGTACAGCGAGTTTTACGCCGCCGTGGTGACGGCCTTTGACCTGCCCGTGGGCCACCCCGCCCGTGGGCTGCATTTGGAGCGGTACATCCGCCCCTATTTGGAGTATCTCATCGACACCGATCAGCTTGCGCTTATCGAGCAGCATGGGGCCCCGTCGATCCGGCCCAAAGGGGCGGTGCAGGGTGGCTAAAACTGTCGTGCTGGGCCTGTCCGGCGGGGTCGATTCCGCCGTGGCGGCCCGCCTGCTGGTGGAGGAGGGATACACCGTCTACGGCCACTGGCTGGACATCGGCTTAGGGGGCCGGGAGGCCGCCGCAGAGGTGGCGGAGAGCATCGGCATCCCCTTCTCCGCCGGGGACATCCGGCAGGAGCTGGAGACGGAGGTCATGGCCCCGTTTCAGCGGGACTATCTGGCCGGGCGGACGCCCCTGCCCTGCGCCCGGTGCAACCCCACGGTGAAATTCCCCGCCCTGTTTCGGCGGGCGGAGGAAGTGGGGGCGCAGTTCGTCGCCACGGGGCACTATGCCCGCATCCGACAGACGGAATATGGCCCCGCCCTCTGCCGGGGGGCGCACACCAACGACCAGGCGTATATGCTGGCCCGCCTGCCCAGACAGTGGCTGGGCCGCCTCCTCTTTCCCATTGGGGGCTATGAGAAGACCCAGGTCCGGGAACTGGCGCGGGGGTATGGCATCCCCGTGGCGGACAAACCGGACAGCATGGAGATCTGCTTCATCCCCCAGGGGGATTACGCCGCCTGGCTGGACCAGCGCGGGCAGGTCCCCCCGCCGGGGGACTTTGTGGACCGGGACGGGCACGTCCTGGGCCGACACCTGGGCATCCACCACTACACCATCGGCCAGCGGCGGGGGCTGGGCATCCCGGCGGCGCACCGGCTCTTCGTTTCGGCCATCCGGCCGGCGGAGAACCAGGTGGTCTTGTCCGATGGGACCGATCTCATGGCCGATACCGTATGGGGGGAGGCGCTGAACCGCCTGGCACCCCTGGAAGAGGAAGCCGAGGTGACGGTCCGCCTGCGCCACTCAAAGACGGAGACACCGGCTGTGTTTTACCGGGAGGGCAGCGGGGGACGCCTGGAGCTGAAGACCTCCGCCCGCGCCCCCACGCCGGGGCAGCTGGCGGTGCTGTACGAGGGAGAGACTGTGTTGGGGAGCTTGTGGATCACAAAAGACCATCGCGTGTAACGCGAGGAGGGTAGCATGGAACTGCGGCAAGTAAAAGGAAACACCTGGGTCCTGGACAGCTGGGAGCTGATCCCCCTTTACAAGCTTGACGCCCACCGCTGCGTCCTGCTGGACACCGGCACCTGGGACCAGCGGGATGAGCTGGAGGCCGCGCTGGACGCGGCGGGGCTGGACCCGGTTGCGATCCTGTGCAGCCACGCCCACATGGACCACATGGGCAGCAACGCCTATTTCCAGAAAACGCGGGGAACGCAGGTCATTATGAGCCTGGGCGAGGCGGCGCAGATCATGTCGCCCCTGGGCATCCAGCTGCAATACTATAACTTCAACATGGGGGCCTTTGGGCAGTACCCGGAGCTGGGCACCGCCCCCCTGTCTCCCGGACCGCATCCTGCTGCCGGGGGAGCGGGAGATCGAGATCGGCGGGGCGCAGTTTGAAATTTTGCCCACGCCGGGGCACACCATCGACCACATCAGCGTGCGGACCCCGGACGACGTGCTGTATCTGGCCGACGCCATGATGACGGGGCGCATCCTGCACCACGCCAAATTTCCCTATGCCATCTCCGTTGGAGAGTATCTGGATACGCTGGTGAAGCTCCGGGAGGTCAAGGCGGCGGAGTATATTGTAGCCCACAAGGGGATCTACCAAGAGATCCTGCCGTTCATTGACCTGGAGCTGCGCTTTTTCCGGCAGCGGATGCTGGACCTCTTGGACCGCATCGACGAAGTGACCACGCCCAAGCTGCTGACGCAGGCCATCTGTGCACACGACCGGGCGCGGCCCAAAAGCCCCCGGTCGCTGGCCTATTTTGAGCAGGCCAGCCAGAATTACCTCAACTATTTGACGGACCAGGGCTGGCTTGCCCTGGAAATCCAGGAAAATACGCTGGTCTATCGCAAAGTCTCCGTCCCCGGCGACCGGCCTTTGGCCAAGCTGCCGCCGACGGGGTGGTTTTGTGACAACCGGCCTGTCAGGAGGGAAGATATATGGAACTGGAACAAGTAAAGGACAACACCTGGGTGCTGAAAAGCTGGGAGCTGATCCCGGTGTATCGCCTGGATGCGCACAAGTGCATCCTGCTGGACACAGGCCTGGTCGAGCAGCGGGAGGAGCTGCAGGAGGCCCTGACGAACTACGGCCTGGAGCCGGTGGGTGTGATCTGCAGCCACGCGCACATCGACCACATGGGCAACGTGGCCTATCTGAAAGAGAAATACGGGGCCAAGCTGGCCATGAGCTTGGGTGAGGCGGGGCACCAGATGTCTTATCTGGGCCTGAATGTGACGAGCTACCTGCTCCCGCCGGAGGACTTGGAGAGCTGGGACGCCGTGAAGGGGACCCCCTGCCTGGCCGACCGGATCATTTTGCCCACCGAGGATCACATCACGTTCTGCGGCGCGGAGTTTGACATCGTCCACACCCCCGGCCACACGGTCGATCACATCTGCACCCGGACGGCGGACAACGTGCTCTACTTAGGTGACGCCATGATGACGGGGCGGACCCTGCACCACTCGAAATTCCCCTTCGCCTTCTGCGTGCGGGATTATCTGGACTCCATGCGGAAGATGCGGTCGGAACCGGCGGATAAATTCATCGTGGCGCATTTTGGCGTCTACGATGAGATCCTTCCCCTCGTTGACATGGAGGCCCGCTTTTTTGCCGAGCGGATGCTGGACCTGCTGGACCTCATCGACCAGCCCACGGACCCCAAAAAGCTGACGTCGGACATTTGCCGGACCTATCATATTACGGCGACGAAGCTCTCGGATGTCTCCTACTTCGAGTCGTCCAGCCTGTCCTACCTGAACTATCTCCGGGGCTTGGGCTATCTGGAAGCCTATGTGGAGGACAACAGCATCCACTACCGCCGCACCCCCACCTCGTATGCCCGCAAAGAGGCCAAACGGGAGAGCGTGCTGCCCAAGACGGGGCAGTTCCGCTGAACTTCATACAGAGACGAAAATCCCCCTGCTCACGCCGAGCAGGGGGATTTTCGTGGGGAAATTCAGGGGTTTAGATAGGCAGCCAAGTCCTGCCGCCACTGAGCATAGGCCGGGTCCTCCCCCAGGGATGCACCGTCGGCAGACCGCTTGGCAACGGCGGAATAGCCGTCGTGGTTGACCCGCACCAGGGTCGGGGGAGCGTCTGCGGTGAGGTAGAAGCAGGTCCCGTGGTTCGGGCCGGTGAGCAGCAGGTCGCCGGGCTGGGGGGTGTAGCTGGGGAGGGCGGAGTAGGAGAGCCGATCATACTGCCGCAGCAGCGTGACCAGGCGGCGGCTCAGGCCATCTGAGAGGGGGATCTCCCCGCCGTCCTCCTCCAGAACAGAAACTTGAGTGATGGCGACGCCTTCCAGCTGGCCGCCCTGCTCGCCGGGGCTGAAGTGGAGGATGATGAGGGCGGCAACGACGGAGAGGAGGCTCAGCAGGGCAACGAAGAGAAGCGGGTGTTTGGTCATGGGGGACCTCCTTGATGGTGGCCGCCGGAGGCGGCGGATTGGATTGGTGGGGTGCGCATCGTGCGGTGTTGCTTTCGTACACTGCGGAGTGCTTGCGGCAGGTGACTCATGGAGTTTGGCTGCGCCAAATGATTTTATGACTGGTTCCATGGGGGGCGGTGGTGGGTTGGTACACTACGGCTCAGTTGCGGTAGGTAGCCCTCATTCGTCCGCTTCGCGTCCACCTTCCCCCTCGGGGAAGGCTCTCGGGACGCGGTACAAACTTGAAAAGTAATACCTTTTATCTATGGCAACGGCACCACCCATTACGAGGAGTAAACTTGAAGTGCTGTACTTTCTTATGATAAACGGTACCACCCAAAGCCTTCCCCGAGGGGGAAGGTGGGCCGGCTAGAGCCGGGTCGGATGAGGGCCACGTTGCGCACGGAATCGGTCGTGCACTAAGGTACTACCTAAGACCCCATCCCCGGTGCCGTCACCCACCCAAACCCCACCTCCGTCTCCCGCAGCCGGAAGAGATAACGCAGCTCCCTCTGCCCCGTCTCATCCGAAATGCTGTTTGCGTAATACAGGCCATCCTGCCCTATATACAAGTGGTCCCCCGAATCCCGCAGGGTCCCCTCCCACTCATCGCACACAGCGTAGCCTTCCCGGATGCCACGGTCAGCCAAGAGGTCGCGGGTGGGGTCCTCCGGGTCGGGACAGGTCAGGTCTTGGAGGGGCTGGTATTGGATGTCTGTGCCGTAACCATACGACCCCTCCTGGAACGACTCACCCTGCGCTGTGGGCAGGAAGTAGAACGAAGCGCAGTCCTGGTCCAGGAGATCGGGCCTTCCGTTGTAGAGAATTTCCGCGATGGCGTAGCCAGGGTGATGGACCTCGACTTGATACTCCCAGTTCAGATAGTAGAAGCAGCTGGTGTTCAGGCACAGCGCATCCCACCACCAGAGGTCACGGTGGGAGTACAGCTCGAAGAAAATATCCTGCGTCACGTTCTCCGGTTCCCAGCCCCGGAGGGGCTCGGCCTGCTTGCCGGCGCCGTCGGGGTAGTACCAGGAGAAGTGGGTGGCGTTCTGGGCCAGAGCGAGGAAGAAGCTGCCCTGGAGGGTCAGCCAGCGGTTGGTCCGCTCGCGGGCGGCGGCGTCCGGGGGCTGCCTGGTGAGGGCGAGGACGATATTGCAGCCCTGGCCCTCCGGCTGGCTGGTGACAGTATATGGGCCGAGGGTGCGTTCCAGGTCCATTGTTTTTAAGAGGGCTTCGCAGGCGGCGGGGTCTGCGGCATCGGAGACGCGGGCGGCGTAGATTTGACCGGCCCGGTCAGGGAAGGCGCAGACATCTGCCTCGTAGCACCAGGCGCTCCATTTCTGGATGAGATTTTTCCGGTCCCCACCCAAAAAGTCCCCGGCTTCAGAATAGGAGAAGGCGGCGCTGCGGCAGGTGATGCTTTCGCCGGTGCTGCGGACCTGGACCAGCCGGGGCAGGTCCGTCCCCTGAAACAGGAGACGGTACTCGACAGAGCCGTCCTGATTGGAGAGACTGACCGTCCCCTCCGGCCTTCCGGGGTCTTCGCAGGGGGTGTAGCTGCTTTTCTTTGTGTGGTCTAGAAGCTCGACAACTTCCCGCTGCTGGTCCTCGGTCAGGGCCACGGGGCCGGTTGCCCCGGTCAGCGTTCCCTGGGTGATGCGGGTCAGGCCCAGGGCGGGGGCGGCGGTGCTGTGGTTGCCTGCAAAGCCCACCCCCAGCACCAGGCAGACCAGCGCGGCGGCCAGCAGCACCCCCATCACCGGGCGGCGGTAGCGGAGCAGGGAGATGATGCGCTCCTTCGCGTCCTCCTCCCCAAAGGCGAGGGGGACGGCGCTGGGGACCCGCGGGTCCCGGCTCAGATGGAGCAGGGCAGCGGCGTATTCTGTGGGGCTGGTGTGTTCCTCGTGATCCAGGCGGCGCAGGACGGCCTGATCCGTCGCCATCTCGATGTCCAAGCAGAGCAGGCGGTAGGCGATCCAGAGGACGGGGTCAAACCAGTGCAGGCACAGCAGGACATAGGCCAGGGGCTTGAAGCGGTGGTCCCAGCGGCGGATGTGGGCCTGCTCATGGAGCAGAACGTAGCGCCGCTCCTGCTCTGTCAGCCCCACGGGGAGATAGATGCGCGGGCGGAAAAAGCCCAGGACGAAGGGGCTGTCGATCTGGTCCGTCTCGTAAATATGCTCGGAGAGGAGCACGGCGTCGTCAATGCGGTTTCGCAGGCGGCAGTACGTCACCACGCCCCAGAGCGCAGCCACAGCCGCCCCCGCCGCCCAGACGCCGAAGGCGATCACAGGCCAGTGGGGGGTCTCCGCAACGGTCGTTTCGCTGGGGGAGTCTTCCGGGGCGGGTGCGGTTTGCGTCCCCTCCGGCGTCCCGCCGGTGGGCGGGGCGGCCTGCGCTCCGCTCGGCAAAGGACGGGAGGAGGAGAGCACGAACTGGGCGATCGACCCGTCCGCCACCCCCTGGGGCACCAGGCCCACCGGCAGGGAAACGCTCACCGGGCAGGCCATGCGGAAGAGCACCACCAGCCACAGCCCGCAGATCAGCGCCCGCGGCAGCTTATAGAGAAACAACCGGGCCACCATCACGCCCAGCGCCGTCAGCGCGGCAGCCAGGCTCATGCTCAATAGGGTGCAGCAGAATCCTTCCATAGGGTCCTCCTTGTCTCGTCTCTTGGTTATCCGATGCCTCGCTCCACCTCGGCCAAGTAAGCCAGCTGGCCCTGAGAGTAGTAGGCGAAGTAGGTAGTGGTGCCTTTCATATAGTAACGATAGCCAGTGTCTTTCCTCGTGTCGGTGCTGAAGAAGCGGTGACAAGCATAGGTATCTTCGTCATACATATCAAACCGCTGGCCGCTGGGGGTCCGAATGATCTCCGGCAGGGGGGAGCTTTCTTCCAGCACGGGATCTCGATAGACGCTCTGCCCCTGCTCGGACCCGTCCGCCCAGCGCACGGCCAGGTAGTTTCCAAACCAGACCAGCCGGAAGTTTTCGTAGTAGGCTTTGGTCTCGGCCACGGTGGCCTGGGGCTTCTCGACCAAAGTGGCGTTGAAATACAACAGGTCTTTCACTGTGTAGCAGTCCCCGGTGAGCTTGCCGGGGTAATACGGCTCCATGCGGGTAAAGTGGGTGGCGTACAGCAGGCGGAAGGTCTCCAGGTCGGGCTGGTTCATCTTGGGGTCTGCCTCTTTCGTGATCGCCCCGGTATCCTGCGGCGTCGGCTCAGATGGGGTGGTATAAGCGACATACCCGGCGTTGTCGATGAGGGCCAGGATCAGGGAGGACACCTCTTTCAGATAGCGCTCGGTGATACCGCTAGAGAGGTCCTGCTCCAGATGCAGGATGATGCCATACGGCTCCTGGCTGGTCTGCAACTCGATGGTGTATGGGCCAAGCACCTCGTTTAGCTGGAACGATCCTACGACGTTGGCCACGGCGACGTTGTTGCCGACGTAGGGGGTGCGGAGCTGATACAGATCATCGGCCCGCCCGACAGAGACATAGGCCGCAGCGTCGGCCAGCCAGGTCTCAATGCGTTGGTCCTGGAAGGTGAGCGTTCTCCGGTGGCAGTCTCCGTCTATGGTATTGCGACAGAGGGAGAAGCTGCCGGACTCGTTCCGCAGCTGGTAGATGTCCCCATTCGGCGTGGAGAACACAATGGTTTTGTCGGGCAGGTCCTCGGCATCGGAAACGGTGGTTTCCTCGCCTTGTTCGGCCTGGTCGATGAGGTCAGTCACCTCTCGCGCCAGCTCGTCGGACAGAGGAACCAGAAGGGGCAGGTCCGTGAGGGGCAGGTCCGAGCTGACCCGGTTATCTGCGACGGAGAGAACGTCTACCATCGACGCCTGCCGCACCGTCTGCCCATCCAGGGTGATCTCCTGGGCTTGGGTCCGGTTGGACAGAAGCAGAACGCCCAGCACCACGCAGGCCACGACGGCAATGAGAATGACCCAGAACGCCGGTTTCTTATACGACAGCACCGAGCGGATCCGATGCTTCGGGTTCTCCTCCCCAAAGGCCAGAGGGATGGCCTGGGGGAAGCTGGGCTTGTGGCCCAGGTGCAGGAGCGCGGCGGCGTAGCCTGCGGTGTCCGTCCGCCCAAAGGAACGGATCACGGCCTGGTCCGTGGCAGTCTCAAGGTCTCTTCCGAAGAGGTGGTAAGAAAGCCAGAGAACGGGATTGAACCAGTGGAAGCAGAGCGCGACATAGGCCAAGGGTTTCGTCAGATAGTCCCGGCGGCGGATGTGAGCCTGCTCATGGAGCAGAACATAGCGCCGGTCGGGTTCCGCTAGGCCAACGGGAAGATAGATGCGGGGGCGGAAGAAGCCGCAGACGAAGGGGCTGTCGATCTGATCGGTTTCATAGATGTTTTTCTCGATGAGAATGGCGTCTGCAATTCTCAGGCGCAAGCGCAGGTAAGAGACAGCGCCCCAAGCCAGGCAGGCGATGCCACCGGCGGCCCAGAGGATGGTCAAAACCGTGTCGCGGTCCGGCCCGGTGGGTTGCTGGGCGGCGGGGGTGACAGTAGTTGTCTCTCTGCTCGTGGGTGTTTGCGTTGTGGTCGCGGGGGTCGGTACAGTTGCCTGCGCCTCTGCCGCTGGCGTTTGCTGGGGCAAAACCCGCTCAATGTAAGCACCGCTGGAAACGGTCTCCGGCATGAGGCTCACGGGGAGGGAAACCCCGCCGGGGCAGACCATCCGCAGCAGCACCACCGCCCAGAGCAGGCAGGTGATCCAGCGGGGGACCCGCTTGAGCAGCAGGCGGAGAAGCATCACCACGCCCGCCGCAATGGCGGCGGTGAGAGACATGGTGAGCAGGGTGTGTAAGAATCCATCCATTACAGTACCTCCGTTTTGAGGGTCAGGGAATGTATTGGTACTCCGCCATCTGGATCAGATAGTCGGGCGTGCCGGTCGGCACCTCGAAGTGGGCGAAGTACAGGTCGCCGTTGGCCTCATAGAGGCGGTAACCGGTGTCCCGCTGTAAGTAGTCCAGGACGGTGGTGCAGGTCATCGCCTCATACTGGCTGGTGTCCAGGCCCAGGGCTTGGAGCTGGGAGAGGTCGGTCAGCGTTTCCCGCTGATAGGTCGGCTCGTTGTAGACCTTCTTGGGTCCCAGGGAGCCGGAGAAGTTGACGTAAAACTGGTCGAAGGAAACAAGAAGGTTGTTTCCGCCGTCTTCGTCGTTGGGTTTGTACTCTGTGGGGGCCAGGTAGAGGATGGGGCCTAAGTGATAGGACAAAGTTTTTCGGCCCCAATCTTCCCGCCGGTCCAGGAAGATCCCACGAGCTTCCTTCATCTGCTGGAAGAGCTTCTGGAAATCCGTGGCGTTCTGGACGGGGGAAGCTGTACAGGAGAAGCGGCCCAGGGATTTGAGGGACTCCTTTGGCCCAAACTGCCAGGAGACAGAGGCAATGTCCGGGCTGAGGGAGCGGACGGCGGCACCGACAACGTCCAGATATTGGTGGAAGGTGGTTTGTTCCACTTGAAGCACCGGGGGATCGGGGAAATAAATGGTCATATCAAAGGGCGGCTCAGTCTGGTTGAAGAGCACCCGGTAGGTGCCGATGGTCGCGTACAAGTCCAGCTCGTTGAGCAGGTTGGCCGCGTCCGCCTCCGACTTGACCCGGCGGCCCTGGGTGGCGTAGAGTTCATCCGGGCGGGTCTTCCAGAGGTAGTCGTTGAGCTTGGCATACCAGGCTTCATAGGCGGTTTGGAACTCCGGGCCAAGCTGGTAGTATGTGGTGTCGTCGTGCTCCCCGATGGAGCTGCTGAAATCCAGATAGGCGTTTCCTTTCTGAAAATAGAACTTGTAGGTGTGCCACGGCATTCTGTTTTGTGAAGCGATGGCGACGGGATACCCCTCGTCGGGGCGACTCCACTGTAAATCGGGGTCACGCACCTCGGTCACATCCGACCGATGCTGTTTATAGATCGAGACAAGCTCCCGCCGCAGGTCCTTGGGCAGGTCGGGCACCTCGCCCGTCACCCAGACCTTACCGTAGTCGATGCTCCGCCCGTCGATATGCCCGCCGGAATTGCCCAGCAGGAGCACGCAGGCCGCAAGACAAGCCACGACGGCTACGAACAGCACCCAAAACGCGGGCTTTTTGTACGACAAGACCGAGCGGACCCGATGCTTGGGATTCTCCTCCCCGAAGGCCAGGGGAACGGCCTGGGGGAAGCTGGGCTTGTGGCCCAGGTGGAGCAGAGCGGCGGCGTAGCCTGCCGTGTCCGTTCGACCAAACGAGCGGATCACGGCCTGGTCCGTGGCAGTCTCAATGTCTCGGCCAAAAAGATGGTAGGCCAGCCAGAGGACGGGATTGAACCAGTGGAAGCAGAGCGCGACATAGGCCAAGGGTTTCGTCAGATAGTCCCGGCGGCGGATGTGAGCCTGCTCATGGAGCAGAACATAGCGCCGGTCGGGTTCCGCTAGGCCAACGGGAAGATAGATGCGGGGGCGGAAGAAGCCGCAGACGAAGGGGCTGTCGATCTGGTCGGTTTCATAGATATTTTTTTCGATGAGAATGGCGTCTGCAATTCTCAGGCGTAGGCGCAGGTAGGAGACGGCACCCCAAGCCAGGCAGGCGATGCTACCGGCGGCCCAGAGGATGGTCAAAACCGTGTCACGGTCCGGGCCGGTGGGGGTGACAGCTACTGTCTCCCTGGTCACGGGAGTTTGTGTCGTGGCGGCTGGTGCTGTGGTCGTTGTGGTAGCCGCTTGCGGTGTGCTTGCAGGTGTTTCTGCCTGGGAAAAAACCCGCTCGACGTAAGCGCCGCTGGAAACCGTCTCCGGCATCAGGCTCACAGGGAGGGAAAAGCCGACGGGGCAGACCATCCGCAGCAGCACCACGGCCCAGAGCAGGCAGGTGACCCAGCGGGGGACCCGCTTGAGCAGCAGGCGCAGGGCCATCACAACGCCTGCCGCAATGGAAGCGGTCAAAGACATGGTCAGGAAAGTATGCATAAGATCCCTCCTTACGCTTTGGTGGTCGAGATGGTGTAGGGATAGGGGTTTTCGCCGGAAAGGGTGTCCTCCCGGTGGGCGAGGAGCAGAGTGTCGTTGTCCAGCCAGCAGGCGGAGCCGATGAGCTGGGTTTCGCCGTTTTCGCCGTCCGGGGGGAAGTGGGCGGTGTGCTTGCCGGTTGTTAAGTCGTAGACCCAACACTCCTGCCGCACACCGGGTCCGGGGCCTTGGTGCCCCAGCGTTGCGCAGAGGAAGAGCAGCTTGTCGCCGTGCGGGGAGACAAAGGCGGCGTCTCTGCCGCGGGGAAGCACGTCGTCCTCTTCCAGAATGGTGGTGAGGTTGCCATTTTCATAGCGGGCAACATAGAGGGTATGATCTGCTGTCCAAGGCGAGGGGGCGTTTGTGGTATCTGGGTCATAGGTATAGACCACCAACCCGTCCCGCACGGTGCGGACAAAGGCGTTGTTGCAGGCAAAGGTCAGGGGGAAGGTCTGCCCGTCTAAGGTCAGAGCGGCGTAGCCAGACTGCCGGGAGATCAGCAGGGTGTTGTCATCCAGCCAGCCCAGGGGGAAGACGGTGTCCTCAGGACTGCCGGGGAAGAGACACTTGCTCTCGTAAGTGTCGAGGTTATACAGGTAGAGGGAGGCACCGGTTTCGCCGGGGGCGCGGTTACTGGAAATGACCTGTTTTTCATCCGGGGAAATTTCCAGAGGATAAAATGGCTTGGCTTCCGCCGGGATGAGCATCTCTGCCTGGAAGACTTGGTCAACTAAGTTGTAGCAGTAATAGCCACGGTTGAGGGTGCTGACGATCAGTCCCCGTCCGCTGGGCATGGCTGCTACGGACAGGATGGTATCACTATCGATTTGAGGATACAGATAGGTTTCTTCCGCAAAAGGTACGAGGTAAAGAGTGTCTAATTTTCCGTCTTCAGAAGTTTGTAATGATACGGAAGGGATATCCCGCGCTGTCCACTTTTTGCTGGACGAGCGCACGAGGATTTGGTCGTCCAGCTGGATGGCATAGGCTGTGCCGTCGGCATAAGCCGCGGTGGGTTCTGCCTGGCTGGTGCCCAGCTGGGTCATGCCGGGGCGCAGGTCGGCCAGGAGCAGGGTGCCTAAAATCACACAGGCGGCAACGGCGGCCAAGATCACCCAGAACGCAGGTTTTTTGTACGACAAGACCGAGCGGATGCGATGCTTGGGATTTTCCTCCCCAAAGGCCAGGGGAACGGCCTGGGGGAAGCTGGGCTTGTGGCCCAGGTGCAGGAGCGCGGCGGCGTAACCGGCGGTGTCCGTCCGCCCAAAGGAGCGGATCACGGCCTGGTCCGTGGCAGTCTCAAGGTCTCTTCCGAAGAGGTGGTAAGAAAGCCAGAGAACGGGATTGAACCAGTGGAAGCAGAGCGCGACATAGGCCAAGGGTTTCGTCAGATAGTCCCGGCGGCGGATGTGAGCCTGCTCATGGAGCAGAACATAGCGCCGGTCGGGTTCCGCTAGGCCAACGGGAAGATAGATGCGGGGGCGGAAGAAGCCGCAGACGAAGGGGCTGTCGATCTGATCGGTTTCATAGATGTTTTTCTCGATGAGAATGGCGTCTGCAATTCTCAGGCGCAAGCGCAGGTAAGAGACAGCGCCCCAAGCCAGGCAGGCGATGCCACCGGCGGCCCAGAGGATGGTCAAAACCGTGTCGCGGTCCGGCCCGGTGGGTTGCTGGGCGGCGGGGGTGACAGTAGTTGTCTCTCTGCTCGTGGGTGTTTGCGTTGTGGTCGCGGGGGTCGGTACAGTTGCCTGCGCCTCTGCCGCTGGCGTTTGCTGGGGCAAAACCCGCTCAATGTAAGCACCGCTGGAAACGGTCTCCGGCATGAGGCTCACGGGGAGGGAAACCCCGCCGGGGCAGACCATCCGCAGCAGCACCACCGCCCAGAGCAGGCAGGTGATCCAGCGGGGGACCCGCTTGAGCAGCAGGCGGAGAAGCATCACCACGCCCGCCGCAATGGCGGCGGTGAGAGACATGGTGAGCAGGGTGTGTAAGAATCCATCCATTACAGTACCTCCGTTTTGAGGGTCAGGGAATGTATTGGTACTCCGCCATCTGGATCAGATAGTCGGGCGTGCCGGTCGGCACCTCGAAGTGGGCGAAGTACAGGTCGCCGTTGGCCTCATAGAGGCGGTAACCGGTGTCCCGCTGTAAGTAGTCCAGGACGGTGGTGCAGGTCATCGCCTCATACTGGCTGGTGTCCAGGCCCAGGGCTTGGAGCTGGGAGAGGTCGGTCAGCGTTTCCCGCTGATAGGTCGGCTCGTTGTAGACCTTCTTGGGTCCCAGGGAGCCGGAGAAGTTGACGTAAAACTGGTCGAAGGAAACAAGAAGGTTGTTTCCGCCGTCTTCGTCGTTGGGTTTGTACTCTGTGGGGGCCAGGTAGAGGATGGGGCCTAAGTGATAGGACAAAGTTTTTCGGCCCCAATCTTCCCGCCGGTCCAGGAAGATCCCACGAGCTTCCTTCATCTGCTGGAAGAGCTTCTGGAAATCCGTGGCGTTCTGGACGGGGGAAGCTGTACAGGAGAAGCGGCCCAGGGATTTGAGGGACTCCTTTGGCCCAAACTGCCAGGAGACAGAGGCAATGTCCGGGCTGAGGGAGCGGACGGCGGCACCGACAACGTCCAGATATTGGTGGAAGGTGGTTTGTTCCACTTGAAGCACCGGGGGATCGGGGAAATAAATGGTCATATCAAAGGGCGGCTCAGTCTGGTTGAAGAGCACCCGGTAGGTGCCGATGGTCGCGTACAAGTCCAGCTCGTTGAGCAGGTTGGCCGCGTCCGCCTCCGACTTGACCCGGCGGCCCTGGGTGGCGTAGAGTTCATCCGGGCGGGTCTTCCAGAGGTAGTCGTTGAGCTTGGCATACCAGGCTTCATAGGCGGTTTGGAACTCCGGGCCAAGCTGGTAGTATGTGGTGTCGTCGTGCTCCCCGATGGAGCTGCTGAAATCCAGATAGGCGTTTCCTTTCTGAAAATAGAACTTGTAGGTGTGCCACGGCATTCTGTTTTGTGAAGCGATGGCGACGGGATACCCCTCGTCGGGGCGACTCCACTGTAAATCGGGGTCACGCACCTCGGTCACATCCGACCGATGCTGTTTATAGATCGAGACAAGCTCCCGCCGCAGGTCCTTGGGCAGGTCGGGCACCTCGCCCGTCACCCAGACCTTACCGTAGTCGATGCTCCGCCCGTCGATATGCCCGCCGGAATTGCCCAGCAGGAGCACGCAGGCCGCAAGACAAGCCACGACGGCTACGAACAGCACCCAAAACGCGGGCTTTTTGTACGACAAGACCGAGCGGACCCGATGCTTGGGATTCTCCTCCCCGAAGGCCAGGGGAACGGCCTGGGGGAAGCTGGGCTTGTGGCCCAGGTGGAGCAGAGCGGCGGCGTAGCCTGCCGTGTCCGTTCGACCAAACGAGCGGATCACGGCCTGGTCCGTGGCAGTCTCAATGTCTCGGCCAAAAAGATGGTAGGCCAGCCAGAGGACGGGATTGAACCAGTGGAAGCAGAGCGCGACATAGGCCAAGGGTTTCGTCAGATAGTCCCGGCGGCGGATGTGAGCCTGCTCATGGAGCAGAACATAGCGCCGGTCGGGTTCCGCTAGGCCAACGGGAAGATAGATGCGGGGGCGGAAGAAGCCGCAGACGAAGGGGCTGTCGATCTG